>Ga0105355_10002215_pt1 | contig 17697 bp, 23 predicted proteins | sample GOMGulsemesocosm_2_FD_83508 | JGI IMG/M metagenome (GOLD analysis project Ga0105355, IMG submission 83508) | Methane-oxidizing microbial communities from mesocosms in the Gulf of Mexico - GOM9C Gulf of Mexico | ecosystem: Environmental > Aquatic > Marine > Cold seeps | place: Gulf of Mexico... | reverse complement strand
GTTTTTCTCTTGTTGGTTATTTGTACAATGAATGGTTTTTAGTGGATAAATAATAAAACTATTCATTACCTAGAAAAACAAAGATAATAGAATTTACTGTTCTGTTTTTGGTGGTAATTAAAGATGAAAAAATTACGTCGTATGTCAATTTTTGCGTCAATAGTGGAAACAGGGTCAATTACTGGTGCTGCTGAATCACTTCAGTTGTCCAAATCAGTTGTTAGTCAACATCTTAAAGAATTAGAGCGTGAGCTTGGGGTATTGCTTATAAAGCGAAGTACCAGAAAGCATATTCTTACGAGTGCTGGCAGTGACTTTTATGGTTCTTGTAAAGAAATTAATAAACTTTCAGATATAGCATGGCAACGAGCACAAGAGTCGATAGAAATGCCTAAAGGTATCGTAAAGATCACGGCACCTAATGCCATTATGGATGTAGTTATCGCGCCAGCGATAGGGAAATTGTTAACGAAATATCCCCAACTTGAACCTGAGTTAATTAGCGGTGATACCCATCTCGACCTAATGTCAGGCAATATAGACTTAGCAATTAGGGTCGGGCTTTCTCGAGCGAGTAATATTAAACAACGTAGAATTGGTCAGTTCAGAGATATTCTGTGTGGTAGCCATGCTTTGCTTGATACAGTGTCGGTTGATAAGGCTCTCTATATTGCCAATAAATGGCAAGGTAAACATATTACTCACCAATTTTTAGATCTAGATGGCGATACCGTTGTTTTAAAAAAAACAGCTCAGTGTCGCGCTAATTCATTTTATTCTTGTTTAGCATTGATAAAGGAAGGTGCTGGTATTGGTTTGATCCCTGATTTTCAGTTCGATAGAGTGACACCTGCTTTAATTGAAGTTTTTCCTCAGTTAAAGTTGCCAAAAAATCCAGTATACGCTTTGTACCCATACGATAAATATCTGCCGACAAGTGTTAAAGTTTGTATCGAAGCCATAGAAAAGCATCTGACCCAGCTATCAAAAGAATGAAATTTGTACCTGTTATTTTAATCAGTTGCTTAAAATGACTGGTACAAAATGATTATTATTGATTCCTAATTAAGTTATTATTTATTAATTGGCTTGGTTTGATCTATAAAACCATGTCAGTAGTTATAAAGTTCAATTACTTGAAAGTAAGCCATTGAGGAAAACGGCACTACCGATCCGATGCTGCTAATGGCTGCGCTATCATCAATTATTTTTTCGCCTTATTAATGATGACTTACGAGGGATAAATTCTTCATGCCTATCATTTATCAAAAAAGTACTTTTTGTTCGATAGAGCAGTATCAACAGTCGTTCAAATATGCCGATCAGGAAGTAATAAAATTAGCCGGCGGTTCATATCAGGCCGATTTATCACTGTGTATATTAGATGGTCTCATTGTGATGAAAAACCTGGTTAACCATAAAATTCTTTATCAAGGTGCTACCGATAAAGAACACTATATTTTTGCTGCCTACAGAGCTGGTTCCGAAGTTGTAGTCAATGGACATCAGCTTGGTGCCAAACAGCTTTATTTGCTTTGTCCCAACGAATTGTTTGTCGCCACTTGTCCTGACGATTATAGCGGCTATGGATTAATGATATCTAAAGATGAAATGTGCAAACTACTTGGCGCTGATAAACTCCGCTTTATCAATAAAAATACCGAAAGTATCCGCACCGGTCGTATCGAACTTAATCACTTACATGATTTCAAAAATAATATTGCTAACCTCGCTAGGTTTGTTCTTAGCAACCACCATTTGCCCCAGGCTGTCATTAATGATGTGAAAGAGAGTTTACTTGAGGCAATATTTGACTTATTTAATCATGTCGAAACAGCGATTAAACCTTCATTGTTCAATAAACGCTTAGCAATAGTAAACCGGGCTAATGAATATCTAAATAGCACTGAAAATATCAACATCACCATCGATGAATTGGCCAGCCAGTGCTTTTGCAGCAGGCGTACATTGGAGTATGCCTTTAGGCAAGTAACCACAGTGTCACCTAATAACTACTTAAAGATAAAACGAATGTATCAAATCCGCGCTAAATTTATTGAACTGAGCCTCGGAGAAATACATCTTGTGCTGTCCGAGTTTGGAGTCGTTAATCAAGGTCGATTTAGCAAGGACTATTGGTCTATATTTGGTGAGTATCCAAAAGAGACCTTACGAAGAGCTTACTTGTCCTAGTCACCAAGAGTGTAGCTAAATGGTAATACGCCGCTCTGGTTTGTAATACACGACAGATACACCATTACTTGCTTTAGCGCGGTACATTGCCTTGTCGGCAAGGTTAATCTCAATACTGCAATCGAGCTGATTTACAGTAAATATAATGACGCCGATGCTCGCGTTGATTTTTACCAGCTGACCTTTGAGCTTAAAAGGTTCACTAAAGGCAAGTGCAACTTTCTCAACCATCATACTCGCCATCGACTTATTTTCAATCTCTGCCAATGCAATAATAAACTCATCGCCCGCAGCATGACCTAAACTGTCATTTAACGCTTTAAAACCGTCGAGATCTAAGTACATTAACGTGACTAACTTGTGCTTATTTTTGGTTTTTTTTGCTGCAATACTAAGGTCGTTATAAAAAATTCTTCGGTTGGGCAAGTTGGTCAGTGGATCTAGATTTGCTTCGCGCCACGAGTCTTGCTCTTTGCTTTTTCTAGCAGAGATATCTCTAACGATAGCGACAAAATATTCTTCATTGTTATGCGAGGCAACGGTAATGTTAACTTCGACCGGCATGATAGTGCCATCTTTGCGCCGATGAGCCGATTCAAATAACAGCTGGCCCTTTGTTCTTAACTGTCTGATCATAGTGGCCCAGCTGTCGGGATTGTTTACTCTGGCATTGATATCAAAGACACTCATCGTCAATATTTCTTCGCTGGTATATTGCAATCGTTGATAAGCGTTTTTATTACAACTTAAAAAATGTGCCGTGTTGGGGTCTACTATGTAGATGGCATCGTCAGAATATTTCATCAGCGTATTGAGCATTACCTGATTGGGGTCTAAATCAATTCGTTTTTTTGAGTTACTGACATAACCGACGATTATTTTCTTGTTATCTGTTAAAAATATATCAACAACACTGAAGGTAGTGTAAACACTAAAACCGTCTTTATGCAGATAGCTTGTCTCAACTTTTATTAAGTCATTGGCAGCACTAGTTAAGACATGATGTAAACAGCGGTTGAAGAGTTGATCGTTGGCGTGCGTTAGGCATGAAAAATCACTAATGTGATCGTTAGGTCCATAACCCAATAGCCTCATTAAGGCAGAGTTTGCGTAGAGGATCCCTTGATTTTGTTCAATGACTACTGTGGGCAATGGGTACGCGTCAAAAAACTTATTAAGGTAGGAGCCATCAACGTTTTTAAGGTCTAAACCATCAACATCTTTAAAATCTGAGTCTTTATCCATATCTATGTATCCCTGAAATGGAAAATATACGTTAGCTATCGACAGGTTAAGCAACGATAGCTAAAACGTTTCATCTATAAAGATACTCACTAAATCGGCTTTATAACATGGTCATTACCAATATTTGCGCATTCTGTACATTTTGTTATGCAACGGGATTAGCGTTAGCGGATTAGTCAGTTTAACCACCTCCTCGAAATTCAAGTGAAATTGGTATTTATACATCGCAACAATTTGATGATATGGAAGTTTTTATTTTTAGGTTAATAATAAAATTACATGTCTATCTTGATACTTCAGGTAAGCAGGATAACGAATTAGAATTTGTTTTTTATCACCTTGAGTTTAAAAATAGCACATTACAAGATGAGCTTTACTCAATCCGAACCGACTTTAAGATCGAACCCCGAGAAACCAACAATATAGATCAGGCCGTTAAGGAATTAATTGTGACTGATAATGACTGTTTAATAAAAATCAAAGAGATTTTGTTAATAAATTCAACCGAACATCGCATTTCTCTGTGCCAGTACTCAGCCGAATCACCTCGTACATCTGATACTATTTTTCCTAAATAAATGGGCAAGGGTCCACTTAATTAAGCTTGGTCGCAAAAATAAAAAGCCAATCGTAAATAATTTTGTGTCGTTAATCGCTTTCCTTTACAATCGCTGCAGTTTTTTAAGTCACCCATAGGTTGCTGCTTTTACCGAGCAATACCTACGTTTTATTGAGTTTTATTTCATGTATCAACACAAAATTTCTATTGCACCCATGTTAGATTGGACTGATTTGTAGGTTTTATGCGGGTTTGGTGTGGTCATGGGGTAAATATGGGGCACCTAAATAATTTTGATATATTTAAGGGACCCCATTTTTTTTGAGGTGTTGCTCTTTATTTAAGGTAAATGAATGGCCTTTTTTGTATGTATACTTTTGGGTCATATATTGCACCGGTTTGTTTTTTTCTGTAGAGAGAACCCCATAAATACTGACTTTAATCTACAGACCAGTGATATGTTGTTTCGTAATAAGATTCTTCATTGCCATTGTAATTAAAGGTATCTTCTTCCCACATATTTACTTTATCTTCACAGAGCTCACCGGTGAACCAGTGTTTTTCTTTTTTAATGTGATATTTCGTTTCATTACTCAAATTATTATATACCATAGATGAGATTCCTATAACATTGTGCAAGTTATCTCCAATTTTTACTGACTTATTGACAGGGTGTCCCACCCAAACTAAATCTCTATTATTAGAGCCAGAAATGCCTACTTTTGTGCAAATTATTTTGCCAAAATCAATCCCAATTCCAAAATTAATAGAAGTATATTTCTCCATTTTTTTCTTAACTTTAGAATCAGATGAAGCCAGCATATACTTCATTTTCATTGCTGCTTTTACAGCTTTATTTATGCTTACCGTTGAATTTCCTTCGAAAAATACAAGCATGCCGTCACCATTAAAACTTCTAACTTGCCCATCAAGACTTTTTGCGATTGTAACTATTGTATGGAAGTATGCCTTATGCAGCTTAGCTACAGTTTTTCTATTATGATTATTAAGCACAGAGGTTGAACCTCGCATATCAATATAGAGTGTGGCAGCATAAAACCTCAGCCCTTTATTGCCGAAGGTTAGTCGTGAATTATCAATATCAGGCACATAATTGATATCAGTTACGTCAAAGTTTTCATCAATTATTTCTTTTATTTTTGATTCAATTCCGTCTTTCATTTACTATTTATTCCTAAATCTATAGATTAATATCGCTACTACTGGCGATACTACCGCCGATAATGTTAACCAAATTGCAATTTTAAAATGGTTGTATTTTCTAAGGGAAATAGCAGAATTAGTTACTATCTGAGACGCTAAATCTTTTTGGTAACCAGTGAACTCGATGTTACTCAGGCCTAGGTGACTGGAAAGTTTATTTAAATAGGCAAGAGGTGAGTACTTTGCTATGTCGCCAAAATAAAGAATGTTATCGCTGGGTTTCGTACCATTAGGTTTGGAATCCCAAGGCATTCCTAGGGCGGGCACGACTGACAACAAACATATTGATAACGATATAACACATAGCCCAATAATTAAGACTAAGTAGGCTGATAGACCCCCTGACAACTCAAATGCGTTGTGTATTCTGCTAATCCCGAATATTAATGCACCATTTCCTGCAATTAACGTTGCTGATTTTGCTTCAGCATATTTTAGCCAATCATTGGTATTTGAAAATAGCTCATTAAGCTTACCGTCTATGATCTTAAACTCATCTGAGTAACACAAATTATTACACTCTCTGTCTTAGCCAAGCGACACGGCCAGTAAGTTCTAAGTCGGTGTCGTTTAGTTGGATTTTGTTGCTAAATTATTTTTCGATAAAAAATGAGGCAATAATGCTAAGTGCAAGCCAGCCTCCAAAACTTTTTGCAATCGTAAAACTCTGTATTACGCCTTTCTCATTAAGCTTTTTTGCTAATGCATTATTGATCGGGGGGATGATTGAAGCTCCGGCCATGGCAACAATAATTGCAGTTAACCATTCGCCTTTTAGGATCCCACCGAGAGAGGATAATAAGAACAGTAGACCAAATATCCAGCCAGCAATTTTCCACACTATGCTGTTGCCTTTAATTGGATTGTTTTGTTCTGTTGTTGGTGTATTTAAAGGCTGAATTTTCTTTGTTATTTGATTATCTAATTTACTTGGCTCGGCTTTTGTTTTTGGTGTTTTTAAGCCCGTAAGCTCAAATATATTATTTTTGTTAATTAATTCGCCAGTTTCCTTAATAATAATTTGACCTTGCACTCTGTCCAATCGAAAATGCCGAGCAGCATTTCTCATGTAACAAAATCCTTGTAAGTATGTGCAATCGTCAGTTTCGTTTATTTTATCTAATCGAAATTCTCTATTGCTGACTTTACCTTTTGAATCTTTGTAATCAAAAATTATAACGGTTGATTTGTTTAATTTTCTTATGACACCATCACCAATTCTTTGGTCAATGATTTTATCTACTGATTTACTATGCTCTTGATAGGTTGTGTTAGGTGACATTGATACTTCAAACGTTATACCCATATCTTTTATTAGCAGTTCGGCTTCTAATGATTCTTGTTCGGTAATATTTTCCGCTTCTTTTAGATCATCAAATTCAGATAACTTTTCGTCTGCAAGTGTTTGAATAAGACCGACATGCTCAGCACTTATTTCACTCCATACTGCCGCCTTAAAAGCGCGGGGATATTCAAAATTATCTAAAGCAGTTGAAAATTCATTGATATAGCTTTTTTGTAATTCAAGCAGTGTTTTTTCTAGTTGGGGTAATGCCCTGATAACAGTTGGTAAAGGAAGTGTACCCGGAGTGTTTTCTTCATAAGTTACCAAATCATGAATTAGAGCATCTTTGCGTTGAGATAATTTTATGCCTAAAGGCTTTGCTATCTCTTTTAGCTCAGCGAGTTTATTACCTTGTAAACTATTACTCCAATCATCATATTCTAGATCAACCTTTTGTTCAGCCACACCAGCTTTTAGCAGTACTTTAGCTAGAGCATCATCAGTGACTTGCCAATCATCATCAATTTCAATGTCACCAGTATCAAACCCTTCGGCAATCTCAAGTAAGTCATGCCAATATTTTTTAATCCAAGTATTAGCGCCTAAAAATTTCTGACGATTAGCTAAGATAGCATCCTCAAAAGTATCTACTTCAACGTCATAACTGTAAATTGAATCGAAACAGTTTTCATATAACTCTTGGTATTCATCTGAAGTTGTTGGTTTATAATCTCGAATATCTTCACGTAAATCGTCAAGGTCGGATACATCTTTAAATTTAACGCATGATGACTTTGGTGATGGTAATTTTTTAGCTGAAAACTTATCTGAGCTATTAATAAAATATGAGTAGTCCACTTTCTAATCCCTGTAATTACATCCGTTGGCCAGTCCAAACCACACGACCAATTAGCTCTAGGTCTATGCCATCTAATTGCGATTTGTTGATTTCCCAAGGTTCGTACATGTTGTTGTCTGATTTAACCTTGATGATTCCACCAGGTAACATTTGCAAACGCTTCACTAACAAGCTGTTTTCATGGCGCAATACATAAATACCATCAGACATGCTGTTTAGATGGCGGTCAACCATGATCATGGACTCGCTTTTTAATGTTGGGTACATGCTATCGCCATCAACTAGCATCAAAAATACATCGTTTGGATTTACGCCGATTTCTTTACGTAACCATGCCGGTTCGAAACTTATACTTTTAGTTTGGTTTTCTGCTTCAACTAATGCGCCACCACCTGCCGAAGCCGTCACTTCATAAAAAGGTAACTCAATATGATTAGGCTCTTTTGCCGTTAGCTTATTAGCTTCGGGAGATACCTGATTTGACTCGATTCCAGAGTTTAGTCCTGATTCGGAGGGTATGTCGTTGCTCATTAACCAATGCGTGTACCGTTCCAACTCTGGAACTTTAATTATTTTCTCAATAATAGTTAATCCAACATTAGAGTGGCCAGTTTCAACTTTCCTTAATGTACTCAATGGGATAGATGTTTTTTTGGAGAATTCTATTTGGTTCAGTTTGAGGCTTTCTCTCAAAACTCTGATTTTTTTTGAATAAGTCATGTTGATTAATTCCATATTTGGCATTACCATGGCTGTGAATTCCCAATTAAGACTTATTGTGTTCAAGTAGTCCCAAGTAGGTTCAACCTTTAATACTGCCATGTGGTGAACGCTATGTCGATAGCCAAAAATGTAAATAGAGAAGCTAACATCATGAATATGAACAATAACAGAACTGCCCAATTGAGCGACCAACGCAATTTGCGGATTAAAGAAGTCATTGATGTTGTTGGCTTGTCGAGAAATACCATTTATAGACTTATGGAAAAGTTCCAGTTCCCGAAAAAGGTGAAATTATCGCAAGGGCTGGTTGGTTGGCGTATTGAGGAAATAAAAATATTTCTAGAGTTGGGCCCTGACGGTTGGTACGAAAAGCACGGTATACGTCAGCAAGCAGAAAAACAAGCTAAGCAAGCATAAGGACAGGGACGAAATTATGAATACATCATTTGCACTTCTAGCACGTTTCGAATCGCCAACTGTAAAACTGAAAGATATCTGTGAAGAATTTTTTGGTTATACACCTAAAACAGCTGAGCAAAAAGCCAAAGGGCAAGACTTACCAGTGCCTACATTCAAGCTTAGAGACTCTGAACGCTCACCAAGCCTAATTAATGTTTCTGATCTTGCTGCTTTTATCGATAAACAACACGCGCAAGCTAAAAGTGATTGGCAATTAATTCAACAAGCAAAGCAAGCTTAAGGATATGACTATGGATGCACCTTTAGATTTACCTTGGAATCCAATCCACCCAAATTGCGAAGTGTTAAGTGATGAAACTATCACTACAGGTAGAGCTGCACTTGCTAAATGCCGCGAACTGATTGCAGGAATAAGTAAGCCGAGCAAGCCGCAAGCCAACGTAAGAATGGCAAATGCTGAAATTGAATTAGCTGGCGGTGGTAGTGCCGTTGAATACAAAGCGCATCTTCGTCAACTAAAAATGGAGCAAGCAGCATGATTACTAATAAAAATCCTTGGCACTCTGGACCGCGCAATTTTACCCGTAAACAAATAAAATTTGCTTGGGCTGCGTATCGCAAGAATAAAAAAAATGTTGAATTTATGCCGTGGTGGATAGCTGGTATTTGTTTGGCTATGGATAAAAATCGCTTTTCACCTGATCCGTTAATTTGCGCTCAAATCAATCGTGGTCAACATGCTGGTCAATCGTTGGGGGGGTTCAATGCGTAATTTATCTAAGGGTGAGTTTAAGCGAGTTTATCGTTTAGCGAGAATTCATGGGCGCATGGTTGAGGTGGGGCTAACAATGCAGAGTCATTCGTTAACCAATCGTGATGATATTGGTAGTGTTAGTGATGTTTGGTTTGATTGTGTACATCAGCGTTCGCGTTCAAAAAACAAATTGTCGCTATCGATTCGATTCTATCGAAAGACGGGGAGAATGTTGCATGCTTAATCCAATTCATCAAATTACGATTGAAATTAGCAGCCCAGGATTAGCCTTTGCTATGGCTCATGAGCTAATGAGCCGTTACGAAATGTGTATGGGCTTAGCCAAGAACCACCGAACGCCAGAACTTAGAGCTAGATTTTTTAATGAAGCGACCGAAACGCGCCGCGCATATTTTGCTTGTAAGTCAGCGGCAGTACTAGCAACTAATAAAAGGTCTGCTTTGGTACGACCTATAGGTTTGGACGTTGAACTTTGCCCGTTTTGCGGTGGCTGTGACAGAAAAGAAGATGGGACGATCGACTGGTGCGATTGTTTGCCTTTCTAATGAGTAATCAACAAATGACAACCGAAGAAAAGCCGCAACGCTGTAAATTATCAAGTTGTAACATCGTTGAAGATTATGACAACGGTGTTTATTTTGACGATGAATATTGTTCTAACGTATGCCATGCAATAGATAAAGCAAAGCAGCGTGAACAAAAGACCCCAATTAGAATCGATGCATTTTCTAATTTGCCACACGAAACCAAGTTTGATCGTGATAACAACGATTGGGCTCTTGAGTTTATGCGCCAGTCTGAATTGCCAAAACACTTAATTAATGTTGCTGCAAAATATTATTTAGGTAGACGTTTAAAAGTTCAAGAAAGCAAAGAAGTTCGAGGTTGCAATCTTGGATTGCGTGAACGTGTTGCCATGTTAACCCAAATCATTGACCAAAGCGTTTTAACACCGCGCCAGCTTAACCGCATATCAGATAGAGAAATACTAGCAAATGATGCCGCTGAGCATTGCAGACAGTTAGTTATTGAGACAAAAGACGGCGCGCTGGCCTGTTGGGAAAAATTAAACGAGTTCTCAAATGGCTGGAGAGTTCCAGCACCTTACGCATCATCAGTTGAAAAAGAAATTATTGAAGCGGCTGAATGCGCGATCTTGCGTTTGATGTGCCCTAAGTTTTGGTTAAGAAAATTCAATAGAATGTCGGTGCAAACTGCTGAGCATTTAAACATAGCTGCAAAGCTAGTTGGTAAATCCAATCCTTATATATCAACTCAAAGCTTGCAGCGATGGCGCAATCAAAAACGCGATAACGCTGCATTTTTGGCAATGATGGAAGCGTTTAACGAAGAAACTGGTGAAACCGTTAATCTTGGTGAGCTGGCAGAAAAGACAACAGCTAATTCAGAAATTAGACGTATTGAGTTGATGGTCAGATTGCGTGGCATTGATGAACTAGCCGAAGAACAAGGCAAAATTGGTTTGTTTTTAACTATCACTTGTCCGTCAAAATATCATGCTAACAGTGGTAAATGGGATTGGAAAATAACCCCAAAACTTGCTCAAGAATATTTAGCCGGACAATGGGCGAAGATACGCGCAAAGCTAAAACGCGATGGTATTGATTATTACGGTTGTCGCGTTACTGAACCACACAAAGACGGTTGTCCACACTGGCACATGCTGATTTTTGTTGACGCTGAAAACCAAAAAGAACTAACCAAAACCGTTAAACATTATGCATTTGAGATTGATGGCAATGAGTACGGTGCAGCTAAAAACCGTTTTGATTGTGAAGTTGTTGATCGCTCAAAAGGTAGCGCAGTTGGCTATATCGCTAAATACATTTCTAAAAACATCAATGGCGGCAAGATGGACGGGCTGAAAGATGATGGCTCTGATTTGCCCGTCGATATTAGTGATGCTGATGACAGCGACAATGCAACGCCAGCCAAAGATATGACAGTAAGTGAGGGCGCAGACCGTGCAACGGCTTGGGCTAATACTTGGTCATTACGTCAATTTCAATTCTTCGGTACTGCACCGGTCACCATTTGGCGCGAATTGCGCAGAATTAAATCACCTGTTGAAACTGATGAAAATATCGAATCAGCACGGGAATTTGCCGACAGCTCTAATTGGTCAGAATTCACCAAAGCAATTAGCGAAAAACCAATTGAGTTAATCAAAGAGCGTGAAGAGCAAGCGAATGATTATGGCGAGTCTATTGATCGTATTGTGGGTTTGCGTGGTGTTACCGATCTTTTGACTCGTACAAAAGGTTGGGTTGTGCGCAAGGCTGAGGTTTTAAAAAGCGACGGAGTCGCGTCTTGGACTCGTGTTAATTACTGTACGCGGGCAGTTTCAGCGGTAGTTATTGACACGTTAGTCGCTATGGGAATTGACGGTGAATGCCGTGATCGGTTGTTGCAAGGTGCAACCTGCAATGATGGCTCAGGTCGTTGGTTGAAAATTAAAGGTAATCGAGTGATAGAGGTCTAGAAATGCGAGTTATGTGTAAACACTGTGGTGGTAAGGCGAGAATCAGCAGCACTGATCGCATATCAAATGATTTTTCTCGATTGTATTGCCAATGTTCTGATGTAAAAAATTGCGGCCACACGTTTGTAATGGAATTGGGGTTTAGTCACACGATAAATCCACCGTCTAGTGTGATCGACCAATTGTTAGTTGAGCGTTTTAGGCAAATGCCATCCGAACGCCAGCAGGAACTGTTCGGGTTTGCTGGCAGTTAATACAGGGTTTTTAATGAAAACTGATGATGAAATTCAAGAGCTAGTTTCTTACGTGAAGTGGTATGGCGGCTTTAACGATGAAGAAACAACTATTCAGTGGATGGATAAGCACCTGGGCAGTTGGCGAACTGTTAGAAATACAAAAATAATTTATTCAGAAAGAATTAGTAAAGATTAATTTTATAAAAACATTTTAATTAACAACAAGGACAAAATAACCATGAGTAACCAACCACTTGATAAAGGTCGTATTGCTGTAATCGTTGAGCGTTACCCAAGCAAAAACATTGATCAGCAGACAGGGCAACCGATTATGAAAGCCCGTTATGCAAATGTTGGACGTGCAACAAAATGGATAACCAATGGTGTTGAGCAGATTGAACAAGAAATTGATTGCATGCCGCTTGGCGTTACGGGCCCAGTTAAGCTTTATATTTTCTGGGATTCACAGCAAAGCAACAATCAACAACAGGCACCACAACAGGGCGGTTACCAGCAACAAGCGCCGCAACAGGGTGGTTACCAACAGCAAGCCCCGCAGCAAGGTGGTTATCAGCAACAGCGCGGATAATTTGATTTAAGAATTTAGGAGGTTAGCTAGTGATTAATTTTATATTTGAGTTCTTTGACATGTTAGCCGCCTTTATTTCTTGGATGGTTTTGTTTGGGTTGTTGGTGAAGTGCTTATTGCGACCTTTAAGAAAGTAACCGTTATCCGTTATGTTGCATAACGGATAACAATTTTTAGATGGGTTAGTTGGATTTGAAAAACTCAGCCATAGTCACATTATCCAAATTCAATTTATCTACTAATAAACCGACAAACTCAGAAAATATAGCGCTTAATGACGAACTTCATGCGCTGTCAAACAATTAGGGAAAACAGGGCTCATTATGGAATCTACTTGCGGCAACTGCCATCAAATACAGTTCGATCCATCACAAAGGTTTGCTGTAGCTGGTTGTTTAACAACTGGCTATGTAATTCCACATCATTGTGATTATACAGAAAAGAAATTGACCTTTTGGCGCGTTCCGACTGAATGCCCAAGAGTTGATGACAGCGTTAAAAAATCAGAAAAACAGGCCCCAAAAAAGCAGTGGGTTATCAAAAGTTTTTCAGACTTCGAATAATTAGGAATAGCAACGATGACAGAGTTACACGAAGAATTACAATGTTGGCTTGATTGCTACGGTAAAGAAATTACATTAGGCGCTAAGGTAACAGTGAGCAAAGATTTTAAATATCACGCTGATTACGACGATGATACTTTTATGGTCACATCACTTAGTTTTGATGCTGACGGTTTGAACATTGGTATCAATGGCGGTGGTGATAACTGGGACACTGAATATGATGGTTTTAGAATTAATGAACTTGCGATCGCCAGTTGAAACTGAAGCCCAGAGCAGACAAACGTAAGGCAACCTCTATCACCGCTGGGCTTTCTAATCCACACATTGAAAGCCCAGCGAAAATCACTCCTCTTCGCCTTCCGCTTTCGCGATGTGTTTTAACGTTTTTGACATTGGCATGGTCATGGCTAAACGATCAGAATCAGGCTAGTAAAGGATCTGGATTCAATTAAAAACGATCACAATGTCAAGGCGTGGACATTCTTTGTCACAAAGGGATCTAAATGTTTAGTTTAAACGGGCAATACGATACTATTTACCCAAATCAGTTAAGTGATGTTAAATTATGAAAATGTTAGTTAGAGGAATTGAGCCCCAAGAACGGGTAAATTTGATAATGGAATTAACCAAAATTGGTAGCGAGAATATCAAAAGTGCGTTAATCGACCACCTAAGCAAAGGGCTATCAGAAAATGATGCCGCAATGCTTAATGATGTTCCCCAACAAAATTTTAACCGGGCATTAAAGCGGCTCAATGAAATTGCTGCTGTTGTTGAAAAAATTAAAGAAATCGATTGGGATAAATTTAAAAAATCCTAAATTAAGAATTATAAATTATTTTTTTCGACTAAGTTAAAACCCTGACTCTTACGATTTAGACTTGGGGAATTTATTGTGATAGCGCTTGATTATATATTGATAGATATTTTAACGTTGTTTTTACCGTTACTTTTGGCTGTTTTGAGTTGGTGGGTAAAAGAGTATTTCTCTCATCGTAAAGAAAGAAAAAGTAAACAAGAAATTGTCTGGAGGCTATTGCAGCATAATATAAAAAAAATAAACAACGATTTAATAGCATTTGAGAGTGTTATTCAAGCATTTGGGAAAGGAGAATATGCAGGAGTAACAGATGATTGGGATCACTCTATAAAGAAAACATTGCAGAGGCTTACGGAGCTCGACACAGCCAACTCTCATAAGTATTCAGAATATGAGTATTTACATGTGCTTATAATAAATGGGTTTAAAACTCTTTCTGAAATTCAAACTTCGATTATAACCGTCCCTGGTATTAATGAAGAGCGCGCAAGAAACGCTATGATTTCCCAAATTAACGTAATCTCTGAAACAATGATAGAAATTGGGGAAATCTCCATATGTATTATGAAGCTAATAAAAAAAGATAATAAGTATAATAAATTATTTCAACAGCAATTGATTGATACCGTTAAGAATAATTTTGAACAAATAAAATCGGATAGAAAACCAAATTCTAATACAGATATTGTCAGTCCTTTAAGGTTATCACCATAACTACTTACTTAGACCTTTTAACTTCTCAACAGTCCTAAGACCAGCTAATCCCAACATTGCTAATGTCAATTCCATCATCACTTCAAGTGGTAATTCTGGCGCACCGGCATCGGGCATTAACCATTGCAATAATGGGTTGATCACAAACGCAAACAAGAACCCGATACCACAAACCCACATTAAAAAAGGTCGGGCACCGGCAACAAAAATGCTGCGGTGTTGCGCTTGAACTTTCATTATTCCAGCTTGTACTAAAGCTGGCTTTTGCGCCAAACGTTGCTTAACAACTTCAAGTGTTAATACTTCTTCATCAGAAGTAAATAGATCATCGAGTATGCCGCCAACTGCTTTGATTGGTTCGGCTGCTCCCACTGAAAATATACTGCTTAATATGCCCATTACTTAGACCTCATTATGATTGCCAAAAATTCTTTAGGGTTTTTAGAAATAGCTTTGGCCAAGCTATTAACACCTGCTAATAAATGCGGTGCAGCATAGGCGGCTAGCCCAATTAACCCCGTTTGTAATCCATCGTTTAACCCAAGCCAAACACAAAAGCTTTCTGCAATATATGCCGATAAAATTGCCATTAGCACAGACATGAAATAATGAAAGAACGTGATCTTAGTGCCCGACAAATACATTTGGGTTGCTGCTGCTAATAGCGACAAAACGCACAGTTGCCCCCATTGCCGTAAAAAAGTAATAAGCTCTTCCATTAAGTTTCTTCCTGTGGAATTAGGTCTGAATAGGTTGGTATTGAAAATTCGATGTGCTGGTGAGCTGGCAAATACTCGTTGATTTCTTCCATATCTTGCTGCATCGGCACAACTTCATTGTTGTAATAAGCACGGGTGATTTTATCTAAATCGCCGAAGCCAGGACTATTACCAGATGATTGACCGCTTAATGCTTCTTGTGCACGGTGCATGCTTAGCATGTCGTTGAGCGTGATGTTTTTTATTTTCTCAAAATCATCTTTGGTGGCGATATCACCAACGGGCGTAATTTTTATAGCCTTGTCTGCATCAACTTTTCCGCTTTTATTGTTGATAAATAAACTGCGGAAATTGCCCACACCTTTTGAACTGCGAATAGCCTCTTTTAATTGCTTTTCATCATCAACGGATAGATTGGGATCAGCCATTGAAAAGATAAACCCCATGTGCGCGCCATTTTTAAAATACTTGCGGCGAAACAAAGTGGCATCTTCATTTAGCAATGCTGATTGAATACCGCCATAATATTGCGGCACACCGTAAATGCCTTGGCTTGGGTCATACTCTTTCTTATGATAAACCTCACCTTTTTTAAATCGAACAATAGAACCATCACTTTTGATTTGGGCGTAAACACCAGGTGTTGTTGTATAGCGCATAGTGAGGGCTGGAAGATGGCGCAGCTTTATCACCGCGCCAAATGTATTACGGATAATTTGCAAGTAACCATTGGCAGACCAGCAATAATCAAATGCGAATTTTTTAAATGTGCGCTGGCTTAAAATTGGGTTTGGCTTAAACCATTTTAAAATCATGTTGCGCTTAAAATATAAAATGGGTCCATGTTGCGCATTAACCCGTAGTAATTTGATAAGTCCCGATAAGCTAACAGGTGGTGAATATAGCCCGTTCATGTCTGAAAATATGCCGATGTAATCGGTCATGTGATTATCTAAACAGGTTTCGGGATCGCCAAAACTAAACGTGTCTATGCTCGATTGAGTTTTATTCATTATGCTGCATCTAATCCTATTGATGTTTGGTTGCTGCTTGCATCGCCCGATAACGGTTCAAAAATCATGGCGTGCATAATTGCCCATGCAATATCAGCATGGCCTGTGGCGGCGGTTCGGTTGGTGGCGTAGGTTATTTGATCACCCACTACTTTTTTGCGAATGTTAATAAAGCTGCTTGCAATGCCTACTGCATCCTCATCAAATTCGAGTCGTTTTTTACCAATGACGTTAAGGGCTTTAATTACCATTTTGTTTTTAATATACGGGTTGTAATGAATGGCCATTGCCATAGGGTAGAACTTTAGAATTAGCTCAAACACGCCCAAGCCAAGACCAGTGGTATCAACGCCAATGTGAACAACATGATATTTCAATGTGAGTTCTTCTATCTCTTTGGCCATGGCTTCAAAGTCGTTGCCGGATAAGTCCAAGGTTTCTAATACCCTAAATTTTTCATTGGCATTTGCTGGCAAACTTAAAACCACAACCGATGCTTTGTCTCGCGTTCGTGCAGGGTCAAAACCAATAATCACAGGTTTCATGGCAAACGGGCGCGGCCAAGTATCATCAAAGTCAGTCCACTTGCTGCGATCACCCATACAAGCCATTAACTGTTTTAAGCTAAAGGCACTATGCGCATCATCGATAAATTTACACATGAATAGGTTGTCGAATTCTTCTTTTGAATATTCGTTTTCAAGCATCGCAATATCAATGCGGTTAAAACCTTTTTCAACAACGTCATACACGTTGAGGCGTTGCCGCCAAATGCCATCATCACAGACTTTGCCGTGCTGCAAATTCTTGTGACTAACATCAACCGCAAATTCAACATCGTTACAGGCTTTTGTTTTGCGATACCAGCGGCCATTCCATAAGTCATATGCTTCATGGCTTGTTACTGATGGCGTACTAAAGTAGGTAATTCTAAAATCTTTATGCGTTGCCATTGCTTGTGCCAAGCTGCGCAACTCTTTAAATTTTGGAATCCAAAAAACTTCATCAATATATAAATCACCTGATGCTGATTGTGCTGTTCGCGCATTGGTTGATTTAAAATACAGCGTGATTGTTTTGCCGTTGTGATGCAGGGTTAGCGGTGAGCCGCTTAATTCTATTTCAAACTTTTCACGGCATAACGCAATAATATTGGCTTTGAATATTTCAGCCTGATCACGCGATGCGGAAATAAATATTTTATTACGGCCATTAACAATCGCGTCATAAAACGCTTCAAATGCAAAATAGAAT
>Ga0105355_10002214_pt1 | contig 17706 bp, 16 predicted proteins | sample GOMGulsemesocosm_2_FD_83508 | JGI IMG/M metagenome (GOLD analysis project Ga0105355, IMG submission 83508) | Methane-oxidizing microbial communities from mesocosms in the Gulf of Mexico - GOM9C Gulf of Mexico | ecosystem: Environmental > Aquatic > Marine > Cold seeps | place: Gulf of Mexico... | reverse complement strand
TGGCTTGTCTCGCCAATTTATTTAAGAAATTAGCGAGATATGAAGAATACAGGAGCCGTATACGAGGTCCGTACGTACGGTTCTGTGAGAGGGATGAGGCAAAAGCCTCACCCTACTCGATGTTTGCCTGTTCTAGGCTGGAACAGAGAGCAGTAGATGCCGCTAACGTTTTGATACACTCTTTACCTTCTCATTGCTTCTGTGCTTAAGCATACTCTAGGGCGTTATATCCCACTTATTAAGAAATTAAAGGTATCAATATGTTCGTGCGTTGCGCTTCTATTATCGTTGTGATCGTCTCTATGCTTAGCGGCGCTGCCCACGCTAAGCGAACGGTAGAGCTGTTTGATGAGTTAGTAATTGAATCGCCTGTTTCCCTTACTCATCCTGTTTTGACGGCTGAACTACTGCCTGATTCTGGCAAGGAAATAGTGACCTTTGGCGTGGATGAGCAAGGCACACGTTGGTTACACCTGTATAAGTTTAATCCGCAGCAGGTAAATTATCTGCTCGATGCAGCGGTGCCTTTACCCAGAGAACTATTGCGTTTCGATCTGAGTGAAGCGCTACCGGGGCACATGCAGGCACTATATTTTCTTGGTGCTAAAGGCATTTATCAATATGATCCAGCTGCTAAATTGATAAAGCATATACGCAATGCGCAGAGTTTATTTCTTAAGGACAACCCAGATTATATTAGTCGAGACCACTTTGTGGTGGATATAAATCAAGACGGTGTTGATGAGTTTCTATTGCCAAATTTTCGCCACATCAGTTATTTGTCGTCTACATCAGATGGCTCGTTTAGCCAGCTAGAGCTGCCGATTAAGGCCACCGCGATCGTTAATGATGATGGTATGAGCTTTCTGTCTAAGCAATATTACATTCAGGATATCAACCAGGATGGTCGTAAAGACTTTATTGTCGCTACGCAAGGTAGACTCATTGTTCATCACCAACAAGCCGATGATTCGCTTGCTGCCAAGGCGCAAGAAATAACGCTGGCGGCAGACATTAGTGCCATCGACTGGTGGCACAAACGCGATGCTACTGGGCGCAGTCTCGATCAGGCCAACCTTATCTATCGTAAGTTAGAACTGTTACGAGACATCAACCATGACGGCATTATTGACATGGTGGTTAAGGCGACGCAAAGTTCTGGGGTGCTCGACCGGGTCAATGACTACCAAGTCTTTATCGGCGCTATGGTCGATAATCAGTTACGTTTTAAGCCACAAACCTCTAGCGTGATTAGTGCCGATGGCACGTTAAGTGGCTTTGAACTGGTTGATATCGACAATGATGGTCGCCTCGAAGCTATTTTGGGAGGTTTTGATATTGGCTTATCGCAAATAATCGGCGCGCTATTGTCGGGTAGCATCGACCAAGACGTCTACCTATTTGCCATGGATCAGCAAGATAATTTTGTCAGTAAACCTAATGTGGCCAAAGAAGTCGAATTGAGCTTTAGTCTATCGTCTGGCCAAACCGGTAGTCCTGTGGTGCAACTTGCTGACATTAATGGTGATAAGCGTAAAGACTTAGTGTTGTCCTATGGTGAGAAAAAACTCAAAGTCTATTGGGGAATTGCCGGCAATAAGATGTTTAACCGTCGCGGCGTAAAACACTCAACCCTATTACCTCAAGATGGCGATAGCATTGCGGTGAGTGATTTAAACAATGACGGTAAAGATGATCTAGTGCTCAAATATGGTCGATTAGACGAGCAGGCGTTGAGTAAAACCATTCGACTATTGATCGCTAAATAGGCGTTATTTTACCGATACTGAAAGTTTTTATCGCCAAGCGCTGTCTTCTATAATAGCAATCAGGAGATGATGATGTGTAGCAGTGTCAAAGGATCGAATAAAAGGACGGCGAACAAACCAAGAACGCTTGGCTTGTTCGCTAGCATGAGCGCCGATACTCGCAGCAGTTTCGCCGCCGTGGCCAATGCCGCCGATGAGCGCAGGCATCAATTGGTGCTGGCTAAGGCAAGTGCTGCTACCGCAATCTCGGCTACCAATAAACAAACCGTCAGGGTTACTTGGTTTAACAAAATAAGCAGTTTCTTCTACTAGCGCGCGCCTATTCCTTAATATTACGTTATATTCATCTGTCTATTCCTTAATGACTAGCCAAGAATAGCTAGCCTATTCAATCACAAAGGCATAAAAGATGATTACCTTAGGTCAAAAAATAAAACAGTTGCGCTTAGCCAAAGAAATGAGTCAGCCGCAACTATCGCAAACCATGGGCATTGAGCAATCTTATCTTTCGAAGCTAGAGAATGATAAAGCATTCCCATCCGATGAAATGTTTATGGTGTTAATCGAGACGTTGGAGGTGAGTTTAGAGATATTCATCCAAGACTTTGAGGCAACCTATATTAACAGTCATCTGAGTAAGATAGCGCTGATTAAGCAATTGTCGCAACAGAATGAAAAGCGCTCATTGTCTTTTATGATGCGCTGGATCTTAATCTCTTCTTTGCTGGTGATATTAGGCGGCACTGTACTGCTCTCTGGTATTTATGGCTGGTTCGTCAAGCCGATTCATATCACGTCAAATTTTTATGAGTCGCACGGTCTAATCAAACATGATGAGTCATTACGCTTATTTAAAGAGCATTTTTTAACTGCATTTCCAGAACACTTGATGTTACGCCTAGATCGCAAGCAACTAGCGATGGAACAAGACAGCGGCAGTTATTTCGTCAAAGAAGAACAAGGTGGGCGGCGGCTATATTCTCGCATGCGTCGTCAAGACAATAGAATGGATAATACCACCAATCATTGGATGGCTGCGCTAGGTCTGTTTGCATTACTCTCAGGTGTCGTCGGTTTGATTGTTGAGCATAAAGTGCGTAGCTTGCATCGGTTAAGCCGTTAGTTCGTACATCGATTAACGTTTGTCATAAAATGTAATGTATCATCAGCGCCATTATAAATATTTCGGATGAGTACTTAAGTGATGTCACAAGCGGTATTAAAAGTAGTTGTAGGCTCCAAAAACCCGGTCAAGGTCAATGCGGTGCGTAACGCATTGGCGGCCTATTTTCCACAACATGACGTGCAAGCGCAGGGTATTGCCGCGCCATCAAATGTTAGTGAACAACCGATGACGAGCAAAGAGACTCGTGACGGCGCGGTTAATCGCTTACGCTACTGTCAATCAAACCAGCCACATGCCGACTTTTATGCGGCGATCGAGGGAGGAGTCGATAACTTTGAAGATGGTGCCGCTACCTTTGCTTATTTAGCCGTTGCCGATCGCGAGCAGCTATCGGTTGGGCGTAGTGCCAACATGCCAATTCCCCAATCCGTTTATCAAGCGCTCGAAGCGGGTGAAGAACTGGGTCCCTTGATGGATAAGCTCTTTAACACCACCAATATCAAACAGAAAGGTGGCGCCATTGGCCTCCTCACTAATGGCCTAGAAACCAGAGAAAGCAACTACACCCAAGCGCTGCATTTAGCCATTGCGCCGTTAGTGCATAGCGCACCATATAGGTAAGTATGTATTAGCGTAATTGGGTATATCGCATGTTGACCCATCAATGATAAATTGCCTGTAATTTAAATCTTAATTACAGGTGTTTTATGTCTATAGTGTACAAAAATGTTACCGCGATTGCGCAATCCAATGTTTATTTCGATGGCAAAGTGATTTCACACAAAATTATCCTTAGTGATGGCAGTGAAAAGACGCTAGGGGTAATGCTGGTGGGGCAGTATACCTTCGATACAGCGGCTGCCGAGTTGATGGAAGTGGTTACCGGCGAAATGAACGTGTTGTTGCCCGGGGTGAGTGAGTGGCAGGTTTTTAAGGCCGGAGAGAGTTATGAGGTGCCTGCTCATGCCTCGTTTCGTGTGGAGGTTAATAGCACCTGTGATTATGTTTGTTCTTATCTTTAGTCCGTCAGCCACCTTCGTTGGCTGGTATTAGCCAGCGAAGGTGTTAATTTGTTTAGTCATTGGCGGTTAGATTGTTCATCGCGGGTCGGTTGATTAAGCGCCGCAATGGCCAATAACAGGCAAATCCGGCGATCAGCGAAATAAGCGTAAGGGTGAGTACGAATAACGGCAAGCTGGCCAATTCAAACCCACTTAACATGCCGCTATCTATCGCAATGGTCATCAATAGCAACAGGGCAATACTTATCGCTAATCCGATGATAAATGGCTTACTGTTATCCACTATGATTAACTTAATAATGTCCCAACGTTTGGCGCCAATCGCTTGGCGCGTGCCAATCTCAAACTGGCGCATTTGGGTACTGTAACTCACGATACCGTACAAACCGATGGCAGTTAGCAACAACGTGATAGCAGCCAATACGGCACTGGTGATTGCGGTGGTATATTGCGTAAATAGGATCTCACTGCGCCGCTTGGCTTGAGGCAATATCTCATAGAGCGTGTATTGTGAAGTAATGCCACGTAACAACTCGCTAAACTGCGGTGCAGATAGGCTCGAGTCTGGTGTTAGTTTAAGCAGTAATCGGGTGTAACCTAGTGATGTTGTATGATAAACCCGCCCGGTGGTGCGCTGGTTGCCAGGAACGCTGGCATCTTTTACGATACCAATAATAGTGACGTTATTATCGCCGCCAAAATTTAGTTGTGTGCCAAGTACTGTGTCAATGTTGTTGTTTGGATCGCCGAGCAACTTAAGCGCCATGGTTTGATTGACAATAACCACATCGGTGAGATCTTTAAAGTCGGCGGCGCTGAAATTATTCCCGGCAATGAGCCGTTGGCCAATCAACGGGAAATAAAGATGATCTACCCCTTTTCCCTGTGGCGTAAATCGTTGTTGCGTGCCTTTAATTGTCATGGCGTAGATGCCAAACGAGGCCAACGGTGAAGATGATTGGCTGACGGCTTCAACTTGCGGTAGTGCCAGCAGGGTCTGCCTAATTTCATCCATCATCGCGATGCGTTTTTCAAACGATGGGCGCTGTTTTTCCGTTAACGATAGTCGCACGCTGGTGAGCTGCTCAACCTTAAAACCATCATCTTTATTGATGGTTGCTAACGACTCTTTCAATAGGTTCATGTTAATGAAGACGAGCACCGTCACAACACAGACCTGGCTGATGATAAGCAGTTGGCGCACTGTGCTAGAGATTTGAATGCCGGTACCTTTACCACTACTTTGTAAATTATGGTTGAGGAATTGATAGTTGATTGCGCGGCTATTTAACCAGGCGAAAAAACCACTGAGTAGTACGCAGAGCAAGGCCGCACATGCCATGGTAAAACTTGTCAGTCCCAATTCAGAAATTCGTGGTAAATAAGGCACTAGCCAATGTTGCATCAGCGAGAAACCGAACATCGCGATAATTATTGCAAGCGCCATCGATGCACTCATCAGCAGGGCACTCTCACTGAGTACAATGTGAAAAAGATGTTTATGTGAAGCGCCAAGTGCGGCATGGATAGCCAAGGTGCGTTGTTGTTGAGCCATGCGCGATAAAAATAGATTGGCAATATTGGCACAAGCAATGACCAATAGACCTAAAACTCCGGCGAGCAGAAGATAGATGCTGCGCTGGGCATCACCGATGATCAGTGACTTGAGCGATTGTGCCTCTAGCGCGATGCTCCAACCGTTGAAGAAATCAACTTTGGCCATTTTGTCCTGCCAATTGCTGTTAATAAGCGTAGTGAGCTGTTGATTTATCTGTGGTGTCGATAACGGCTTGGCCAGTTCGCCGATATAAAATAATCGACCATCATCATTTCCCCAGCTCTTGCGGTCTCGTTCACTCACTTCGTTGTAATCCCAAGGCAAATAAATCTGACTATTGCGCCCTGTTCGTTGCAACTGTGGCTCGATAAAGTCCGGGCCAAGGACCCCAACAATACGATAGCTAATGTCACTAAAGGTCAGGGTTTGACCGATAATGTCTTGCGCCCCAGCAAATGAGGTTTGCCACGTATCATGACTAATGATGGCGACTGGCTGATAGCTATTGATGCCTTCACTGGCTTCAAATAGTCGACCCTTACTAAGCGATGCACCAAATAGGCTAAACCAACTTGGCGTGACATAGGCGGTGCTATAACGCAGTTTCTGCTCACTCGAAAGCAGTATGTCGTCGCTGTAAAATGCTAAGGCCGATTGTTTAAAAACCTGTTGATTATTGTATAACTCGAGCAGGTTAGGGTAGGTGAATGCCGATCCGTCTTGCTGCTTCTGTGCATCGATTAAATGATGCTTAACCACCATTAAGTTATCTTGATTGGGATAGGGTAGCGGTTTTATAACAAGCACATAGGCTAGCGTCAATACGCATAACAAGGCGCCTAAGGTAATGCTCATGGTGCTAATCACAGTGGCGACAAAGCCTTTGCGATTGGCTAATGCACAAGTCGATTGTTTGAATAGATAGCGTAGTTGGCTAAACATGATAACCCCTTGATTAAAAGTGATGCGATATTTGCGACAGGTAGAGAGAATGTCGCAAATATCGCAAAGGTCAGACCTACATTCGCTTAATCGTTACCACGTAGCGAATGAATAGCGGGGCGATAGATAAACTGTCGCAGCGGCCAGTAACAGGCAAACAGAGCAATCAAACCGATCAGTAAGACGGTGACGACAAAGGTCGGCAACAATGTCATGTTGACGTAATCGACCAGCAGTTCACTAAAGCCGATATACAGCGCGACCAAGGCCAGTACGCTAATAAATATGCCGATAATCAACGAAGTTGAATTTTCACCAACGATAAGCGTGATTAAATCTTTGCTCTTGGCACCAATGGCCATGCGCGTGCCTATTTCAAAACTACGCATTTGGGTGCTATAGCTTAAAATTCCGTAGAGACCTATAGCAGATAACACGATGGTTAGTATCGCTAATACTGCGCTGGTTATGGCGGTGGTGTATTGCGTAAATAACATATCGGCGCGACGGCTATCGAGCTCCACCAAATCGAATACGGTAAATTGATTGGTCACTTCCTTAATCACCGCGACCGCTTGTTGACGAGTGATCTTTTGTCCTGGTTTGAGTTTAAGTGTCATTTGCGTGCTGGCCGGCGATGAGATGCGATAGGCCTGCATTGGAACCTCTGTTTGTGCCGGGAACCTAGTGCCTTTGACAATACCGATGATGGTGTCATAACTGTCTTTGCCGAAACGAATTTTTTGACCTAATGCGCTGCCTTGTGGCGCTAATACCTTGGCATATACCTCATTGATGACCATTACGTTATTGTCGTCTTTAAAGTCTGCGGCGCTAAAGTTGTCCCCTTCAATGAATTGCTGACCAATCATGTCGAAGTATTGATGATCGATATGCTTGGTATTAACCACATAACGCTCGTTGGTTTTCTCTGATGTTTGTGCATTTTGACCAAAACCATTGAGTGGCGAGCCTGATTGATTGATTGCCTCAACCTGTGGCAGTTCCAATAGCTTCTTGCGCAACTCAGTCATGATTGGAATAACTTCAGCGGCTGGTGGCATCTTAGAAGCTGAAATTGACAGGACTAAACTGGTTAAATTATCGGTGGTGAAGCCTAATGGTTGATCAATGGCTTTTTTTGCATCCTGAAACAAACTGATATTAATAAAGACGAGCGTCGTTACGATGGCAACTTGGCTGATAATCAAAAGCTTACGAATGCTCTTAGATACTTGAACACCAGTACCTTTACCGCTCGATTGTAACGTCGAGTTTAATGCCTTGTAATTGATCATGCGAGTGCTTAACAGCGCAAAAAATAACGCCAAAGTAAACGCGATAACAACCGCACTGGAGAGAGTGAACCAATTGATCGACAGTTCGCTCACACGTGGCAACTGCTGGGCCAAATAGTGCTGCATGGTATAAAAACCAAGCGACGAGATAATCAGTGCCACGGCGACTGAAGCGGCCATTAGCATGCTCGTTTCGGCAAGTATGGTCTTAAACAGGTCGCTTTTATTGGCCCCAACTGCGGCGCGAATAGCCAGCTGGCGTTGCTGCTCTGCGGTGCGAGAGATGAACAGATTAGCGATATTAGCACAGGCGATCAATACCAACCCGATAACGCCAGCGAGTAACAAATACACGGTCTTTTGGCTATCACCGAGTATCACGTCTTTAAATGATTTGCTCTCTATGTTGATGCTCCAGCCCTTGAAAAAATCGACAGATGCGACCTCTTCGCGCCATTTTGAGTGGACTAATGTAGTGAGGGTTTGGTCCACTTGCGAGACGCTCATCGCCGAGGTTAACTTACCGATAAATAGCTGGCTGGAATTGATATTCCCCCACGACTTACGCTGGCGTTCACCCGCATGATTGTAGTCCCAAGGCAAAAACACACGTGTTTCTAACCCCGTTTCATGCAGCTCTGGCTCGATGAAACTCTCGGCCAATACCCCGATGATCGAGAAACTGGTGCCGCTAAAATCAACCTTCAAGTTTAGAATGTCGCTATTGCTGGCAAACTCAGTAACCCAAGTATGATGGCTAATGATAGCCACTGGATTATTGGTGTTTTTCGCTTCAGTTTGTTCGAATAAACGGCCTGTCATTAACTTGGCATCGATTAAGCTAAAGTACTCTGGCGTGACAAAGGTCATATTTAGCGTCGGCTGGGTGGCAGAATTAGTCAGCACATCCTCAGAAAAATAGAGTAACGCCGATTTACTAAATATCGTTTGGTTATCATAAAGGTGGATTAGACCAGGGTAAGTATACGCTTTACCCATCGCCTCACCTTTGTTGTCGTTAAAGACCGACTCGACTTTGTATAGGGTCTCCTGCTCTGGGTAGGGCAATGGCTTGGCGATCAAGACATAGGCTAGGGTCAAGATACACAGCAATGCCCCCAAGGTGGTGCCCATCGTGGTGACAATGGCGCTAACAAAGCCAGGCTTCTTGCGCAGGCCTGACCATGCCTGTTTTTGTTGATAGCTAAACTGACTCATACCGCTTCCTTGTCACAAACAATTTCCATCGAAGGCGTGGTTAGTATTGCACCATCGAGTAATTTCAGCTGGGTAGTTGCCATATCAGCATAACGCGGATCATGCGTTACCATACAGATAGTGGTTCCGCTCTTATTGAGTTTTTCCAGTACATCCATCACCTGATCGCCACTCTTCGAGTCGAGGTTACCTGTAGGCTCATCCACCAGTAAAATCGCAGGCTCGGCGACTAAGGCACGTGCAATGGCGATACGTTGCTGCTGACCACCAGAGAGTTGGTTAGGCTTGTGGCTGGTGCGATGGGTCATATCCACCAACTCCAAACATTGCTCAACGCGCTGCTTTATTTCGTCGTCAGTGCGCTTGATCTTGCCATAGCGCAATGGCAAAGCCACATTGTCAAAAACAGATAACTCGTCGATCAGATTAAATGACTGAAAGATAAAGCCGATTTTACTGCTGCGGATCTCTGCTGCCTCATCAAGACTCAAGTCCGTTACATTCACATCTTCAATAAAGTATTGGCCACCGCTTGGCATATCGAGCAAGCCAAGAATTGACAGCAGTGTCGATTTACCACAGCCAGATGGTCCTGAGATTGATACGTAGTCCCCTGCGCGGATCACCAAGTCGATATTTTTTAGGGCGTGGGTTTCTAACTCATCGGTTTCAAATACTTTAGCGATGTTTTTCATTTGGATTTTAATAGCAGTCATAGTTTAGCTCTTCTTTTTGTTGTATGAGTTAGCGTTAGTAATCAATCGCTAAAGTATTGTTGGTGGTTTTAAGGTTTGATAAGTCCGAAACAATAAATTGATCGCTTACCGCAGCGCCTTGCTTTATTTCGATGTAACGTCCCGCTTGACGGCCTAGCTTTAGCCTCACTAATTGGGCCTCTTGGTCATCGGAGTTGAGTCGATAAATCGAAATTTCACTATTGCCTTTAACGTTGGCAGGTCGTTGAATGTACATGACATTGTTAAGCGTATCTGCGGTGATAGTGCCATCGACACTAAGCATGGGACGAGCACTGGCTGGCAACTGTTTTGGTAGCGCAATCTCAATTTCGACGGTGTTGTCGGCAACAATTGGGTCGATGCGGGATACGACGCCCACGATCTTGTCGCGACGAGTATCGATAATTGTTGTCTGGCCAATCATAATTTGTTGCGCCTGACTCTGTGGTACGCGGATCAATGCAATAAGGTCGGTGACACTACCAATGAGGGCCACTTCCTGGCCCGGCGAGAGGCTTTGACCTAGCTCCACCGATAAGCGCTGTAATACGCCATCAAATCCAGCACGTACCGTGAGTTTGTCTAAACGCGCCTGAGATATGTCGACTAAACCCTGTTGTTGATGTACACGTTCTTGCGCAATGTTAATCGCTTCTTTATGCACGAGGCTCAATTGGTACATACGCTGCTTTAAAATATTGATGCGTTTATCTAGTTGCTGTGCATGCAGTCGTGTTTGCTGATAGGTAAGTGTGGATACAATGCCCTGTTTTTCTAATTTCTTTTCGGCGACTTCTTTTAACGAAGCGCTTTCAAAATCGGCACTGATCTGCGCCAATGTTGCGGACTCATTAAGTTTTTCCCGCTGCTGGTTTAACTTAAGCTGTCTTAAGTTTGCGCTGGCCTGAGCCAAATCACGTTTAGCGCTATCGAGTTGCTGTTGCAGTTCAGGGTTTTCTAGTTGTACGATGATACTTTGTGCCTGTACAGAAGCGCCTGGTTTTAGAATTATTTCTTTAACGGTGGCGCGAGAGAAGGTGGTGATTAATTGTTGTTTATCTGACTTTAAGCTGCCGTAGCCCTCAATGATGACTTCGAGATCACCCTGCTTGACGCTAGCGATCAAGATATCGGTACGTGCGACACTCACTGAGCTTGCGGACTTGGTGGCCCAAAATAATAGCACCGCCAGTAGCAGCACAGCCCCGACAGTGAGTAGGGTATTTTTGGAGAGCATAGCGCTCTTTCTCTGTTGTTTAACGACATCCATCTTATTCGGCCTAAAGCTTAAGTTAACATGCTATAAGCGAATATTGTGCCAACTTTAATTAATGATGTTTATCATTGGCTTATGTTGTAGTGGCGTTTTTGTAGCGTGTGACCAGTCCGATATCGGACCAAGCGGTGGCGAAAATGAACTAGTGGTTAAATATTTTAAGTGGCAGTAAAATGGTCACTGTCACTCCTTGCTCTGAGTTGTTCGACAGCTCGATCGAACCATTGTGCTGCTCGATGATGTTGCGACAAAAGCTCAAACCAATGCCTTGTCCCGCGGGTTTGGTGGTGAACAATGGTACAAAAAGATTATCGAGATTGGCGAAACCATGGCCATCGTCAATCACCCAAATGGTGCTTTGCTTATCGTTCTGACTAAAATGTACCTTAACGGTATTAGCGTCAGCTTCATTGGCGTTTTTAATCAGGTTGATTAGCACCTGCTCGAGAAAGGTTTGATCTGCCCATAGCCATTGCGCACTCGACTCGATGCTCAGGGTAATATGTTTGGTTCTATCGTTACTAAATAAACCCCGCATGCGATTGCTCAGTTGCTCAATATCGACACGTTCTGGGGTGAGTACCACCTGTTGAGATAACGAAGAATATCGATTGATAAAATCTTGTAGGTGATCGCAACGCTCAGAGATTAGGGCTAAAGCCTGTCGATCTCTTGTGTTGCCAGCGCGCGCGCTTAGGCTCTCTGCGAGTGATGAGACTGGCGTTAGTGAGTTACGTATTTCGTGCCCCATGACCCTTACTAACTGCTGCCACGCCGCTTGTTGGCCGGCACGAAGTGCCGATTCGATATTGGTGAATACTAATAGCTGATGCGTTTGGCCATCGTCAATAAATTCACTCTGGCTGACTTGCCAGTGTTGTTCCTTGTTGGATAGTTGCCATTGGTTGTTATGAAACACTAAGCCAAGTAATTTAGGCGAGGCGTGTCGATACATTTGCCATGGCTGACCGTAGAGACGCGAAAATGCGCCATTGGCATAGCTTAGTTTATTTTTTTGGTTAAAGACTAAGATGGGGGTTTTTAACTGATCAATTAACTGGTAAACGAGAAAGGCATGTTGATCATAACGGGATTTTTGACTGGATAAAAATAGGCTTAGTTCTTTTAATTGCTGATGGAACTGGGCCACACTGCCGTGCTTAAAATCGGACTTGGCATATTGATTAAAGTCCTCGACCCTGATTGCTTCAATATGTAACAGACCACGCTGTAGTGAGGCCATGATGGTGTTGTAGGTCAGGCGCATCAGTATAAAAAGGGCCGAAGCAATGACGCCCAAAATAACCGCGACATCCCAATTTGTCCAGCCGTATGTGACTAACAGCGCACCGCTTAATAAAATGATAATTAAGCCTAAAAGCCCAAAGCGTAGCGTAAGATAGCGCTCTAACGAACTAGCGTTGTAATTGTTCATGTTTCTCAATACGCCGATACAATGAAGACTTAGTCAAGCCAAGTAGTTTTGCCGCCTGTGGCACATTGTTATTGCATCGTGCCATCGCCTGTTTAATCAGGCTTATTTCTGCCTGCTCTAAGTCCATAAATGGTATTGTTTGAGGCACCTTAGTTGCAGTTAATGGTAAATCAGCGGCACTAAACTCTGCCAGTTCGTCACCACTTAATAAGACGCAACGCTCAATGAGGTGGCTAAGCTCTCTAATATTGCCTGGCCACGAGTACGCTAACAAGGCTTGCTGTGCATCTGGCGCCAACGCCTTGCTTTGACGTTTGTACTTTTCACTAAAATAGCCAATGAAGTGCTCTGCCAATGGTAGAATGTCATCTAAGCGTTCAGATAATGATGGTACTCTAAATTCGAGTGTGTTGAGCCGATAAAAGAGATCTTCTCTAAATTGATCGTTAGCGATTAGCTTGGGGAAATTGCCATTGGAGGCGCTGATGATACGGCAGTCGCTACGGTTTGTTTTACTCGCTCCCAATACTTCAAACTCGCCCGACTCGACTACGCGCAGCAACTTCGCTTGTTGCGATAATGGAATATTGGCAATCTCATCTAAAAAAAGCGTGCCTCGTTGCGCCAGCTCAAAACGACCAATGCGGCTGCTCTTGGCATCGGTGAATGCGCCTTTAACATGACCAAACATCTCGCTTTCAAACAGAGATTCGGATATTGCTCCCATGTTAACCGCAATGAAAGGGGCTTGATGGCGGTGTGACATTTGATGAATTTGTTGGGCCAGCAGACTCTTGCCGGTGCCATTATCTCCGGTCAGTAAAATCGCCACATCGGTGGCGGCGATGTTGTTAATTTGTGCCATCAGCGCCAACATACAAGGAGAGCGCCATTGGTAGCTCTTGTTGTTGCTTGTCTCTAGGCGCTGAGCCATCTTCTGATTATCAATCTTGAGACCGGCTAATTTGAGTTGCTGATTAATGACCTGAAGTAAGCGCTGGTTTTTCCAGGGTTTTTCAATAAAATCACCGGCGCCAATTTGCATCGCCTTAACGGCTAATTCAACATTAGACCACGCCGTCATGGCCACAGCGGGCAGGTTTTGTTCATGTTTAGCCAACCACCGTAGTAGTTCGAGGCCTTCCTCACCAGAAGTGGTGTCCAGAGAATAATTCATATCCAGTAGCACTAGATCTACTTGCTGCGCGGCAATAACCTGTTGTGCCTGCACTGGACTCTGTGCTTCAAGCACCTTAAAGCCATTGTCTTCTAAGACAAAGCAAGCACTCAGTCTGATATCAGGGCGGTCATCGACGATAAGAATGGTGGATTGTTTCATGAAACTTCCCGCTAAGTTGAATGCGTTATGATGGCCTATTGAGATTGCTTGCTAAAGCACCACGCCTGATTTCGACCGAGTTGCTTCGCTTGGCGCAATGCGCTCTCGCTGGCGTTGACCAGATTTTGCGATGATATTTCGTCGATTAGTGACGGTGAGGCCACCCCAATACTCACGGTAACATGGATGGTCGTCGTCTCATAATGAATCGCTTGTGTTTCAATGCTTTGGCATAGGTTGTTAGCAAATCGTGTGGCAGAATCCACTTCGGTACTGGTGGCGATAATGGCGAACTCTTGCCCACCGTATCGGACGAATACGTCGCTCTGCCTGAGGTTTTTTTGGATATATTGCGCGAATTTCTGGAGTACAAAGTCACCACAATCATGGCCATATAGTTCGTTAATGTTCTGGAAATTGTCTAAGTCAATAATGAGCAATGAAAAATCGTTGCGATAGCGTTTGTAGCGCTCGATCTCACTGATTAGGGTATCTCTAAAATGACGTCTGTTGCGGGCGCCAGTTAATTGGTCATGGGTCGCAAGGCGCTGTAATTCGCTGCGCGCCGCCTTGTGTTGACGAATTTCTTCTCGCAAAATAGCTGTTTTCTGTTGTGCCAACAAATGGTTATTATCTCGCGATTCGACCAAATGATTGATGTAACGTCGTATTTGGGTTAGGAAAACCACATGACCTAATGATAATAGGATGACAACGCCAGCATGCACCAACATGAGGCTGTTTACGCTCAACGGGTCATTATTGACTAGCTCATGTTGCCAATAGAGCGACATACCCGCCAAGACGATGAAGAAAAATATCGGGATAACAATTACCACAGACGACATAATCAAGCGGCTAAAAAACTCGGTAAATTTGCTCAAAATGTCCCCCAATAGCTTGAATTACGTGGATTGTTTTTACTGTGGCGCATTTTACGTTGAATAGCCCAAAAACGATAGTGGTTTTTTCGGCCAGATCACAGTTTTTAAACGATCTTCAACGGTAATTCCTTGCTATATTTTACTGTACAAATTACAATGACGCGCTAATTTCTTAAGCCCTGTTTCGACGGGGCTTAATTTATGGTCGCCGTAACATACGTTATGGCGGCAGTTTGAACTGTGAGTACCTTTGGGCTGGAACGCCTAATATAGGTAGCGATACAACTATTGGGACAGTGGTAAATGAACGCAACAAATACTGAAAACCAGGGCGGATCGATGGATCTAGCTAAATGGATTATTGTCATCGGATTACTCGCTGGTGCTGTCGTAGGTAATTATATTTACGGTGAAGAAATTTCTGTGTTGATTCGCGCAATTGGCGTTTTAGCGGCAATTGGCGTTGCGATGGCGATTGCCTCGCAAACAGAAAAGGGTCGCGATGCTATTGCTTTTGCAAAAGAATCTCGATTAGAAATCCGCAAGGTCGTATGGCCAACCCGTAAAGAAGCGATGAATACAACATTGATTGTATTAGCTGCTACTGCGTTTATGGCGTTAGTCCTTTGGGGCTTAGACGGTATCTTAGTAAGAATTGTAGGCTTTATTACAGGTATCCAGGTTTAATATTATGTCAGATGAACAACCAAAATTTAGATGGTACGTTGTACAAGCTTTTTCAGGCTATGAGCAACGTGTCCATAAAACGCTTATCGAGCACATTTCAATTCACGGCATGGAAGATCTTTTTGAAGAGATCTTAGTACCGACTGAAGAAGTTGTTTCAATGCGCGCCGGTAAGAAAACTAAGAGCACACGTAAATTCTTCCCTGGCTATGTGTTAGTGAAGATGGTGATGAACGAAGACAGCTGGCACTTAGTGAAAAACGTGCCACGTGTAATGGGCTTCATCGGTGGTACTATTGACCGCCCAGCGCCTATTTCACAAGCTGAAGCCGATCGTATCCTACAGCGTCTACAAGATTCCGTCGATTCACCGACACCTCGTACTCTGTTTGAAGTGGGCGAAGTGGTTCGGGTTAACGATGGTCCATTCGCTGACTTTAACGCTACCGTTGAAGAAGTTGATTACGAGAAGAGCCGCGTTAAAGTTTCTGTGCTTATCTTTGGTCGTTCAACTCCAGTTGATCTAGAGTTCGGGCAGATCGAAAAGGATGAAGCGTAGGCATCATCAATGAAATTTATAGTAAATGCTAACTTGGTCAATTTTAATTGATTAAATAACTAGCATTTTGCTTGTCGGGGGCGTGAATTATAGCTATAATTTGCGCCCTTATTTAACTGGGGAGCTATTTTGTCTTTGGGCAAAAAGCGTTTGAACCCATACCAGGAAGTAAATCATGGCTAAGAAAGTCCAAGCTTATATTAAGCTACAGGTAGCTGCTGGCGCAGCTAATCCGTCACCACCAGTTGGTCCTGCATTAGGTCAACACGGTGTTAACATCATGGAATTCTGTAAAGCGTTTAACGCAAAAACAGATTCTCTTGAGAAGGGTGCTCCAGTACCTGTAATTATTACTGTTTACAGTGATCGTTCGTTCACGTTCGAAACTAAAACTCCACCTGCTGCTTACTTACTTAAGAAAGCTGCTGGTATCAAGAGTGGTTCAGGCCGTCCTAACACTGAAAAGTGTGGCACTGTAACTCGTGCACAGTTAGAAGAAATCGTTGCTACTAAAGCTGATGATTTAACTGGTGCTGATTTGGAAGCGAATGTTAACTCTATTGCCGGCTCTGCTCGTGCAATGGGTCTGAACGTAGAAGGATAAGAATAATGGCTAAATTAACTAAACGTATGAAGAACATCCGTTCAAAAACTGATGGTCTAAAATCTTACGATATCAACGAAGCTGTTACTCTTTTAAAAGAATTAGCTACGGCTAAATTCACTGAAAGCGTAGATGTTGCGGTTAACCTTGGTGTTGATCCACGTCGCTCAGATCAAAACGTTCGTGGCGCTACTGTGCTACCACACGGTACTGGTCGTACAGTTCGTGTTGCTGTGTTCACACAGGGCGCAAACGCTGAGAAAGCTAAAGAAGCCGGTGCTGATATCGTTGGTATGGATGATCTAGCAGCAGCTGTTAAAGCTGGTGAAATGAACTTTGACGTTGTTATCGCATCTCCAGATGCAATGCGCGTTGTTGGTCAACTAGGTACTATCCTTGGTCCACGTGGTCTTATGCCTAACCCGAAAGTTGGTACTGTAACTCCAGACGTTGCGACAGCAGTTAAAAATGCTAAGTCAGGTCAGGTTCGTTACCGTAACGACAAGAATGGTATCATCCATTCTACAATCGGTAATGTTAGCTTTGACAACGACAAGATCAAAGAAAACCTTGAAGCTCTACTTGTTGCTTTAAACAAAGCGAAGCCAAGTGGCGCTAAAGGTACTTTCCTTAAGAAAGTAACTTTGTCTACTACAATGGGTGCTGGCGTGACTATCGAGCAAGCAACTCTTGAGACAAAAGCTAGCTAATAGCATTTAATTGGGACGCGATCACAGAAGTTGTGCTGACAGACTTGTTTTGTAGTGGCAACCTCTGTATAATTTTGCGCCCTAATGGGTTGGGATTTGATGTTAAGTGGACGATTTGTCGGCTATTTATATCAAACTCCCGTCCAAGACCGTAGGTGCGAAGTTTGCCAGAGTAGGAAGTAATTCACACTCGTAAAAACATCGCTTAATCTTATATTCAAAGGCAGTGTTATTTTTAACAAAGCCGTCGAAGTTCGAATTGAATGAGCTTATCTTGATAAGTGATTGAAAATGAGAACGACGACAATGCCGTTAAAATGACAATGACGCAGAATATCCTACGCAGACGCGTTTGAACTCAGATACATTCCTATGTTCTGGTTTTACCGTGTTCACGCTCTAGATTATGATTATTTAGAGTTTTACTAAAGTTCCGAGATTTCTCGGAGTGAACCAGGAGTTATGCCAATGGCATTAAGACTTGAAGACAAAAAAGCAATTGTTGCTGAAGTCAATGAGGTCGCCAAAAGTGCTCTGTCTGC
>Ga0105355_10002200_pt1 | contig 17745 bp, 15 predicted proteins | sample GOMGulsemesocosm_2_FD_83508 | JGI IMG/M metagenome (GOLD analysis project Ga0105355, IMG submission 83508) | Methane-oxidizing microbial communities from mesocosms in the Gulf of Mexico - GOM9C Gulf of Mexico | ecosystem: Environmental > Aquatic > Marine > Cold seeps | place: Gulf of Mexico... | reverse complement strand
GCAAATACGTGGCGGCAGCTCAAAAGGCTTGTATTTTAAGGCCTCTGATCTTCCCTCCGATGACGACAAGCGCGATCAGCTACTTCTAGATGCAGTTGGGCGAGATGATCGTCAAATTGATGGATTGGGCGGTGCTGATCCCCTCACCAGCAAGGTCGGCATCGTAAGTCTATCGGCTCGCGATTATGCAGACATCGACTATACATTTGTACAGGTTGTAGTGGGCGAAAATCGCGTGGATTCCACGCCCAATTGCGGCAATATCCTAGCGGGTGTCGCTATCTTTGCGATCGAAGCCGGTCTTGTTGTCTGTGAGTCGGACGTGACCCTCATCAGGGTATACATGACCAATAGCGGCGCACTGTGCGAGTTGGAATTTGCCACTCCAAACGGTGAGTTGGCAACGGATGGGGATGTTGAAATTGACGGTGTGCCGGGTAGTTCTTTTCCAATTAGCTGCAACTATATCGATGTGGCGGGGGGTGTTTGCGGTGCTCTTTACCCTACTGGACAGTTGATTGACCGGGTGGACGATATCGCTGTCACTTGTGTGGATAACGGCATGCCGGTGGTAGTGCTAAACGCGGCGGATTTTGGGCTCAATGGCGAAGAAACGCCGATAGAATTGGATGCTAACCAAGCTTTGAAGAAACGCCTAGAGTCCATTCGCCTCCAGCTTGGACCGAAGATGAACCTGGGCGATGTGTCTGCTAAGGCTATACCGAAAATGGCGTTGGTGTCTCCGGCAAAACACGGAGGGCTTGTTCACGCCCATACCTTTGTTCCCCACAAATGTCATGCCGCCATTGGTGTGTTGGGTGCTTTATCAGTCGCTACGGCGAGTATTACTCAGGGTACGGTCGCCAGCAAGTTAGTTGTGGCAACGCAGGTTGACCATCGACAGCTGTCTATTGAGCACCCGTCCGGGAGTTTGTTGTTGAACCTGCAAACATCCGGTGATGCTGCCCAGCCTTGTATCGAAAAAGCGGGTGTGCTGCGTACTGCTCGCCTGTTAAGTAAAGGGGAGCTCTATGTTCCTCAGCGATAAATCTTACCCTACGTGGAGTTCATGATGAAAACGGTTGCAGTACGAAATATTCAGCGGGCCGAGCCGGCTACTATTAATGGGCTGGGTGACTTAGGTGTTGCCACTGTGCACGAATCTTTTGGCCGTAGCGGCTTGTTGAAACCCTATATGAGGCCTATATACCCTCGAGTCGGGATGTCTGGCAGTGCGGTCACCGTCTTGGCTCAGCCAGGTGATAACTGGATGCTGCATGTTGCTATTGAGTTGTGCCAGCCCGGTGATGTGCTGGTAGTGGCGTGTACCACGGATAATACCGATGGTATGTTTGGTGATTTGCTGGCCACCTCTGCTCAGGCGAGAGGAGTGCGAGGGCTTGTGATCGATGCGGGTGTGCGAGATGTGAGGGAATTGCAGGACATGAATTTTCCAGTATGGTCTCGCGCTGTATCAGCGAAAGGTACTGTAAAAAATACACTGGGGGCCGTCAATGTGCCCATTGTCTGTGCCGGACAACTTGTGAACCCCGGTGATGTGGTGGTCGCAGACGACGACGGTGTTGTGGTTATACCGATTGTAAGCGCGGCAAAGGTGTTCGCGATGGGCCAGGCGCGTGCAGTATTGGAAGCCGAAAAACGAGAAAAGTTGAATGCCGGAATTCTAGGCTTGGATATGTACGATATGCGGTCGAGGCTAGAATCCACTGGCTTGGTCTACCTGGATAGTGTGGAAGAATTGAGAGATCAATCATGATTATTGATTGTCACGGACACTACACCACCGCGCCGGATGAATTGGGTGTCTATAGAGATAAGCAGAGAGCGGAATTAGCGGCCAATCCGAATATTATCCATGAGAAGGGGCTTGTGGCTATTACCGATGATGATATTCGTGAGAGCCTGGAGGGTGCCCAGTTGAAGCTGCAGTGCGAGCGGGGCACTGACCTTACTATTTTTTCGCCTCGTGCCAGTTGGATGGGGCACGACTTGGGCAATGCTAGCACCAGTAAATACTGGTCTGAACATTGTAATGAATTAATCTACCGTATCACTCAGTTGTATCCACGGAATTTTGCTGGCGCCTGCCAGCTACCACAGACACCCGGTACCGATTTGAAAAACAGCGTCATGGAGTTGGAGCGCTGCGTCAATGAATTGGGTTTTGTAGGTTTTAATCTCAATCTAGACCCGTCGGGTGGAAACTGGACCTCACCACCTCTAGGCGATAGGTATTGGTATCCCATTTTTGAAAAAATGTGTGAGTTGGATGTGCCTGCGATGATTCATGTGAGTGGGGCTTGTAACCAGGCCTTCCATACGACAGGGTCATATTATTTGAGTGCTGATACCGTGGCCTTTATGCAGTTAATGACGTCTACTGTTTGTCAGGATTTTCCCAGTATTAAGTTCATTATCCCTCATGGTGGCGGCGCCGTTCCCTATCACTGGGGGCGATTCCGTGGGCTGGCGGATATGCTTAAGCTGGCGCCCTTGGAGCAATTGCTGTTGAATAATGTTTTCTTTGATACCTGTGTTTATCACCAGAAGGGCATTGACCTTCTCTTGGATGTGATCCCTACAAAAAATATTTTGTTTGCTTCTGAAATGGTCGGTGCAGTGCGCGGGATCGATTCGGAAACCGGGCATTATTTTGACGATACCAAACGGTATATTGACAACACGGACCGGATAGATGATGTTCAGCGTGAGGCCATTTTCTCACAGAATATATTGAACGTATTTAGTCGGCTTAAAGTATAATTTACCTTGGCAATAAAATGTGCTCCTTTGCTCCGGCACGATACTGTGCTGGGTTTTGGGCGCTAACAGGAGAAATAAATGGCGCTGAATAAGCCTTACTTAGATATCCCAGGCACGGTTATTTTTGATTCAGATATGGCGCGCCAGGGTTATTGGGTTAACCAATTTTGTATGTCGCTAATGAGAGCAGAAAACCGTAAGCGTTTTTTACAGGACGAAGCCACTTATTTGGATGACTGGCCTATGAAGGCCGAACAAAGAAAGGGCGTTCTCGAGCGCGACTACAACACGCTATTATCCTTGGGGGGGAATGTGTATTACTTGGCCAAATTATTTTCGACTGATGGTCAAAGCTTTCAATATGCGGCGGCCCTGATGACCGGAATGACAGAAGAGGACTATCGAGAAATGATGATAAAGGGTGGACGTTCACCAGAAGGCAACATGTATAAGAAGGAGCAATAAATGGCTAGGATAACGGCTGGTGTCGCCACCTCTCATGTCCCGCTGATCGGTGTTGCAGTTGATCAGGGGAAAACTGAAGAGCCCTATTTCAAACCGATATTTGAAGGCTATAAATACTCAAAAGAATGGATCAAAGAGAACAAGCCCGATGTTGTTTTCCTAATATACAACGATCACGCGACGGCATTTGATAATAACTTTGTTCCCACTTTTGCTATCGGTTGCTCAGAGGAGTATCAACCTGCTGATGAAGGCTTTGGGCGTCGCCCTGTCCCTGTCGTCAAAGGCCATGGGAGGATGGCGGCCCACATCGCCCAATCCGTTATCGAAGACGGTTTCGATCTTACTATCGTTAATAATATACCGGTTGATCATGGCTTGACGGTGCCGCTAAGCGCTATGTTTGGTCAGCCAGAAGAGTGGCCTTGTCTGGTGATTCCTTTTCTCGTCAATGTTGTGTTATACCCTGCACCTACGGGTAAACGTTGCTATCTCATCGGCAAGGCCATCCGGCAGGCGATAGAAAAATTCGATGAAGATTTAAATGTACAGATTTGGGGCACGGGTGGAATGAGCCATCAACTTCAGGGGCCTCGAGCGGGGTTAATCAATCGCGAATTTGATGAAGCCTTTCTGGATAAGATTGTCAACGATCCTGAAACTCTGGCCGAGTGGCCTCAAATTAAATATTTACGGGAAGCGGGCTCAGAGGGCATAGAGTTAGTTATGTGGTTAATTATGCGCGGAGCGCTTAATGACGATGTACTACTAAAACATCGCTTCTATCATGTTCCTGCGTCTAATACAGCACTTGGACATTTGATTCTGGAAAATAAATAGCTAGTGCCGTGTCGCAAGCAGGCTTGGCTTCAACGTGGTCCTTGCGACTACATTTAACTTGATAGGTAAAATTTTTGTGAAAATTATAATGGTCGGCGAAGGCGCCTTTGCCAAAAAACATATTGACGCGCTAGCAAGAATCGAAGATGTTGAACTGGTATCAATTTGCGGCGGTGACGCCTTGGCGACCGCAACATTAGCGGCCGATCGAGGTATTCCTCATAATACAACTCGTCTGGAGGAAGCACTTGCGTTGCCAGGTGTTGACGCGGCTATCCTCGCCTCGCCAACCGGCATGCATGCCCGTCAAGCTATCCAAGTGATGCGGGCTGGCAAACATGTGATGATTGAAATTCCTATGGCCGATAGCCTGGCGGATGCAAAAGAGGTGGTTAGCGTACAGCAAGAAACCGGCTTGGTGGCAATGGTTGATCACGTGAGGCGATTTAACCCTTCTCATCAGTGGGTGCACAACAAAATCGTCAATGGCGAGCTTAAACTGCAGCAGTTAGACGTTCAAACCTATTTTTTTCGCCGCCAAAATACCAATGCCTTAGGCGAACCGCGTAGCTGGACAGATCATCTCTTATGGCATCACGCTTGCCACACAGTGGATCTTTTCCAATATCAAACCGATGGTTCCATTGTTGACGCTTTTGCTTTGCAGGGCCCCAAACATGAGGAGATGAAGATCGCGATGGATATGAGTATCGGATTGAAGTCCGCTTCAGGCGCAATTTGTACCTTGTCTTTGTCTTTTAATAATGACGGGCCATTTGGTACCTATTTTCGTTATATCTGTGATAAAGGCACCTACCTTGCACGTTATGATGATCTCTATGATGGCCGTGAACAAGCGATTGATGTATCCGATATCGATGTTTCAATGGATGGTATTGAACTTGCCGATAGAGAGTTTATTGCGGCAATCAGGGAGGGGCGTGAACCTAATTCCAGTGTCGCGCAATGCTTGAGCGCTATGCACACGCTAGACAAGCTGGAAAAACAGCTAGAAGCGTAAGCGGTCCAAACCCTTGCCGGTAAAAAGATGAATACTGATGCATGAGCCTCCGTCATGCCCTGGAGTGTAGCCCTCAGAGGAGGGCGCTGCTCCAGCAATTGATAGCCGTTCGAAGACCCCCGCTAAAACGTCCACTTGATTGTTGTTTCAAGACTCAATAACTACGCTGTCCTTAATAAAACTCACGGCAATCATAGAGATTATAAGAGGAGCGGCAAACACATAAAACAGAGTGGAGGTTTGCCATTGATTGTCCAGTAGTACCCCGGCGATCAAGGGCGAAATAATTGCGCCAATTCTGCCAATACCTATGGCAAAACCCATACCGGTAGTGCGTATTGACGTTGGATATTGACCGGGTACAAGCGCGTACAAACCGATCATTGAACCAAACAAAAAGATGCCAACGAGAAACCCCAGGCCAAGCGCTGCGGCCATGATTTGTGAGTAAGCACCAAAGATAAGCATGAAAATTACGGTTGCCACCATATAGCAGGCGAGCAAGTTTTTTAAGCGCCACTTGGTGCTTAGAAACCCGAATATGAGCCCGCCTAAAACGCCACCGACATTGATTAGTACGCCTGCAGAGATACCCTGTTCTGCAGAAAACCCGGCAGTAACCATAAGTTTTGGGGCCCAGCTGAGGACAAAATAAAAGCTGAACATAACGGTAAAGAAGGCGGTCCAAATCAATAGTGTTGAACGCATAAATTGGCTGGAAAAAAGCTGGAGGAAGGTGGATTTTTCCGTAGTATCTTGTGGGCCCTGTTCAGGCAATTTGTCAATTGTTGAGTGGCCCATCTTCTGGAGTAAAGTATTAATCTTGCCTAAGGCATCGGGGGATCGCTTACTTAGCAGAAAGTCCAGGGATTCAGGCAGGTGCCAAATAACCAGCGGTATCATGGCAAAAGACACGATGGAGCCAAATAGAAATACGGAACGCCAACCATATTGGCTGATAAGTACGGCGGCAATTACGCCTCCAACAATCGCTCCAATAGGATAACCTGTTTGCAAAAAACTAACAAAAAAACTACGGTGCTTTAACGAGGAATATTCAGCAACAATAATGTTCAGGCTGGCGAGCATACCCCCAATACCAATGCCGGTGATTGCGCGCATTAGTGTCAGTTGCATCATGCTTTGCGAAAAGCTCGATAACAACATACCGATACTAATGATCGTCATACAGACTAAGACAATGCTACGTCGACCAAATTTGTCTGCCAGGGGAGCAATTAGTAGGGATCCTGCAGCCATGCCAAATAAGCCGGCGCTCAGCAGAACGCCCAGCTCTACGCTACCTAGCTGCCATTCGCTAGCAACAGATGATGCGGTAAATGCCATCGCGAGCACATCAAATCCGTCGAGCATATTGATTGCTACACACAGCAGGATAGAAGTGGTCTGGTAGCGCGACATAGCTTTGTTTTGAATGTTGTCGTACAGGGTCATGTCCATAATTAATTTGCCAATATCAAGGTTATTTAATGTGAAAAATATCTGCAGAGTCCTACAGTCATTCACTAGGATTGAATTGCGTCAATTCAATCCTAGTGAGCGCGGAAAACAAACCTGTCGCCACATAGACAGGTATGTGACTTATTTATATGAATAAAGATTCATATTATAGTAGAGGCGACGTGGATGCAATATAGATTTATACCGCGTCGGTTATCGTTTGTTATACATAGCATGAGCTTAGCTATAGACCGATTTAACTGAAAAATTAGAAGAGGTACGGTATACAATTTTGAATAAAAAACTGTAGAAGTTTAAACGTTTTTATTGTGGGAATATTTGCTACATTTTTGTCGCAGTGCTTATTCTGGCGATCATGAGTACCCATTCTGGTTGATGATGAATATGGGGATGATTTTTAATTTTCCAGGTGTTGTTTTGAAGTATCCACCTATAGTGTTTTTTGACAGGCCACGTAGTGGCTGTCAGACAATTTGACATGGCTGAGTTGGGCATCGGCATAATCAGCGGCTTCTTGATAGCCAGAAGGTAGTGGGTAGTGCTGATGCTCGCGGGTGTGTAAGGCGTAACTACCTTCGCCTTTGGCTTGTAATTCAGGTAAGGCGGCCAGCAACTTTTGTGTGTAAGGGTGGGCTGGACGGTTAAAGAGCGCTTCTGAGGAGCCCCACTCAACAATATGTCCGTGCAGTAAAACGACCACACGGTCAGCGACTTGTTCAACGACGCTAAGGTCGTGTGATATAAAAATGCAGGAAAAACCATACTTCTGTTTAAGCTTAGTCAGAAGCGATAGGATTTGGGCCTGCACGGTAATATCCAGAGCGGAGACTGGCTCATCGGCAATAATGAGTTTAGGTTTGCTGATCAACGCCCTGGCAATAGAAACTCGTTGGCGCTGGCCGCCGGAGAGTTCATTTGGATAACGATTGTAATAGTCATCAGGTAGCCCAACATCTTTCAACGCTTGCTTAGTGAGTTTAGTTATTTCGTCTTTACCCAGTTCCGGCTTAAGCAGTAGAGGCTCTGAGATTGATTTACCAATCGTTTGCCTTGGGGATAGCGAGGCATACGGATCCTGAAATATTAACTGAACAATAGGACTCATATCACGTAGGCTAGGAGGGTTTTCTCCAGTGATGGGGATGCCAGATACGCTGATTGAGCCTTTCGATGCGTTAACAAGTTGAAGAATAGCTCGTCCAAGACTGGTTTTTCCCGAACCGCTTTCGCCCACAATTGCTAACGTCTCACCCGCACGCATATCCATATTAATGTTATGTAAGACTCGATTATATTGCTGTTGCTGCCAAAACCATTGGCGGCGGATAGGGTAGTCCACGCAGAGGTTTTTTATACTAACTATGCAATTAGCCGTTTCTGCTTCTGCCTCTGCTTCTGCCTCTGCTTCGAGCGGTTCAGGTTTATGCGGTAAAGATGACAGTAACTTTCGTGTATAAGGATGAGTGGGCTTGTCAAGGATATTGCTTACCTTGCCCCCCTCGACTACGTTACCTTTTTCCATTACCAGTACTTTACTTGCGTAGTGAGCAACGAGGCCTAAGTCGTGTGTAATGAGTAATACCGCTGTTCCTTCATTGCGTGTTGTATTGAGCAGTATGTCCATCACTTCTTTTTGCACGATACAGTCGAGCGCGGTTGTGGGTTCATCGGCGATAAGAAGGTCTGGTTTCATCATTAAGCTGGATGCAATCATAATACGCTGCCGCATTCCACCTGAAAACTCATGGGGGAATTTGTGCATGCATTGTTCGGGGTCTTTTATTTTTACCTGTGTAAGCAGCTCGACCGCACGCGCCCAAATCGTTTGGTAGGGAAGGGAGGTGTGATGGCTCATAGCTTCGCAAATTTGGAAGCCAATTTTAAGTGTAGGATTTAGAGAGACCATAGGCTCTTGGAAAATCATGCTAATTTTTTGACCGCGAATATTTTTCCACTGCTGTTGATCGAATTTAGTAAGATCTTCCCCGCTAAAGTTTATTGAGCCTTTGGATATTATACCTCCGCTCGGCAATAGACCCAGTAATGCTCGGGCGACCATTGTTTTTCCCGAACCACTTTCGCCGACAATCGCCATAATCTCACCACTTTTCAGAGAAAAGTTGGTTCTGTTAACGACTGGAGTTGTGGACTTGTCGCGCTTGTTGTCAGCGAAACGAGCTGAAGGAAACGCGATGCTTAAGTCCTTTACTTCTAGTAGCGGATGGGTAGGCGGGCTCATATGGCTCTCTGTTTTTTGTTGCATGGTGCTATAGGTTCCGCATGTAAGGGTCCCATTTATCCCTGAGCGCATCGCCGATCAGGTTGATGGAAAGCAAGGTGAAAGTAATTGCTAAGCCGGGGAAAATTCCCATCCACGGATTAAGGCCCAGATAGTTTCGGCTGTCGGCGAGCATGCTGCCCCAGGACGGTTCGGGTGGTGGAATACCCAGCCCGAGAAAGCTAAGCGCTGTTTCTGACAATAGTGCCGAAGTAAATATTGATGTTGATATCACAACGATAGGTGTTATGCAGTTTGGTAAAATATGACGAAATAAGGTGACCCAGTCACTGTTGCCACATAGTTTACTCGCTTCCACAAAATCTTTTTCGCGAAGGGAGAAAACCGTACCGCGAACAATTCGGGTGATGGACGGGGTATAGGCGATACCCAGCGCAATAATGATACCTAATTCACTCGGACCTAGTGCTGACATAATACCCAGTACAAGTAAGAGCCCTGGAAAAGCCATGATACTGTCAACAACGACCATCGCTATTCGGTCCAACCAGCCACCAAAATAACCCGTACATGCGCCCAAAACAACGCCGACTATGACTGAAAGTATAACGGCCGCAGTACTGACTCGCAGACTGGTAAAAGTGCCGTTTAAAATACGTGTCAGCACGTCTCGCCCATATTCATCAGTACCGAACCAGTGGCCGGCAGAGGGGCTGGCAAAACGATTAAGAAAATCGGCTTCTACTGGGTCGTAAGGGCTAATAATAGCGCCAACTAACGAAACTATTATTATCATTGATAACAGCGAGTAGCCGATCAGTGCATTGGGTTGCATATTTTTAATATTCTTAATCATCAACCCTGCCTTATAGTTTCACGCGCGGATCAAACAGCGGATAGAGCATATCGATTAACAGGTTGATCAATACATAGCTGGTTGAGATTAGAATCATAATGCCTTGCACCATGACATAGTCACGCCCATAAATACTGGTCACTAGGAGCCGGCCGAGACCGGGTAATGTAAACACGGTTTCCACTACCGCTGCACCACCGAGTAGCGAGCCCATAATCAGCCCGAGTAAGGTCAAGGTGGGGATAAAGGTGTTTTTCAAGGCGTGGCGGAATAATACGGTCATTTCGCTAATGCCCTTGGCTCTCGCGTGGGTGATATATTCAAGTCGCAAAACATCGATGGTGGTAGATCGAACCATGCGAAGAATGCCACCCATTTCTGCAATAGCCAGCGCAGCAATGGGCATAACCAAAAATTGGATTCCTTCAGTTAGATTGTGCAGTGGAGAAACGTAACCCACGGTTGGTAGCCACTGAAGATGAACGCCGAAGATGAGAATAAAGGCAATGCCGAGCCAGAAGCTGGGAATCGACATGCAAATCACCGCAAAGGTTACGATTGCAGTATCCATGGCCTTGTTTTGTTGCCAGGCCGCGAGGGTGCCACCGATAATAGCGGTGACGGCCGCGATCAGGACACTGATGATCACCACCTGAGCGGTAACACCAAAGCGTTCAAACATTGCGCTTAGTACCGGCTCACCGGTGATGATGGAATGACCAAAATCCAGTTGAATGATTCGCGATAGCCAGTGAAAATATTGAATAATTATGGGTTTGTTTAGTCCTAGCTGTTCCCGCATTTGCTCTATGAGCTCCGGGTTTTTTATATCACCCATGGCCAGCAGTACGGGATCACCCGGAACCATACGCATGATAATAAAGACTGTAATTGTTATGCAGAACAAGGTGGGTATTATCATTAACAGGCGTTTGAAAAAATAAGATAACATAGAAGTCTAGCGCCTCAGAGTTTCATTCTGTTCTTTAATTTTAACATTCCAAAGACGAGGCTTAGCGCCGGTCCAAGGTTCGTAGCCCTCTAGCCGATTAGAGATAACGTCTACAATCGGTGCGTTGTATAAGTTTATAATGGGTACTTTATCCATCATATGGGTATGAATTTTGTCGAAGATGGATTGCAGTTTCTCCGGGTTAGAATAGGTGGCGGCTTCTATGAGAAGCTGGTTGGCTAACGGATCGCCCCAGCGACTAGGTGTGACGCTTTTATCTCCAATTAAGGTGTGATAGTTCATGAAAGCGGTAAACCTTGGTGTATATTCAAAGGCCATCAATTGATAGTTCCCCTCAAAGTAGTCTCCTAGTAACGAAGCCATTTCCATTACCTGAACTTCTACATTAATGTTGGCTTTTTTGAGCATGGCTTCGGCTATCATTGCGGAGTCGAAAAATGCCTGTTCGCCACGAGTGGTTTTAATAATAATTTTTTCGCCCTGGTAGTCGGCTTCACGTAATAGCCGTTTACTTTTTTCTAGATTGAATTTGTAATTTTTCGAGTGTAAATCGGTGTGATATTGACTATGTATTGGCAAGGTAGATGGGTTGTGGGCTGCATTTCCGAGTGAGGCCACGTCAGCAAAGGTCTTCAAATCTAATGCGTGGGCAATGGCTTGCCGAACCTTCAGGCTGGACAGTATAGGATCATCAGTTTGTATCAGAATAACGCGTCGTGCTAAACCTTGCTTATCCATTGCCTTGACTCGGGCGTTGCTGCGAATTTCCAGCGCGGTGATGGGCGCAAGGGAGTTTGCTATATCAATCTGACCAGAAATAAGTGCAGCCTTTGTTGCCATAAGGTCGGTAATTACCTCAAAGCGAACCTGGTCGACATAGGCAATTTTTCTACCGGCTAGACCTGACGCGCTGTCACTTCTTGGGTGGTATTGCAAAAACTTCTTGAGTAACACATACCGGCCTTTTTTCCACTCAGAAAATTTAAAAGGGCCGGTGCCGATGGGCGCGTTCCATGTGCCATCTTGGTTCCAGGAATCCGGATGTAAGATGGCGACTGGGCACTGTATATAGGCGAGCTTTTCTAGAAAAACTGAACTGGGCCGGTCAAGCTTAAAGATAACGACCCGATCACCTTCGGTTTCTACAGAGATAACCTTAGCGCCCATTTTACCATTGTAAAATGGCAAACACTGAAATCCAGATATTGGGTCCAGTATTGTTTCCCAGTTCATTTTCACATGTTTGGCAAGTGCGTCTTCGCCATTGTGAAACTTAAGACCGTCTCGCAGCGTAAACCGATAAACCTTGAGGTCGTCCGATACTTCATAGTGGGATGCCGCCATGGGAGCGATAGATAGATCCTCTCTATGCGCCACAAGCGACTCCACAACATGTGCTAGCACATCGTCGGCGAAAGAATTTCTGTTGACGCCAGGCTGTGAACTTCTAATATCATCCGAAAGTGCAACCCTGATTTCTAATGGGTCTTTGGGTGAGTTGTTCTTTAGTTCAGCCTCTTGCGTTTTTTCATAGGGCCATAGGGTTGCCAAACAGATAGCCGCGATAGCTAGAGGAAGGTACACTCGCATAACTCAGGCCCTAGTCGGTAAAATTGTATTCAGTAAACGTGCTGGACTTATAGGGGCGCGGCGCAATCCACATTTTTCCATCGGCGGCATCCATCATGATTGTTGCCACGGTTGATGACGTATCACCGCCAGGGCCGTGATCCGGTTCTGCACAGACGCCATAGGGGTTGTCAAACTTATCGCTGAAGGCCGAAATAAAACTATTCTGATCAAGCTTGCCAATGCTTTGTTCCAAAGATTGTCTTACTCGTCGGCCACGGTGAAGTGAACAGGGCGCGACTTTAAGGCCTTCATCAGTGACTTTTGTCAGGGCTGGCACAGATTCGAAATGATTTGCATGGACTAATAGTCCATCTTTCGGCTGAATCCAAAAGGTTTCCCCCGGGACTGCTTCCAGATTAATGGCTTCGCCATCTCGATGACTAATCATTAAATTGGTGGAAAATGACTTGGGTGTATTGAGTACGACTCGGATAGCATTTGAGTAGTTCTCTTGTTCAAGAATATGTCGCCTTACAAAAGGGATCGGTATGCCTCCTGGCTGATTATCCCGCTCGCATTTGAGAAAGTTACCGGTGAGCGCCAATCCAGAGCTGTTAATGCCGCAACGCGCTAATATCCCTGCCTCTGTTTGAGTCAATATTTGTGGCCCTTTTTCAGGTGTAATGCGCAGAACAATTGAGGTTTCTGCACACTCATCCCTCCAGTCCCAGTTTTGGCCATGCAGGAGTTTTCCAGATGCTGTCGCAGAGGGGAGTGCAATGGCGCCAGTGCAGCCATCACTCGCTTTATCGGTTTTCGGGTTTATTCCATATATGATTTCTGTCCGGCAATTGAGTGCTAGAATCTCTTCGACTTCAACTTCTGCACCTTTGGCAATTGCTATGATTTCGGCGAATAGGTCTTGTTCGTTTTTTTCTAATAGCGGTATATAGCTGCTAGCGGCTTTACAGGCCTGATTCCATTCTATGCCTTCACTTGCAAAAGCTTTTTTGTAGTTAGATATGGCCTGTAAAATGTATGGCTTTGCCTTAGTGCCATATTGTAAACCTCGTTCAGTAGCTGTGCCAGATATATCAATTAGCGGCAAAGCCGTGGTCCTTAAAATTTCAGTCACTTAAGACCTCCAGTGTCATATAAGTTCTAGACGCATCATTTAAGTATCCAGCGGATAGCACGTTTGTGCCCCAACTGACTGAATACAATGAAAGTCCTTAACAATAGATTAGACCCTACAATATAGTTGGATAAAGCTGATAGCAAGCACAATATGAAATAAAATTCATATTTTGTTTGACTGTGTTAAACAGTTGCAATGTGAAAATCCTCAAATTCTTGGAAAAACAATTCCATCAAGAGCTCTGGGAAATACTCAAGCACAAAAACTACCTGCTTAGCGACAATTTCGGGCAAGGTCATGCATTCTCAGTGCAATCTATAGGCAGTATGGGGCGGTTTTGGTCAGAATAAAATATGGCTCGATCGGCGAAAATGTAGTTGCGGATTGATCGGAATAAGGTTTGTTCATTCTCATCCCAAGTCTGGTGTTGGGGTCGAAATACGCCCTTTGTTCATCACTCAAAATTTTTAATATAGTAACATTTTATTCATGTATACTGGGGTGGTATTTGAAAAACTCACATTAGTAATCCTATCGCTCGCGCCAGAGCAAGGCTAAGGGCTGAAACCACGACGAAACCATCGTGTTTGTCGATATGCTGATGAGATGTTGTCTAGGTGGCGCAATCTACACGGGTGTTTTTCATATCCATTAACGGGTCCTTGTAATAGCGCTAATTTTTATGGTTATTGATAGCACTTTGGTGCTCGCAAATGGTCGCGCTGAAGAGTCCCGTGAGCCTTACATGCAAATGGCGAAACTCAATGTGCTCATTGGTACTTGGTTGGTAGAGCGACAGAAGTCTGACAATGGGGGTAAATCTTGGACATTTTATTCTGCGGCCACTGTTCAGGTGAAGCCTAGGATGAAAGGCCTATTGCTTGAGGAGTTTGTTCTGCAGGCTAAGAATAGCTCGTTCAATATGGGCACCTATATCAGTTATGACCAGTACCAGAAGGTATTCCGTCAAGCGGCTGTAGAGGATTACTGGGGTTTGATGGATATCAGCGAAGGAAAAGTCGAAGGTGATACCTTGATTCTGATTAATACTGAGTCAAAAACCTACTATCCGATGGGAGAGGGCCGATTGCGAGCTCTCAAGGTGAGAGTGGAGCTTTCATCTCCTAGCCGGATGATTTTTATTGACGAGTCTTATGACGAGGGTAAAAGTTGGGCGCCTACTTTTCAACTTCATTATCAATTACTGTAGCCGCACTCAAACCTAGGTACCGAATAGATAAAACTTTTTACTGCCGAAGGTTTTAATCAGCGGCAGGGCTTCCTTTAGTTGGGTTTACCGTGACGCGCTGCGACCACCTTATGGTGAGGTCACGAAATCCCCTCGTATTATTTCTCCCTCCATTACCACTACCGACGGTTTAACCTAGTGTATTACACTAGGATCGCTTGTCAGTAGGTTCTCCTCGAGAGCAATCAGGTCTGCTATCTTGCCGACCTCAATTGAGCCAATTTCATCCTCCATTCGAAACGGGTAAGCGCCATTCTGGGTGTAGCCACGGATCATACCTTCAAAACCAACGCCGTCGAGAACCTTTCGAACAGCGAGATCCCCAATGGTATGAACATGGAGGTCAAAGCGTTCTTTATGTAACTCTAGCAACCAATCTCGCAATTCATCGACACTCAGCGTCGTGCCTCCAGTTTCACTTGGGTGGCTGGTAAAGGGCTCCAATACTCCACTCGCTAGCTCTGGTGTGATGCCGTCCATAAATAGTTTTACCGTGCGAAACTTCAATCGTTCACCGCCATAGGCTTTGCGTAATAGCTTCATTTCCTGTACGGCAATATGTCGACGCTCAGGAAGATAGACGACATAGGTCCCCTCGTTGCGGAGTGGTAGTTTGCCGGTGGCGTCCAGTTCAGATAGGTAGCTGTATACTATGTCCTCATAGTCCCAGTTCCCACCATCGTAGACGGTTGGCACGCCGTGATTGCTTAAGGCACTTAAAGAACGATCGATACCTTTCCTAACGTTGTTTTTATCCGGAGGGAAATGTTTGGCCATGAATTGCCAGCCAGCCCCTTCTTTTACCCAGCCACTTAGCTCGCCGTTTTCGTCGCGCACATAGCTTGCAACACCGGGTGCAGGGTCGGGTGTGTTTACAGTAATTCCAAGGGTCGCTAAAGCTTTCGAATTCAGCCAGTAGCTATGCCATGTCAGACTAGTGATCCATACGGGCCGATCAGGCAAGATCGCATCGAGGTCACGCTTATGTGGACCATTCTTGTCCCTTTTAAGGTAGTCAAAGTTCGACCAGCAGCATAATTTAATCCAGCTGTTCCCAGGTTCCGCTTTAGCATAATTTTCCGCTGCGGTTAATAAATCTTCATGACTGTTTTGCGGTAATGGGGGGGCCATAACTTTCCATATTCATCATGGCTGGGTGCGTATGGCCATCTATAATCCCGGACATAACGAAACGCCCACCAAGGTCCGAATGCACTGTTGCATCGCCGATAAAGGCTTTCGCACCCATGGTATCGCCAACATAGGCAAAACGATCGTCTTTAATGGCTACCGCTTCTGCCCAGAAGGCGTCTTCATTAACCGTATAGATTCGAGCGTTGGTCAGCACCCTGTCGGCCGTGATATTCGGCTTGGGGTCACAGCCCTGTAGGGCTAGCGCTGATAGTGATACCGCAACCAGGCTCGTTAGTCTTCTTTTCATTTGTCGATTTCCGGTCCAAATTTATATTGAGCGTATGATTAGCAATGCTCTATAATGTGAATATTTATTCAGGTTGTAGATAGGACTGGATAATGGCAGGCATAATATAAGATAAATTTTATATTAGCTTGATTTGTAAATCACATGTGTTCAGTCAGGCTGTAGAGGCCGCCAAATCAATGTGACAAGATCCAAAGCTTACCTCTCAGGCCGATATGCGATTATGGCCCTGTGAGTTGATATGTTCGTAAGCTTGCCGGCCACAGATCTCGCGGTGCTGCTGAGTACGGGTTTGGCGTTTCAGTCAGAGTGCTCTGTGTCAGCTGATTGTTTTTCTTTTATTTTTAAAATGCGCCTCCGTAAGAGTTCCTTTTCCATGCCATCACAAAATATGAGAAATTATTCACTTTTTGTTGACAGTTCGCCAAATGCTGTGGTCAACTGCGTCGTGTGAATGGTTTTTACGTTTCGAGTGCCGCACTCTCGGTATGATAATTAAAAATAAATAGGGCGTATTCTTTCCCATTGTAGGAGCAAGTAAATGAAAATATTTAATGCAAAATCTGTTTTACTCAAACTGGCCGTTTCAGCGCTGGCCTTGCAGGGAACGCTGTCTGCTTATGCAGAAGGCGATGAAGATTTGGACTGGCTTGAAGAAATTGTTGTTGAAGGTTCGAGATTACCGACAGACCTTGGTTCTTTTGCGGGTTCTGTTACGGTGCTAAACGAGATTGAGCTATCGCGGCAAACAAGAATTAGTAACGACTTGGGTGAAATTCTCGGTAATACAGTGCCGGGTATGGCTGTATCGAAAGGCAATAACGCAAGCAACTCGGGGCAGATGCTCAGAGGTCGAAAACCGGCGGTGCTGATTGACGGTGCGCCTCAAACAATTCCAATGCGAGATGTTGGTCGCGATATACGGATCATTAGCCCCGCGGCGATCGGCCAGATTGAAGTCATTCGTGGTTCTACAGCACTGTATGGTATGGGTGGCGCAGGTGGTGTAATCAACTATATCACCAAGCGTCCAGGCAGTGGCGATTATGAATTTAGAACTAACGTAGGTTTTGGCAGCTCATTGTCCAATTCAGATTCAGATAGTTTTAATTACAGTATTTCTCAAGCCGTGTCTGGTAAAGAGGGGGCCGTAGATTTTATTTTCACGGCGCTGGTTGAAACGACAGGCCTTTCCTATGACTCTGAAGGTGATCTTATCTCTCCTGACCCTGAAATTGGACAAGGTGGTACGTCTGATGCTGAGACCAGAAGTTACTTTGCCAAGGTGGGTTATGACATTGATGAGCTTCAGCGAATTGAAGCCACGGCGGGTTACTATCGGGCCATTCAAGATACCGACTATATGCTAGATTTTGTAAATGTCGAGGGTGGTTATCAACACGCTACTTTAAAGTCTAACGCCTCGTTAGACGCCTACGATGCGGGTTACATTATTGATGCAAGAACGGCTAACGATTTTGCGGCAATTAATTATTCTCATGACGATGTTTGGGGAAGTGCCGTCAGACTTTCCGCGACCTATCAAAATTATTCAGCGGTTTTCGGAAATACGCCATTCTTTCTCTGGGGTTTAGAGCCAAGAGACAACAATCCCTCAGGGGGAGGACAAACAGACCTGTTGTCGGAAAAACAGGGTCTTAGATTTGATGTGGATACGCCGATTG
>Ga0105355_10002194_pt1 | contig 17761 bp, 16 predicted proteins | sample GOMGulsemesocosm_2_FD_83508 | JGI IMG/M metagenome (GOLD analysis project Ga0105355, IMG submission 83508) | Methane-oxidizing microbial communities from mesocosms in the Gulf of Mexico - GOM9C Gulf of Mexico | ecosystem: Environmental > Aquatic > Marine > Cold seeps | place: Gulf of Mexico... | reverse complement strand
TTATCAAGAGTTACACGACCATGTATGTCGTTTTGCTAACTTATTAAAAGAACGCGGCGTTAAAAAAGGCGATCGTGTTTGTATCTACATGCCGATGATCCCTGAAGTGGGTTACGCTATGTTGGCATGTGCCCGTATCGGTGCAATCCATTCTGTTGTATTTGGTGGTTTCTCTACTGAATCTATTAAAGCCCGTGTACTTGATGCTGATTGTAAAGTCGTTATCACCGCTGATGAAAGTCTGCGTGGTGGTAAGCGCATTCCACTTAAATCTAATGTTGATGCGGCGGTTGCTGATTGTCCTAATGTTCATTCAGTCATTGTTGTTGCCCGCACCGGTGGTGATGTTGCTTGGAATGAAAAAATTGACATTAACTACGAAGAAGCCGTAGCGAAACAAGCTGCAGTATGTGAGCCAGAAATCATGGATGCTGAAGATCCATTGTTTATTCTTTATACTTCAGGTTCAACAGGTACGCCAAAAGGTGTAGTACATACCTGTGGTGGTTATATTCTTTATGCTGCAATGACCCATAAATATGTCTTTGATTATAAAGAAGGTGAAATTTATTGGTGTACAGCCGATGCCGGCTGGATCACAGGTCACTCTTATATTTTCTACGGCCCGTTAGCAAACGGCGCAACCACCTTAGTATTTGAAGGCGTACCAACATACCCTGACGCAGGTCGTTTTTGGCAAGTATGTGAAAAACATAAAGTTAACGTATTTTATACCGCACCAACAGCTATTCGTGCATTAATGAGTATTGGTGACGATTTAGTGAATCAATCTGATTTATCCTCTTTACGTTTGTTAGGTACGGTAGGTGAGCCAATCAATCCTGAAGCATGGCATTGGTATTATGAGGTTGTAGGTAAGAGCAATTGCCCAATCGTTGATACGTGGTGGCAAACAGAAACAGGTGGCATTTTAATTACTTCTCTACCTGGTGCTGTTGACATGAAGCCAGGTTGTGCGGGCAAGCCATTCTTTGGTGTACAGCCGGCGTTATTTGATAAAGATGGTAATACATTAGAAGGTGAAAACGCAGGTCTATTAGTAATGACGGCAAGTTGGCCTGGACAATTACGTACGGTATATAATGATCATAATCGTTTTTATCAAACGTACTTAGGTCAATATCCAGGTAACTACTTTACTGGTGACGGCGCTAAACGTGATGAAGATGGGTTTTATTGGATAACTGGTCGTGTTGATGATGTACTTAACGTATCTGGTCACAGATTAGGTACTGCTGAAATTGAAAGTGCCTTAGTACTTCATCCTGCAGTTGCCGAAGCCGCAGTTGTTGGTTACCCACATGAAATTAAAGGCCAAGGCGTTTATTGTTACGTAACCTTAATGGGCAGCGCGACTGAATCAGACGAGCTAAATGTTGAGCTTCGCGAGTTTGTCGCCAAAGAATTAGGTCGTTTTGCTAAGCCTGATTATATTCAATGGGCACCAGGTTTGCCGAAAACACGTTCAGGTAAAATCATGCGTCGTATCTTACGTAAGATTGCTGAAAATGATGTTGATAGCTTAGGTGATACTTCAACCTTGGCAGATCCAAGTGTTGTTGAAAACTTAATTGATAAACGCATTATTCATGGTGCATAGTGGTTAATGAGAGATTGATCTCATTTAGTACTCGTTTTAGATAAAGTAAAAAGCGCCGAAAGGCGCTTTTTTTGTATCTTCTTTAATAGTAAATGCTTGCCAACCAATTTTATTTTTATCTTCGATTTTTCATCCTCGTAACAATTAAATACACGAACAATACCATTATGAATCATCGCAAGTTGCAACAGGGCTTTAGGGTTTGTTATCCTTAAACTAGAATAAATGAGTACGTATATTACTCTGTTACTATGCCAACTATCTCAGCTATTTTTCAATTTTTATTATTACTACTCTATGTATTTATTGAGTTGCCTTCAGTAACAAAAATCAAAATAAGGCGAGAATTTTGATTCAAAAAAATCTGACAGACCAAATTACAAAATTGCTTGAGCAATCAAAAAAAATTGAGCTTCGTCATTTGCTTAAAGATATGCACGATGCAGATTTTGCCGCTGCCATTGACGATTTTTCTGCCGCCATCGTTTTACAGTTATTACTGCTATTATCCTTACCAGCACAATGTCATTTATTTGTTTATTTAGACCCAAAAAAACAATCTGATGTGGCGTCATTGATGAGTCGTAATGATCTAGCTGCCCTTTTTTCAAATATGGAACAAGCTGCTAGAGCCGATTTATACAATCAACTCGATGATCAACAAAAACAGACATTAATGCCAGGCCTTGCTCAAGCTGAGCGAGATGATATTCGTAAACTTGCCAGTTATCCGGAAAAAACCGTTGGTGCGTTAATGACCTCTGGTTATGCAACCTTGCGCAGTAATTGGACTGTCAGTAAATCGTTAATAAAATTACGCTTAGAAGCACCTGATAAAGAAACCATCTATCAAATCTATGTTATCGATGAACAGAGAAAGTTACTCGGAACATTGTCTTTAAGAGAGTTAATTCTTGCTTCGCCTAGCAGCTTAGTCGAAGAAATAATGTTATCGGAAGTCGTTTCGGTGCAGGTAAGTGATGACCAAGAAATAATTCCACAAATCATTAGTCATTACGATTTAATCGCCGTGCCCGTTCTGGATCATGAAGCAAAAATAGTAGGTATCGTTACTTACGATGATGCCATGGACGCGGCAGAAGAAGAAGCGACGGAAGATGCCCAAAAGTCAGCATCGGTGGCAGCACTTGATTCACCTATGAGTAAAGTTAGCCCGGCAGAGCTATACCGAAAACGTATTGGCTGGTTGGTTTTACTCATTTTTGGTGCTTTGCTTTCAGGTGCTGGATTGGCATTTTTTGAAGAGACAATTGCAGCCAATATCGCTTTAGTATTTTTTATGCCCTTGCTTGTTGGCGCCGGAGGAAATGCGGGATCACAAGCTGCAGCATTGATGGTACGCTCACTTGCTACTGGAGATGTTGAGTACAAAGACTGGACTAAATTATTAAGAAAAGATGCCATCGTTGCTTTGGCTCTTGGCCTGACGATGGGCGTGACTGTCTACTTTTTGGGTTTAGTTCGTGGTGGACCAGAAATCGCACTTATAGTCGCTTTTGCAATGTTCTTCGTGGTATTTGTCGGTAGTATCATTGGGCTATGTTTACCCTTTATTTTATCAAAGCTAAACTTAGATCCTGCAACAGCTTCAGGGCCGTTAGTGACTACAATAGTAGATGCCAGCGGGGTATTAATCTACTTCGGTTTTGCCACATTATTACTCTAATTGTTACCTGAATAATTAACTTATCACTTGCTACAGCCTAATTAACTCATTACTTTATTTTGCGAGATTTCAACCCAGTCTATTCTTTTCATTAAGTCATTTTTATACGTGCTTAGGTTAGTGTTATTGCCTGCATCGCCACATAAATTATGTACTTAATAAGTATATTTCATTATCAGGTTTTCTTTGTTTAGGCCCTTTGAATGATTACATCGAACCTTAGTCACATTTGATAAACCATTTATTAAAGCGTTTACTCGGTTTTTATTAATTATTTGCAAATTATTGCTATACATCTGCATAAAGAAGTGTAAAAATAACAATACAAACTGCGTAATTAATTCTTTACGATTTCATGTTTTATTTTTAAGTGAGCTGTATACCTTATTTTTACTCGCTTAAATGAACTATTATTTTGATAATTTCTAATATGAGTTCCGTTAATATTCTTGATAAATCCTTTAGTTAGCTAGCGTATTTTTAAAACCACCATACAAATATATTGATTTATTAAGGAAAACCTTATGACACTCACAAAAGTTAAAACCAGTTCCAATAACATTCATGTTAATGCTGAACATGTATTAATTACCCCTGAAGCGCTGCGTGCTGAGTTACCTTTACCTGAAGCTTCTCGTGAGTTTGTTCAACAGTCACGTAAAACGATTAGCGACATAATTCACAAACGTGATCCTCGTTTGTTGGTTATTTCAGGGCCGTGTTCAGTACATGATGTTGAGGCTGCTAAAGAATATGCACGCGAATTAAAAGCGTTGCATAATAAATATCAAGGCTCTTTGTTTGTTGTTATGCGTGTTTATTTTGAAAAGCCACGTACGACTGTTGGTTGGAAAGGTTTGATTAACGACCCACACATGGACGGTTCGTTTGATGTTGAAACTGGCTTACGTAAAGCCCGCGAGTTAATTTTATATCTAACAGAATTAGGTTTACCGCTAGCAACAGAAGCACTTGACCCGATTAGCCCACAGTATTTAGCTGAAGCATTCAGTTGGTCAGCGATTGGAGCACGTACTACAGAGTCACAAACTCATCGTGAAATGGCAAGTGGCTTATCGATGCCAATCGGTTTTAAAAATGGTACTAATGGTAGCTTAGGTGTGGCAGTGAATGCGTTACAATCTGCCGCTTCACCGCATCATTTCATGGGAATTAATCGTCAAGGACAGGTAGCACTTATTCAAACTTCGGGTAATCCCGATGGTCATGTTATTTTACGTGGTGGCGCAGCGCCAAACTACGATGCAGCAAGCATTGCTGAATGTGAACAAGTTCTAGCTAAGCAAGGGCTTGAACCAGGTATTATTGTTGACTGTAGCCACGGAAATTCGAGTAAAGACTATACTCGTCAACCGATAGTAGCTAAAGATGTTATTGAACAAATTTGTGCGGGTAACAAATCAATTATTGGTATAATGTTAGAGAGTAATATTAATGCTGGTAATCAAAGCAGTGATCTAAACAAAGAAGACTTAGCTTACGGTGTCTCTGTCACTGATGCTTGTATTGATCTTGCTGAGACAGCGCAATTATTGGCAGATGCCGATTTACAACTCTCGGGCTGTTTAGCATCGCGCATCGCTTAAACGCATAAATAAAATATTTTAACTAAACGCGACTATTGTCGCGTTTTCTTTTTAAATAATTAAGTCGAAATTTTAATAATGGCTTTAAATAACATAGTGCTAAGATAAAACTATTCATACCTGGTCTTGCATGGAATAAAGATAATATGACAAATTCAGACCCCGACTTTGATACAAAGTTAACCAATTTACGTGACGAAATTGATGAAATAGACAGTGACTTAGTTAAGTTATTGCAAAGGCGACTTAACGTTACTAGCAAGGTTGGTCAACTAAAGAGTACTGTTGGCAAACCCATTTACGATCCCAAACGAGAGGCAAGTTTATTTGCCAAGCGTCGCCAACAAGCCAGTGATGCTGGTCTTTCTCCCGATTTAATTGAAGATGTTTTACGCCGTTTAATGCGTGACTCTTATGTTAGTCAAGATGCCAGTGGTTACAGCTGTGTTAACCCTGAATGTAAAAAGGTTGTTGTTGTTGGTGGTAAAGGGCAATTAGGCTCAGTGTTTGTTGATCTTTTCCAGCGTTCTGATTACCAAGTGGAGATTATTGAACAAGAAGATTGGCCAAACAGTGAGGCAATTTTAGCCGATGCTAGTGTCGTTATCGTTGCGGTGCCTATTCGTTTAACGTCTATGGTTATTCATCATCTTAATAACTTGCCTGAAAATTGTATTTTGGCTGATTTAACCAGTATTAAAGAGTCGCCATTATATGAAATGAAAAAGGCGCACTCAGGACCCGTTGTTGGTTTACATCCTATGTTTGGCCCTGATGTAACAGGTCTTATCAAACAAACCATTATTAGCTGTGAAGGACGCTTTCCAGAGCAATATCAGTGGTTGTTACAGCAGTTTGAAGTATGGGGCGCTAAAATTTATCCTGTGCAAGCCCATGAGCATGATGAAGCGATGTCTATGGTGCAAGTCATGCGACATTTCTCTACTATCGCTTATGGTTATCATTTAATGGCTGAAGGGGCGGATATTGAAAAGTTGGTGGCGATGAGCTCACCAATTTATCGCTTAGAATTGATTATGGTCGGTCGATTATTTGCCCAAGATCCTACGCTTTATGCCGATATTATTTTTGCCAATAAAGATAATATCGCTATGATGAAACGTTTTGCTTATCGTTTTTTAGAATTACTTGAAGATGTTAGTCTTGATGATAAAGATGCTTTTGTTACCATGTTCTCCCATGTTGCCGACTGGTTTGGTGATTATGCTGGTGACTTCTTAGCAGAAAGCAAAACGATGTTATTAAAAGCGAATGAGTTGAAAAAACACTAACATTTCCTGCCTTGATTAAGCGCTCAGCATTAAGCTGTGCGCTTACTTCTTTACTCAGCTCTAGACAGGAAAAAAATGTAATTATACAAGTGGCATGAGCCACTTCACTTTTAATTGATAATGTTAACGAAGGATTTTAATAAAGGGTTTTAACTAAGCTGTTAAGTCACATTAATATTGGGACGTTTTATTTCTAATATATTTAAAATACAGTAGAAATAATAAGTTAAGTGATAAGCTTGATTTTTTATACTGAATAATATAATTTAGTCGGCCAATCATAAAACGGAATTTTAGATGAATATATTATTAGTTTGTGCAGCTGTAATCACTCCCTTTTTTACGCAGGCTTTTGAACACGGAAAAATATACCACAGTTTTGACTCCGAAAATGATGCCCGCGTTATTGTTGTGCCTGCCGATTTAGATAAACATTATTATATTCACTATAAAAACTTTAATCATGAGTATGATAACCAAGCGTTGCTGTACAAAAAGATTAAAAATGATTCTGGTGATGGTTTTCACTATCGACTTGCCGATACTTCGCGTGTAAACGTTCGTAACGATTTAAATAAAACCCTTATCCACGGTACGTTATATTCTTATTCTACAGTTTTTTTAGGAAGCGATTCTAAAACAAAAATTGTTTATACCGGCAACGCTGACATCGTGCAAGCGCGCAATGTTAAAAAATACTACCATGAAAGACAATTGGACGTTAACGGTAAAATAGCGGCTAAAAAGCAGATAAAGTTAGCTAAAGCTAATTTTGCCGAATCCTGTAATAGCGACGTTAATATTACGATTGATTGGGATGCCTTTATTGCCAAAAAACTGAAAGCATCGCCAGCAAAGTTATCAAGCTATTTGGGCGCTTTAAGTAAAATATGTGCTATTGATAGCGACTATTTAGAAGCGGTTAACAGTATTGCTAAAATCAATGTTATCCCTTCGAACACAGCAAATAAACAAGTGGTCTCTTTATCAGATGACCAATTAACTATTCAAATTGCTAACGAACAGCCAAACCTTCCAGAGACAAGCTATCAAGCAATTTTTAATATTCTTTAACAACCCACTATATAAAGGAACTATAAAATGAAAACCAAACTACTTACCGCAGCAATATGTACACTATTAGCAACGACAGCTCATGCTGGTGTTAAAGACAAAAAAGCGATTAAGGCCGCTGAAGCAGGTATTGCTACTGAAATAAGCAAAGTACAAGCCGCTTGTGGAAATGCATCTCTTGATGTGAGTGTTTCATGGGATGGTTATAAGGCGATGATTAAGGAAAATGCTGAAGAAATAAAAAGTGATCGTTATAAAAATGAATGGGTTTATTCACATGGCGGTCAACGTACTATCAGTACATTAGAATCACTTGCTAAAATATGCGCTGATGATGAAGATTACAAAGAAGAAATTGCTAACTTAACAAAAATTGTTGTAACGCCAAAAGCAAGTTACGAAGATTATAAAAGTGAATTTACACTTGATGGTACTGTGTTAAGTGCCGTTACAGGTCACCAGATGACACGTTCAGCTAGTGACTTTACCAAAAGATTAAAAGCATTATATTAAGGCGTAAAATTAAGGTGTTAAATTAAAGCCTTAAATTAAAGCCTTAGCATATCGGCTTTGGTAACAAGACCAAAGCCGATATTTCTCAACGGCTCATATTCTCTGACTCATCTTCTTGCCACTAACCCCTGCCACTATTTCCTAAGAATTATCTGAAATACTCAGCTATGAGTTTTTACCTATGAATAGCAGAGCTATAACTTTCCAAAAATAATATTACTTTTTGTTTTTAATTCGACTCAAAGCTACGGGCGTTATACCTAAGTATCGAGCAATATCATTTTGCGTAACATATCGACTAATATCAGCTGATCTCGTTAATAAATTTTGGTACCTCTGCTCTGCATCAAGACAGAGCAACTCATATTCACGCTGCTCTTTTTTCATGGCAAAAGCCATTAATAACTCAATAATAGCGTTTGCTGTCGTTAAATCTTTTTCAGCGTACTCTCGTACCTTGGTATAGGGGATTTTAAGTAACTCAACATCTTGTAAACAAATCAAACTAAAGCTGCAATGACCACCATGTATTGCTTGCAAACTTGCGATGCTATTACCCGCAACGAGGAATGATTTTATGTATTCTTTGCCATCTTTTGCTTGGTAATGCCCCTTTAATACCCCTTGAGTAATTATATAAATATAGCGATCACTATCACCTTGTTTAAAGACAAAAGATTTCTTTTGGTAGTGGTGGTAGCTACCGAACTTCTTACTTAGTTCCATTAAATTCATATTTTTAACCTAGGTTAATGATTCATTATTTTACTTATTTAACAATAGTGATTAATTCATTCACTACAGGTTAACTCAAAAATTAACAATGCAACTAATTAACAAAAAAATCCTTATTACGGGTGCAACCTCAGGTATAGGTTTACAACTAGTCGATCAACTACACCATCATAATAGTGTCTATATCATTGCTCGAAACCAAAACAAAATCAATGAGCTAACTAAAAAGTATCCATCAATTATCGCTTTTAAAGCTGATTTGAAAAATATAGATGAAGTGCGCTGTGTTGCTAGCGAGATTATATACTCTGTCGAAACACTTGACGTATTAATCAATAATGCAGCCCTGCAAAATACGCCAACATTTATCGATGATGACTTTAGTCTTGACGATAATATTGATGAGATAACTGTGAACTTTACTTCACTGGCTAGCTTAACTTACCTATTGTTATCTAGGTTAAACGGCCAACACAATGCAGTAATCTTGAATGTTAACTCAGGCCTAGCCATTGCTCCTAAAACCAGCTCAGCGATTTATTGTGCTAGCAAGGCGGCAGTAGATAGTTTTTCCCAGAGCCTTAGCTATCAATTGAAGGAGACTAGTATTGAAGTTCTTCAAGCCTTTTTACCGCTGGTTGAGACGTCAATGACGGCAGGAAGGGGCCAAGGGAAGATGGATGTTATCAAAGCCACTGCTAAGTTAATTGAAGGTATAGAAAAAATGATTGTTGCGCATGATATTGGCAAAGTTAAGCTACTGCGTCTCCTTAACCGAATAATACCAAGTGTGGCTAAATCCATCATGCGAGAGGTTTAATTATGAAAGAAGTATTTAACTATCTATTAATATCTGGAGTTTTAAGTCTAATGAGTACAACCGCTAACGCCACAAATAACCTAGAAATTGAAACAGCAGATATAAAGGTGCAAGTGAAGGGCATTGATCGGACTAAGCCGGGTAATATTCTGGTGATGCTTTATGGCCGAGATGGTTTTCCAAAAGATCATGCTAAGGCACTGCAAATTAAGGTGATGGCTGCTGTGGTTGATCAAATGACTATAGGGTTTTCAGACGTGCCGGCCGAGTTTGCAATAAAAATTCTTCATGATGAAGATCAGAATGGGCTAGTGACCAAGAACTGGACCGGTATTATTCCTGCGGAAGGTTTAGGTTTCTCTAATGGGGCTAAGTTGAGTTTCGGGCCACCAAACTTTGACAAAGCCAAGGTAAACTTATCGAGCACTTTTGCACCATTAACAATAGCTATTATTTATCCATAAGAGGAATAGAAATGCGTGCTTTAATTAAATTGATGTTAGTACTGAGTCTTGTTTTTGCTAGTACTTTCCTTATCATGAATCTAACAGGAATCATCAGCCTAGCAAAAATAGAAACTTGGCTTACGTTAGCAAAAGAGATTCATTGGTTGTATGTGTCAGGGTTGGTGGTATTACTACTCTTTTTAGATTTATTTGTTGCTATGCCTACTTTAACGATTATCATGCTAAGTGGTTATTTTTTAGGTCACTTTTATGGTGCGATTATGGCTATGAGTGGCGTTGTCTTAGCGGGTATCACAGGTTATTTAATAAGTTATTTTCAGGGCAGTAAACTCGTTGGTCTGATTATAAAAGATAAAAATAAGCAAATACAAATGCGAGAGCAATTTAATCAATACGGCACTTTCATGATCATATTTTCTCGCGCCATGCCTATTTTACCCGAAGTAACCGCGTGTATGTCTGGCATAGTAAAAATGCCTTTTGTTAAGTTTATGTTTACTTGGCTAGTTAGCTCAATTCCTTACGTATTAATAGCCACTTACGCGGGTTCTATTAGCACTGTAGATAACCCTAAACCGGCGATAATTACTGCGGTTATTTTAACCTCGATAATGTGGTTAGCTTGGTTTGTTTTCCAACGTATCAAGTCGATGATTATCTAATTATACTCCGCATTTTTTATCTGATAAGAGTTAATGCTTTTTTTGAACGATGTGACGATAGCAGAATTATTCCAAATGAAAAAATAGCGAGTATAGTTGGCTCAGGTATTAAATTTGATTGTAAACTCACATCTTTAATTGGAGAAAAATTATTGAAAGCGAGGCCTATTCCATTCTTTTTACTACCAATAAAGGATATTTCAATTCTAGTAATATCGGAAAGGTTGTTAAAGCCAAATGCCCAAGGCTTTCCGTCAAGTGAGTTTTTGCCGTAGCTATTACCTAAGGGCGATAAAATTGATGCTAAAGAATCTGCGCCGTTAAACGCTTCAACAAAAAACTGTTCTGTATTGTTTTTTCTTCCATCTATATCCCAGATTTCACCTGATGCTGAAGTGACAGGATTTATCGAGTGATAAAGAATATGAAAAGTACCAAAGGGTTTGTATGCACTCTTTTGTCTAAGAAAAAAATCACCTAATAACGCCTCTGAACCGGTAGCCGCTTCATCATACCTATTACCATAAGAGCTCATAAAACCAGAGTTACCGCCTTCTTTTCCTCCTTTGATTTTTTCAAAAACACTATAACTATCTATCACACCATCTTTGTTTGTATCAAAGCCAAAACTAACCGAAGTACCATCAGCGGTAAAATAATCATCAACAGCGATAATCGCGTTATCAACTGGGGTTTCCCCTGAGGCGGTTGTTTCAAAATCTATTAATCCAGCAAAACTTCTACATGAAAAAGCAAAAATGAAGATCACAAAAACTATATTAACTATTTTTATTAAGATTGATGGTTTCATAACAGCTCATCCTAATTTCTGGTTTAAAATTAATGTACTTTCTTATCTATATCTATATCAAAATATGAGCCAAGATATATTTAGGACGATTAAAGTAAGTAAAGTCATTTAAAACAATGGATTAATAAAATAAATAGCCGTATGGTATTTTTAAAGTCACTTTGGTAACTGATAATGCTTTTGCATTATGATTGTAATTTGCAAATTGCAAATTGCAAATAACAAGTTGTTGAGGGATTTAGGGGACTATTAAGGTCTAAAAGTTAGTTTAAGGCAGGATTAGCTTGTAGCTGTTTAGCAAGTAAGTCGATAAAGCTTCTCACTTTAGCAGAAGATAACTTATCTTCTCTGTGTACTATGTTAATTGGCTTAGCAGGATGTTCAAAGTCTTCCAAGACAATTTTAAGCTGATTATTTTTAAGCTCTTCAGCAACTTGATAGGAAATAATCCTCGTTATGCCTAATCCATCTCTTGCCGCATTTATTGCCGCCTGATTGGTGGTAACGGTTAATCGAGGTTTAATTTTAATCGTTTGGTTTTGCTTGTTTACTAAAAACTGCCAATCAGGGTTAAGGCTACCAGTATTGGCGGCAATGAGTGTATGTTGTGTCAGTTCCTGACAGCTTTGTGGTATACCATTTTTTGCCAAGTAATCAGGGGAGGCAACGAGTATTAGTCTTACATGGCCTACTTTTTTCGCGCGCATACTTGAGTCAAGTAATTCACCAATGCGAATACCCACGTCATGGCCTTCTTCAAGTAAATTAACCACTCTATCTAAGAATACTGCATTAACTTGTGTCTGCGGAAAACGCAGTAAATAGTCGGTAATAGAGGGCAATACGAACTGCTGGCCGAAAAGCACAGGGGCGGTGACACTGATTTTTCCTTGTGGTGTTGAATTTATACCTAGCGCAGCTTCATTGGCAATATTTACTTCCTGTAAAATCCTTTTTGAATCGTCTAAATAACGGACGCCAGCCTCGGTCATTCTGACATAACGTGTCGTTCTATTGAGCAATTTTATTTTCAACTTATCTTCTAAATGCGCAACAGCCCTGGTAACGGTAGGTGCCGACATATTTAACCGTCTACTGGCAGCAGAGAAACCCTGCTCTTCTGCGACAGCAATATAAACCTTCATTAAATGAAATAGATCCATTGTATGTTTACCTGTTCAGTCTTTGATTATCAGTATTTAATTGTTTCATTATTTGGAATAATAAATTGTAAATCATGCTTATTCTTAATTAAAGCGTTTTGTTTCACAATAGCTTCATCGCTTGTTTAGCCGTTTTAACCTTTAACTAAAATGACAACAAATAAGCGTGCAATTAGAGAGTTGAATAAACATCAAACTTACCTTTATAAAAACTAAGGAATAAAAATGAGCCGTATTAATTTAGTCACCCCAGAGCAAGAAAATCCAGAACAAGCAGAGCTTTATGCCGCGATAACGAGTCAACTTGGTATGGTGCCAAATTTCTTAAAAGTATTTGCTAATTCACCGGCGGCCTTAAAAGCTTTTTTGGGTCTGCACACCATAGCGAACGAGGGCGAATTAACGGCTAAAACTAAAGAGCGCATTGCCTTAGGTTTAGCTGAGCAGAATGCTTGTGAATATTGTGTTTCGGCACATACCGCAATAGGTAAAGGTGTTGGTTTAACGACAGATGAAATGGCAGCAAATAGAGCAGGCGGTAGTCAAGATGCACAAGCGGCTATCGCGGTTAAATTTGCTCGTTCTTTAGCCGAGCATAATGGTGAAGTAACAACAGCAGAGTTACTTGAAATCCGTAATGCAGGTTATTCAGATGCAGAAATAGTGGAAATCATTACTCATGTCGGCATGAATATCATGACCAATATTTTAGGTAAGGCCAGTCGTGTCGCTATTGATTTCCCTAAAGTCGCCTTGCAAAAAGCATCTTAATATTTAGCATTATTGTTAACGGTCCAAACTAACAGATGGTTTGTTTGGACAAGTTTTTATTGAAAATTTTTAATTATCAACGAAACCTAGTTATTAATGAAATTTCGTGATCCTACAGGAGTAGAGCAATGGCACATAAATACGCACAACTCGCCTTTACTGATTCAGTCAGAGCTATGCAAGAAGAGCAAAATAGTCGAACGGGTTATGCCAGCATGGATAAAGGAGAGGATTACAACTTTCTTTTATCAAACGTTGAAGCTGACTTTATTGCCCAGCGTGATAGCTTTTATATGGCGAGTGTAAGTGAAACCGATTGGCCTTATGTTCAACATCGTGGCGGGCCGAAAGGTTTTCTCAAAGTACTTGATGCTTCTACCTTAGGTTTCGCTGACTATAAAGGTAATCGCCAATACGTGAGTGCTGGAAATTTTCGAAATAATGATCGCGTTTCTATTATATTTGTCGATTATCCAAATAAACGCCGTTTAAAGTTAATGGGACGAATAAGCCAAGTAGCAGAGAATGATTGGCAAACACTGGCGAATCTTGAAGATGATGATTATCGAGCCAAAGTTGAGCGTGGTTTTGTCATTAAAGTTGAAGCGTTTGATTGGAATTGCCCGCAGCATATAACACCTAGATATAATGAAAGTGAAATTGAGTCATTAATTACACCACTAACCAACGAGCTAGCAGCAGTAAAAGCTCAGTTAAAAGAGCAGTTGAAGACTCAGCAAGCCTCTTCATCAAATGAAGCTTCGTTGCCAGAGCCGAAATCACCTAGTTATCCACAAAAGTCAGGCGAAGGAGAATTACCTTTAGTTATTAGTGGTATTAGACAATTGACTCCTCGCATTAGAGCGATTGAACTTAAACATGCAAGCGGTGAGGCACTACCTGACTTTGAAGCCGGAGCGCACTTGGTTATACCTGTTGTATTAAAAAACGGCAAGTTAATACATCGCCATTATTCAATCTCTTCAAATCCGAGTAGAACCGATTGTTATGAAATAGCAGTTCTGAGTGATCAAAGTGACTTAAATGAGCCAAATGAAGTTAACAATAGTGACGTTGGAGAAAGTGGCTCTGCGATTATCCATCAACACTTTACTCTTGGGCTCAGGTTAGATTGTTCATCCCCTCAAAATTACTTTCCACTTGAGCAGTCAGCTGCTCCCATTGTGTTGATTGCTGGTGGTATTGGTATTACGCCAATTAAAGCAATGGCCTTAACGTTAACAAATCAGCAGCGTGAATTTTCTCTACATTATTGTGGTCGCTCAATCAATGACATGGCCTTTAGCGATAGGTTAACAAGGCAGCTAGGCAGTCAATTACATTTATACGCAACAGATGAAGGCAAAAAACTCAATGTAGAAAAGCTATTAACGACCTCACCAGCAGATGCTCATTTTTACTTCTGTGGCCCGAAAAAGATGATAGATGAGTTGCTAAGTATTGCTCAACAGCATGGTATTGCGACTAATAGACTGCATTTTGAGCGTTTTTCTAATCCTGTTGGCAATGAGACTGGTGGCCCTGGGTATAAACCCTTTACGGTGAAACTTAACCGTTCTCAAAAGCAAATAACGGTTTCGGCCGAAGAATCTATTTTAGATGCAGTATTAGCACAAGGCATTAATGTGCCTTTCAGCTGTAAAACAGGCGCATGCAAGACGTGCATGGTTCCTGTTGTTAAGGGTAATGTTATCCATAACGATGAATGCCTAACCAAGGCTGAAAAATCAAATAAATTGATGTGCCTGTGCGTATCTAGAGCAGCGCAAGAAACGTTAGAGTTAGATCTTTAAAATAAGGAAAAGCAATGAACCCGAACCTAAGCCCAGACCTAAACCTGAGCCCAAATCTAAAGTTAAACATTGAACATGAAGGTATTGAACATGAAGGCATTCGCCAACCCATACCTGACTTTACGTTGGCATCAGCACAAGAAAAAGTAAGAAAAGCGGAAGATGGCTGGAATAGCCAAGACCCAGTTAAGGTGGCGACTGCCTATAGCTTAACAAGCGTTTGGCGTAATAGAGATAATTTTTTACAAGGCCGACCTGCTATTGTTACGTTTTTAACAAAAAAATGGCAACGAGAGCAAGAGTACCGTTTGATAAAAGAATTATGGGCGTTTGATGGCGCGCGCATTGCGGTGCGTTTTGCTTATGAATGGTTGGATGCACAAGGCCAATGGTATCGTTCGTATGGCAATGAAAATTGGCAGTTTAATGAAAAAGGACTGATGGTTGAGCGTCATGCCAGTATTAATGATGTCAAAATTACTGAAAAAGAGCGTAAGTTCCACTGGCCTAAAGGCAGTAGACCTTTAGATCATCCGAGCTTAACCGAGTTAGGCTTGTAATAATTTTTAACGGATCGTTAACGACAGATGAATGATAATTGTTAGAGACCATACCGCTTGTTACTAATACTGATTTCTGTATGTCACTCGAGGTAAGTAAAGCCTTTACTTACCTCGAAACAGATCAACTTCTTAATAGCATTTTATTACGTTGTTTTACTAAAACCCTACAGTAATTCTTTGTCAAATTCTTATAATGGTTTCAAATCAAGTCAATATTAAAATTAGTAACAAGGAATTATCTTATGTCTAAATTAATTATAGTGTTATTTATTTCAACATTTTCATTCACTGCTTTAGCCAACGTGCCATTAAATTCGCCTAAAACTGTTGACAAGATAGAGAGTAATATTGAGAGTGAAATTAATCAACATCAGAATTACCTCAATAAGCAGCTTGAGAAAAGTATTGATAAAAGCAGTAATAAAATGATCACAAATACCATGAATAACTTAAAAGCTTATAACGTTGAATAACTATGGTGACACGTTTAAGTTGCTGAGAAAAAGGAAGTTATTCACTTCCTTTTTTTATGGGTGAAAAATAATTTAATTATGTGTTGCGTTATTTTTGTACTAGTAGTTGAGATCCCAATAAACCCCTTTAATTGAACTAAATAGATTTCTTAGAGAAAAACACCCTGAAGTAGTCATAAGTTAATCATTGATACATGACCTCAATGTCGGATCCAGTGCCGTTATAAAAGCAAGGTGTCACTGTTAGCTGTATCACGCTCTAGCGGCGTAATAGCTTAAGTGTCTTTTTTCTAAAGCTATTCTCTATGGCCGTAAGGGGGAACATTCCGCCTCAGAACCTTCAATCTGTTTTTGGTCGCTCAGTGTCAAAATAAAGCCCTGTTAACAATAAAACCTATGAAATAAAGCGTGACTTTATAAAGTTTACAAGAAGTCCGGGTGATCGAGTTATTAGTGTGTTGAATGTAAAGATAATATGTAAAACATGGTCTAAGATGAATATAATTTCATAAGGAGAAACTCATGAGTATATACAAAAGCAGCTCTATATCTAGGTTATTTCCACTAGTCATTATGGTCTGCCTTATCAGTACGTCTCTTTTGGCTGATCAAATTCAGAAGTCTGATGCATCCCAAAAAGCCTCAATAGATAAAATGCATCACAAACTGCATATTGATCAGGCTCCCTTTAAAGAGCAAGAAGTACAAGCACTTAAAGAACTCAATGAAATGACCATCCTTGATGATGTTAAACTTGAAAAAGTTAATGTCAAGATTGATGAACTTATGGCGGCAAAAACACAGATCATGCGTCTGAGATATGAACACCTGATTGAAATGCGTGCAATTCTTTCCGATGCGCAAAAAGTACCATACGACAAGAGCATATTAAAGCGATCGGCTGTTAAGTAATAAACAATCAGCCCCTGGAGTTAAAATTATCGGTGAGAGGAGAAAGCCTTTTAGTTTATGGCGTTGTTAATGAGCAAGCACTAATTGCATTGCCCTAACTATTTATCACTTGAATAGGATGTTGATAAAGCGAAACTCTGCCATTGTGCCTCTAAACTTTGTTGCTGTTTATAATTTTAAGCTTTAATGGCAGCTAATTGGTAACAATACGGACGTTAGCATCAATGATTATTTTATGACTTATACTCGCTAATGGTGACAGTTAGATCTATCTCGGTTAGGGGCACTTAGCGCCATAGAAATCAGCGCTAAATGTCCAAGTTATTTATAATTATTTTCTATCCATAGGACTCGTTGTACCAGAGGAATGCTGTCCAATTACATGTGTATATATTTGGGTGGTTCTCAAATCATTATGCCCTAATAGCTCTTGCACTGTTCTAATGTCGGCTCCGTTTAGCAATAGTTGTGTAGCAAAGCTATGACGAAAGGTGTGTGCTGTTACATGTTTCCTAATACTTGTTTGGCTAAGCGCCTTTCGCAGAGATTTGGTTAAAGCTGTCCAGTGAAGGTGATGACGACAATAGTAGCCATCAGTTGGATGTAGGCACCTAACCGTTGAAGGAAAGACATACTGCCATTTAAAGTCAATATGTAGTGGTCAAGTAAAACTGGCCACGGATTTGTATTCAAGCCAATATCTTTTCTCTGACTCATTCGGTGTTAATCCTCCGTTATAACTATGAGGCCTAACCTTGCTGTAATATCCAATGATG
>Ga0105355_10002190_pt1 | contig 17766 bp, 13 predicted proteins | sample GOMGulsemesocosm_2_FD_83508 | JGI IMG/M metagenome (GOLD analysis project Ga0105355, IMG submission 83508) | Methane-oxidizing microbial communities from mesocosms in the Gulf of Mexico - GOM9C Gulf of Mexico | ecosystem: Environmental > Aquatic > Marine > Cold seeps | place: Gulf of Mexico... | reverse complement strand
TCTTTCTGAAGTATAAATTCTCAAAACCTTTTCGCAATTCCTAATTCCCTTAATATTAGTATAAATTATCATGACGCAACAAGACATCAAACTAACACGACTTAATAAATATATCAGTGACACTGGTTACTGCTCTCGCCGCGAGGCAGACCGCTTGATTGAACAAGGTCGCGTAACCATTAATGGTAAAATTCCAGAAATGGGGACGAAAGTGTCAGATGGCGATATGGTATGTGTAAACGGCAAACCAGTTAAAGAAAAACAAAAGCGCATCTACATTGCCTTGAATAAACCTGCAGGCATCACATGTACAACAGAACGCCATATTCAAGGTAATGTAATTGATTTAATTGACTACAGTACCCGTATATTCCCAATTGGTCGTCTTGATAAACCGTCTGAAGGTCTTATCTTTCTAACCAATGACGGTGATATAGTTAATAAAATTCTACGTGCCGGTAATGCCCACGAAAAAGAATACATTGTTAAAGTTGATAGCACGGTTACAGATAAATTCTTAAAGGACATGGCGCGCGGTGTGCCAATTTTAGACACTGTTACTAAACCATGTAAAGTGACGCGCGAAGGTCGTTTTGAATTTAAAATAATTCTAACGCAGGGTCTTAACCAGCAGATCCGTCGTATGTGTGAACACTTTGGCTTTCAAGTTAAATCACTCACACGTACTCGTATCATGAATATCGATATGACAGGTTTAAAAACTGGCCAGTGGCGTCTTCTTACTGATAAAGAAATGGCTGAAATAAACGCCATGGTTGAAGGCTCTAGCAGTACCGAAGAAGCGTCTGATTATGGCCAAGCGAAGCCAAAAACAAAAGGTGTACATTCAAAACGTGGCGTTAACAGTGCGGCACGTCAGAAGCGTTTTGGTTATGGTGACTATGCTGCAACTCCAGGTCAAGTTTCTAATGAAGAAGCGAGTTCAGATTCTTGGAATCAAGATGAAACAGCCGCTGATCTAGATAACAACGATGAACCAACACCTAATTTCTGGACTCAAAATGCAGCATCGTCTGATGCTGATGTTTCATCTGATATGTCTTCAGATATACCTCAGGAAGACAAACCGGCGTCTTTTTCTGATGAACAAATTGCATCAAGAGCGCGTTTTGACTCAGCTGAAAAGAGAAAAGAGCGAAAAAAACCTGCTACTCGACTTAGTATTATTGCTGAACGCGAAAAAGCGAAGTTGGCTAATGCTAAGGCTAGCCCAGCTGCGCCTCGTGCTAAAGGTACTCTTTCGTTGAAAAAGAAGTAGTCCGATATAATGTCATTTGATCATTACCCTCAGATAGACATTCCGTTTGATGTTCGCTACACGTGTTTATTTTGTGGCGAGCCATCTAACGGTGATGTTAACATCCCATTTTCAGTCGATGATATACATAATGCGCCGCACAATCCTTTATCGGTGCCTGCGTGCACCGAGTGTACATCGTTTGTTAAAAAAGCCCGTTGTCAGTCTATTTATCAATACCGCAATGCCGTAAAGGCAGCGCTAACGCGTAAATATCAAAAAGCGTTAAGTATTGGTTCAAATTGGACAGAGCAAGAGCTGCAAGAATCTGAATTTGAAGGTGCGGCTTTTGAAGGATTCAAACGCAGTGCATGGATGATGTATACGATGGCGCAAGAAAGGGTTAACTATCTAGGCTGGCCCCTGTGTCTTGAAGGTATCCCACTTGCTGCAGATGATGAAGTTGGTGGTTTTAGCTTTGATGGTACCGACTTTGTCAGTATTGAGCATGCCATCGAACATTACATTAAAACGTTTCATCTCGATGCAATATTATTACCTGAGTTGGTTAAAGCTCTGGGTAAAGATAAATTTGGTTATGCTGTTCGCGTTAGTCGTCTCTATATCGGTATAACGAGCGCGGAGCGCATACAGATTATTACTGATATAGTCGAAGCGCAAACAGAAGTATAATGACATGAATAACTCAAAGTAATTAATTACTTTGAGTTATTCAGTTATTTATTTACACGGTTTATCTAAAAGATAAAATTAAGCATTACAGTATACAACTGGGCATCTGTGTCGCCATCGTCAGGTATTTTGATTAACTCACCATTACTGCCACCGTTTGCATCGGTATATTTCCATTCAGCATTAAGCGATACTGTCGTTGTTAAATCATAACGAAGTCCCAATAAAAGCGAGTTATTTTTTAGGCTGTGGTGTGATTCGGCATAAGTCACATATGGTGTAAACTTATCAATATTATAAGCAATGTTGGAATACCAATTGAAATGCATCTTATCGATTAATACTTCAGTTGTTAACGTCAATTGATCCCAAGACTTCTCAAGTCCTAAGGTATAAATATTGATACTGTCAGCAGCATAGTGCTGGCTTCCAAGTGGCGTCGTTACATCCACAGCATATTTAAAGTGGGCATAATTGAACATAATGCGATAATCAAAGCCACTGATTTCACTGTTAAAACCTAGTGTCTTTTCGATGTCAAAGTCATAGTTAACGACTCCTATATCAACAGTCCCATCACTTTCGATACCAGCATAAGGAGTGAGTGTTAAATAACTGTCGTCGTTTATTTCTATATCCCAAGTACCGGAAACACCGTCATAAGAGGTGAGGCCTAAGATCGAGTTATACACTTCTTGTGGTGGGCGTGCTGAAGTATAGGCTTGTCCGACATAGTAATATTCAGAACTTAAAAATAATGGCAAACGCAGTCGACCAACCTTTAAATTAAAATCGGAAACGCTATAACCAATATATGCCCATTCCAATTCCGGAGATGACCAATCATCTTGTGGACGTTTAACAACTTGGACAGAAGCATTAAAATTATCATTGAAGCGGATATCACCTTGTAAACCAAAAGTCGTGTCACAGTCGTAACAAATTTCGTCTGTGATCTCCCTGTTTACATATAATGCTGTGGCATTATTAGATTGTGTAATAGATGTAGAACCAAAACCACTCAAAGAAATGTCATCGGTAAGATTGACTCTTGCGTGGGTTGTGAATGTAGTCAGTGATAGTGTTGCTATAAAGCAAATATTGGCTATTTTCATGCTTTATTCCTCCGGCTCTAAAACGAATAAAACATTAACATCTTCTGGTAATGACTTGATGGTGGCGTAAGCGATACCATTTGGGTTTTTTTCCAACCAATCGAGTATAGAGGCAATATCATTATTTGATATTGTCACAGGTAAATTCCCTTTTCCCGAGAATGCTAAACTTGCTCTGTAACCATTCATTTGAGATAGCGATTTACCAAGTAGTTTTTGGTAAAAATTCGCTTTGTCATTGTTATCCTCTGTTAAATCAACGAGGTCAATGTTTTCCTTGTTGATACGTTTCACTTTACCCTTATAAATCATCCTTACTTTACTTTTACTCAGTTCTGGAAAAGAATTGTTTAATGAGAATACGGCAAAACTTCGACCTTCATCTTCAGCCGCATCTTCGTTAGCGGAGGCTGAAAATGGCGGTGACAGTGAAATAATGAGTAGTGCGACGCAAAAAATGCGTAAGTTTAATCCTTTAAACATGTTTACCTGCTAATTTCGATTCTATTACCTATCATTCAAGTTAGTAAGAAAAAGAGTAAATAACAAATTAATTTTTACATGGAAGTCAAAAACTTATGCTTAATACGCTATCGATCAAAAAACGGCTGATAATTTTATTATTATGTCCATTATTATTACTCACGTTGTTGATTGGCGATCGAGTCAGTGAGTCTGTCTCTACGTTAGGTCAACTGAATAAGTTGAAATCGAGAATTGAGCTATTGGGAGAGTCACTACAGTTAAATTCATTATTACATTCTTTAAGGGTGAGTAAGCTGTCAACGAGTAATGTGAATTATGAAGATAATCTCGTTGCATTTACTTCCTCAATAAGCAAATTAAAAGCATTAGCTCCTTTTGCTCTACAAGATGATACCAATGCAATGGATCTATTATCTGATTTAGAAGGGGTAGAGGAAGAGTTTACCTTTTTAAGCCCTGAGGATATTAATGATTGGTCAAGTTGGATATCAGATTCGACAAGTCAATTATTGCTTATATTAGAAAAAGATCATCTCGCTATAAATGATAAAGAAATTAACAGTAATCTTGAGGTGTTATATCAATTGCAATGGCTCTATTTTTGGGCAAATGAAGAAAATTGGTACATAAACTTGATCGTGAGAGATATAGGCGTAGATGCGAAAGCATTGTTACCATCGATTGTTGAAAGACAACAGCTTTTTATTGAACGATTTATTGCGATAAGTGCTGATAATAATCAGATCTCTCTTTTACAGAATACTTTCTCTGACCAAGCTTTTATCGATAGTTATGCATTACGTAATTTGATCCAGAATGGACATTTTAAAGCAAATGCGAGTGATTATGATATATCTGCGTTAGATAAGCGATTAGCACTTATTAGTGAGGTTGTTTCTAATGTAGGGATAAACTTATCCGTTAAGATTAAAGCTAAAGTTGCTGAAGCAAAAATGCATGTTGTTGCATTTTCAATGTTTATTACTGCATTATTGGTGTGTGCAAGTTATTTAGGTTGGATGTTAATACAACGTATTCTTGGTAATTTGAAAGAAATTATAACAACGTTAACCCGTATTGAAGAGAAACATGATTATTCATTAAAAATAGAAATAGACGGTAATGATGAATTCAGTGCCTTCGCAAAAATGCTGAATAATCTTATTGAAGAACGTTACACCAATGAAAAACAGATAATCCAGGCCAAGGAAACTGCGGAACAAGCAAATGTGGCAAAAAGTTCATTTTTAGCGAATATGTCACATGAAATCCGTACACCATTAAATGGTGTGATTGGTATGTCTAATATTTTATCGAGTACGAAACTCACGCCAACTCAGCAAGATCATCTTGCTATTATTGAAAATTCTTCGCAAACATTACTTATTTTGATTAATGATATTCTTGATTTTTCTAAAATCGAATCGGGACACTTGGCTATTTCTAATCATAGCTGTCATTTACGAGAGATTATTTATGATACGGTTGCTATTGTCATTCCAAGTGCTGCGGCTAAAAACCTAGATTTAAATGTGAATATATCACCTGAGTTGCCTAATGATGTATTGCTTGATGAGCATAGGTTACGTCAGGTGTTAATGAACTTATTATCTAATGCAGTTAAGTTTACGAATCATGGCCATGTGAGCTTAACACTCGGTTGTACATTACTCGATAATGATAAAGTTGAGTTATATTTTTCAGTGGCTGATAGTGGAACGGGTATTGAAGATGATAAACAGCAAAAAATATTCGAACCTTTTACCCAAGAAGATGGATCTATTACCCGCGAGTTTGGTGGTACCGGCTTAGGTTTAGCAATCTGCACGCAGGTTGTTGAATTAATGGGAGGGAAAATTGAAATTAATTCAGTTAAAGGGGAAGGGAGTGATTTTTATTTCACGATAGGAACTGACTTTGTTGCTGATACACGAACGCAGCAAATAGTGCCAACAAATACTAAGGTTACCGTCATTGCCAATGAAATGGCATTCTGTGAAGACATATGTGCAGAGTTATCACGTAGCAAGCTAACGAATATTACGCTGGTATCTTATGCGCAAGATATATCGAATAATCTGACAGAGAATAAATCGACAGTACAGAGTGAAGAGCAGTTGATTATCTATTGTCAAAACACAATTAATTTAACATTAAAAGATATCGATTATTTAGCTAAACAAGCTTTAAAAAATACTTTTATTTTAGTTCAATCCCACACTGATGAGAAGTTTGATTTTGATGATAGGATTGACGGTTTAGTCACGATACCACTGCTTGGAAATAGATTGCTAAAGACCATGCACTCTGCATTAACCAACGCGATTGAATCTCGAGAGGCAACGGGGATTAATTTAGAGCATAGACGCGGGAGCAATGCTGAAGCACAAGTAGGAAAAGAAGCATCCGTTGTCGGTAATCGCTTGATTTTGATTGTTGAGGATAACTTGATTAATCAAAAAGTAGCTACATTACTATTAAAGCAATGTGGCTACGATAGCCATATTGCAAATAATGGCAAAGAGGCTGTCGAGATGGTATCTTCTGGCGAGCATCAGTATAAGGCCATTTTAATGGACTGTATGATGCCAGTTATGGATGGGTTTACAGCGACCGAACATATCCGGGAATGGGAAAAGTCATTTTCGGTATCACAAACTCCCATTATAGCGTTAACCGCAAGTGTGCTAGATGCTGATATTCAACGTTGTTTTGATGTTGGTATGAATGATTATGTTCCTAAGCCTTCTAAGAAAGATGTACTCATCGACAAAATTGAGCGACTAGCAAGCGCCGCTTAATCAGATATTTCATGTTTATTTTGAATCAAAGTGATGGGACTGCTGAGCAATCAATATTTTGAGTTCAGTAATGTCCTGCTTTAAGCCCATTACTTCTTGATGTAAGTTTTCTACATTTGAAGTTTGTTCTTTCTCAGATTCTTTTCCACCATCAACAAACCATGATGAAATAAAACCAGTAAATGTACCAAATAAACCAACTCCGGCAGTCATGAGTAGTGCTGCTATTATTCGGCCTCCGGTTGTCACAGGATAATAATCACCATAACCAACAGTGGTAATTGTTACAAATGACCACCAAAGTGCGTCAATACCAGTGTTGATATTACTGCCTTGTTCTCCTTGTTCTAATAATAAAATACCGATGGCACCAAAGGTTACTAGAACAAAGGAGATGGCTGAAACTAATGAGAAGGTTGCTTTAAAACGATGCTCAAATATCATTTTGAACATAACCTTTGAGGAACGAATTTGTTGAATCGCTCTGAGTATTCTAGCAATACGTATAATACGTATAAATTGCAGTTGTTCGACCATTGGGATACTCGACAATAAATCAATCCAGCCCCACTTCATAAATTGTAACTTGTGTTCTGCTTGATAAAAGCGAATAACAAAGTCACTGAAAAAGAATAAACAAATGATATTATCCACACTCGTCAGTATTTCGGTTACGTTTGATGAAAAGGTAAAGATAAGTTGAAGTAGAGATGAGACCACGACATGAAGTGATAAGATCAGCATAAAGATCTGGAAGGGGTTTACGTCACTATTACTTTCAACGTCAGTTTTGATTTTGGTTTCCACAAGTTAGCGCCTCGGTTCATTGATTTAATTAATATAAACGTAAGTAGGCAGCAAAACAAAATATTTTTATAATAGCTTAGTGATAGGTGTTGATTATGTTCGTTATTGTTTTTTATGTGCCGCAAGTAAACGCGGAAGATGTCAAGCAAGCCATTTTTAAAGCCGGGGCGGGTGCTATTGGCGATTATGATAGTTGTGCCTGGCAGTGCTTAGGTACTGGCCAATTTAAACCTTTACTTGGCAGCCAGCCACATATAGGCAAGCTTGATGAGATTGAATTAGTCGATGAGTTTCGAGTTGAAATGGTTTGTTGTGCAGAGAATGTAAGGGCTGCAATTAACGCGTTAATTTCTGCACACCCTTATGAAGAACCTGCTTATCATATCCTACAAACATTTAATCTTGATGATTTACCTTAGGATATGATTGATCTAATGGCATTCCTGAACTTATGGAATGTTTAGTTATTAATTACATTAACTAGTTCAGAAATTGTGTTTGCACAAGTGATCGATATTAAACTATCGGCCTCAGCCTCGGCTCCCATTTGCACTGCCGAATTAGGTTTCATTACGCTTTTTCTGGTGGTTTTTCCTGATAGGTGCAACTCTTTTACTTGCGTGATAGAGATGATTTTTTCGGCATTTTCTGGGTTAACACCTGCGCCAGGCATGATACTAATTCTGCCATCAGCCTGAGCGACTAATTCTTTGATCAACTCACAGCCTTGCTGAGCCGTTGCTTGTTGTCCTGACGTTAAGACTCGTTCACAGCCAGCATTTATTAAGATCTCTAAGGCTTGTTTAGGATTATTACACAAATCAAATGCACGATGGAAAGTGACGCCAATATCTCGAGATGCTGACATTAAGCGTTTTAATGCCGCTTCATCAATATTTCCATCGGGTGTTAGTGCTCCGATAACAACACCCGGGATGCCAAGTAGTTTCATGAATTTGATATCGGAAACCATAATATCAATTTCTTGTTCACTATATACAAAATCTCCCGCGCGCGGTCGAATGATGGCGTAAAGAGGGATTGTCGCCAGATCAAGTGATTTTTGAACAAAGCCTGCATTGGCGGTTAATCCCCCCAAGGCTAATGCTGAACACAACTCGATACGGTCAGCACCAGATTGTTGAGCCGTAAGAAGTGACTCTATATTATCGACACATACCTCTATTGTAATCGTCATATGTTTCTCTTTATCAAAAATAATAAACCAAGCATAGGTAGTTTTATATAATATGGAAGAGTAAAAGGCGACTTAGGTCGCCTAGATCAATGATTACGAGTAAATATTGCTAGAAAGACAGTTGCTTTTGTTCAATCGCATCAATCGCGTCGTTATTTAAAGTCGTGTAGCTGTTTTGAATCGGATGTTTAATTAGAATAATTTCTTCGGCAGCGTTAGGTCGGTATGATTCCTTTTTTAACTCTGTTTTTTTGTATTTAAAGGTACCTGTAATATCTTGTTGCGTGCGTAGACGTACAAATATAGGTTGCGCGTAGCTTGGCAGTGCAGAAGTGACATGCTGATAGAATTTAGACGCTGAAAACTCTTGAATCGGGCAATTTAAAGTCAGCGCGACCATTCCTGCGCGACCATCATGGTGTGGTAGTTCAACACCGTATGCGACGCTCTGTTCGATCTGACTAAAATCATTTACCTGGCCTTCGACTTGCGTCGTCGCGACATTTTCACCCTTCCATCGGAATGTATCACCTAATCTATCAACAAAGGCGATATGGCGGAATCCTTGGTAATTGACTAGATCACCAGTATTAAAATAACAGTCACCCTCTTTTAGTACCGATTTAAACAGTTTTTTATTACTTTCTTTTTCATCGGTATAACCATCAAATGGTGAACGCTTAGTTATCTTTGTTAAGAGTAAACCTACGTCACCCGTTTTGACTTTGACCATTCTACCTTCGCCATTGTATACGGGTTGGTCATTATCAACATCATACTGCACAACGGTAAAAGCAAGTGGTGTAACACCTGCGGTATGAGGTAAATTCAAAGCATTGGTGAATACCAAATTACATTCGCTTGCACCGTAGAATTCGTTAATATGTTCGATGCCAAAGCGCTGTTGGAATTCATCCCAAATTTCAGGGCGTAAACCATTACCAATGATCTTTTTAACAGCATGTTGTTTATCGTTATTTTGTGCCGGCACATTTAATAGGTAGCGACAAAGTTCGCCGATATAGGTGAATGCTGTGGCTTTATGCGCACGTATTTCATCCCAAAATCGACTCGAGCTGAACTTTTCAGAGAGCGCAAGAGTTGCAGCATTACCAAATACAGCACTTAAAGAAACTGTCAGCGCGTTGTTATGATACAAGGGTAATGATAGATATAATATGTCGTCAGCGGTTAAGCGTAACGAAGCCATCCCCATACCTGCCATCGATTTAAACCAGCGATGGTGACTCATTTTTGCTGCTTTTGGTAGTCCTGTCGTACCGGATGTGAAAATATAAAATGCAGAATCTTTAAGTTGAACCTTAGCAGTTGAGTCGGGATTTAGTACTGAATAATTTGCTAGCAGCTTAGATATATCTCTAAACTCCACCGCGGTCTCTGATGTTTTTAATGCTGGGATATAAAAAAGATTCTGCTGTAGCGTAGAAGGTAAATCAGCCTTTATGTTTTGAATGACCGCTATATATATTTCATCTGCGATAAGTAATTTTGTTTCGACAACGGCAAGGCTATGTTCGAGGATCGCGTTGCGTTGAGTGGTATTAATCATACAAGCAATTGCACCAAGCTTTACAACAGCAAGCGCAATTATAATCGTTTCAGGACGGTTATCGAGCATTATTGCAACTTTGTCATTCTTGCTAATACCGTACTCTTGCAGAAAGTGCGCATATTGATTTGCTTGTTTATTAAGTTCTTCGTAGCTTAAGCGTTGATCTTTGAACTGTATTGCTACTAAATCAGAGTTATTCACCGCTTGTTGCTCTAGCAATAAACCAATAGACATAAATCGTTCAGGCTTTGCCTGCTGCAAGTGCCACAGACCTTTAATTATGGGCGTTGGAGTCTTTAATATATTGATTGTACTTTTGAATAATTGTTTGCCGGTTATAACAGTCATAAGTTAGTTCGTTTTATTAAGTAAAGGATAAATGACACCTGATAGATGGGTCACGCGTTGATTTAAATTTGTTAAACTAAATGTATTGTTATCCGGTGATAAAGCGACGTTCAAACAAACCTGAGCGGGTAAAAAAATAGCACTTTTAAATTGAACATCAATACTAATATGTTGAATATCAATAAGCGTTTCTAACTGCGCAAGTACTCGTGCTTTGGCTAACATGCCATGCATAATTGTCGACTTAAATCCCATTGATTTTGCAGGGATATAATGTAAATGGATTGGATTTGTGTCTTTGGAAATGTAAGCATATTTTAATGCATCAAAATGACTGAATTTAAATGAAGATAATGTTTCAAAAGTCGGTTTGTAAATCAGGTCGTTATGCGAGGGGCGATTCTCAGAACCTTGCTTCGTTTGTTGTTGTCTCGATTTTTGTAAGAATGTCGAAGTACATTCCCACATTAATTGACCATCTACAAAAATATCAATATGTGTCTCGATAAAGCGACCTTTGCCAGTAGTATTGTCATTACTAACACTGCATATGATGGTAACTATTGCACTTTTATTTATCGGTGAATGTTGAGTTATTGTATTTTTGTAATGGATTAGTCCCAGTATCGAGATAGGGAACTGTGCTGATGTCATGAGTTTCATCAATAATGGGAAAGCCATAACGAATGGATAAGTCACAGGCACATAATCTGTATTACTAAATCTGCAACATTTATTATAGCGTTGTAAATTATTGCTATCGATGGATTGGCCACTCACGCTATATTGCTGGGTAAAAGGACGTGTTGACCAGGTATTTGTCGCCGTTTTTATTATCGAATTGAGCACTGCTTTCGCGTATAACAACGGGATAAAAGGTTGTTTGTTTAAGTGTGTGATCTGGTTAGTGCTCATTAAAATAAACCGTGAAAACAAATGTGATTACAATGTTAACGACTTGTGGTTGAAGTTAAATTGGCGAATGAGTAATCGGTTTATGGCAGTTCGGTCAAATACTTCGGCTAAACTCGTTACTCAAACGTTTGATAGTGTTAAAGTGATTATTCTGAATAAAGATTTAAAGCTAAGAAGTGGATAATTATGCAAGATGCGGGTGTGTTGTTACGCATTGCTTATGAGGCAATGAAAGAGTTAGATATCGATGTAGTCGAAGTACTCTCTCGTTGTAACATTAGTGAAGATGTGTTGAATGATAAAGATTTGCGTACACCTAATCATGCGCAAGCACATTTCTGGCAGGTCCTCGAAGATGTAACAAAAGATCCTAATATAGGTATTTCACTTGGTGAGCGCATGCCTGTGTTTACAGGTCAGGTGCTACAGTATCTTTTTTTGAGTAGCCCAACATTCGGTACCGGCTGGGAACGCGCAACAAAATATTTTAGGCTGATTAGCGATGCGGCAAGTGTTTCAACTCAAGTTGAAGGTGATGTTGCGAGGTTGTCTGTTAATTTAGATGGGGTGACCGAAGATGCTAATCGTCATTTGAATGATTGCTTGATTATTGGCGCGTTTAAATTTTGCCAGCATGTCACTGATGGCGAATTCAAAGCCAATAAAATAGCCTTTGCTCATCCAAGCCCCGAGAACTTAACTGCATACACTAACGTATTCCCGTGTCCACTTGAATTTTCTGCTGCTGACAATTATATTTATTTTGATGCTGAGTTACTTGATCGTCCTTCATCACACGCAGAACCAGAACTGTTTGCGCTGCATGAGCAGTTAGCAAGTCGTAAAATTGCCAAGTTAGAATTGCAAGATATTGTGGACAAGGTTCGCCGTGTCATCGCGCAACAGCTTGAATCGGGTGTGGTGACATTAGAAAGTATCGCAACCGAGCTTGATATGAAACCACGTATGTTAAGAGCTAAGTTGGCTGATATTGATTATAACTTTAATCAGATATTAGCTGATTTTCGTTGTGATTTATCAAAAAAATTGTTGGCGAATACCGATGAATCAATCGATCAGATTGTATATCTCACTGGTTTTTCCGAGCCAAGTACTTTTTATCGTGCATTTAAGCGTTGGGTACAAATGACGCCGATTGAATATCGCCGCAGTAAGCGGGTTGACGATTAATTATTCAAGACTTGTTTAACTTAGAAGTATTTAATCTAGAAGCATTTAATCTAGAAGCATTTAACCTAGAGAAAATAGCTGAGATCCATCAACGTCGCAGCTACTTCTCAATTTACACTTCTCTAGGCACCAATTAACGATTGACCACAAATTCGAATTGTATTACCTGTGATCCCTGCTGCTTGCGGTTGAGCAAAAAAGGCAATCGCTTCAGCAACATCAACAGGTTTACCACCTTGCTTTAATGAATTCATCCGACGGCCTGCTTCACGGACGGTAAACGGAATGGCAGCGGTCATTTTGGTTTCAATAAAGCCGGGCGCAACCGCATTAATGGTGATGTGTTTTTCAGCAAGTGGTTTTTGCATTGCATTCACATAGCCAATGACCGCAGCCTTAGAGGTCGCATAATTAGTCTGACCAAAGTTGCCGGCAATACCACTCATCGATGACACACAAACAATGCGACCATATTCGTTCAGCAGATTATCGTTTAATAACCGCTCATTGATTCTCTCCATTGCCGACAAATTGATATCCATGAGTACGTCCCAGTGATTATTGGTCATACGGGCTAGGGTCTTGTCTTTTGTTACCCCGGCATTATGTACAATGATATCAAGCGAATGTTCACGCACAAATTCTGCAATGATAGATGGTGCATCCGCAGTGGTAATGTCTGCGACAATGCTACTGCCTTTTAAGCGATGCGCTATCTTCTCAAGATCTTGCTTCAATGCTGGAATATCGAGACAAATAACATGTGCACCATCGCGACTAAGTGTTTCTGCAATGGCTGCGCCAATACCACGGGAAGCGCCGGTAACAAGTGCTGTTTTCCCTTGCAAGGGTTTAGCAAGGTTGATTGAGCCCTGAATAACGCCAGGTTTTACATTGATGACTTGTGCCGAGATATAGGCTGATTTAACAGAAGTAAGAAAACGAAGTGGGGCATTAAGCAATGACTCACTACCTGGCTGCACATACATGAGCTGGCAGGTGCTGCCATTTTTACCTATTTCCTTGGCTACGCTACGGCAAAATCCTTCTAAGGAGCGCTGTGCTGTTGCATGACTTACATCTTCAATATGCTCACTTGGACGGCCTAAAACGATAACTCTGCTGCAGGATGATAGCTGTTTGATCACAGGTTGAAAAAAACGGTGTAATGCACTCAATTGACTACTTGTCTTAATACCTGAGGCATCAAATATAATACCGTTGAATTTATCTGACTTAGCGACGGCGTTCAGGCTGATGGGTGTCGCGCTGAGAGAGGCGGCATTAAACTGATCATTAAGGTTAGCGAACTCAGATGTGTTGTTAGGATATGAAATATCAAGTTCAGCTTCTCTAAATGTTTCAATTATGGGTTTAACTAACTCGCTGTTGGTGGCAGCTCCGATAAGCAAGCGACCTGAGATGAGATCTGAGCCCTGAGAGAAACGTGTCAAGTTAACTGGTTGGGGAAGATTAAGTGCTTTAAATAAACCAGCTGTCCACTTGCCATTAGCGAGTTTTGCATACGTGTCCGTCATTATTTAATCCTTGTTATTGTGAACTGCTTTGATATCGAAATTGAGCATGTGCTAAAAACTAGATTATTACTATGACTTTTCTGCCAGAGCTTATGAATAAATAGACCAGTTCATTGCATCGTTAATCGGTATAGTATAACTAATTAATATTGAAATTCTGATTTTGTCGTCATTTATTGTGAATAAACTAAAAAGCTATCAATGCTTTACCTTTAAACATAACGAACAATGAGTGATGAACAAATAACCAAATTAGAGTTTTTATTTTAAACTTGTATCAACAATGTTACATTAATGTATCTAAAGTCTAATGTGCTGCGGGCATATATATACCCAAGCTACTTCAAGATGCACAATCAGCAAACCGAAAGGAGGGATATTCAAGGCATGACGTCGCGGATTTAGTTATTCTAAATCAAGACTTCATAACGCCGACGATACCTTCATTCGGTTTGCCCTACGGGAGGCGAGCAGGAATAACAGCACAGCGTTGCAATATTTGAAAATGGAATAACCATTCTCTACATATTGCGCCTTGTTCTGATATCCCTGCTCGTCTCTGATATAGCATCTTGAAGTAACTTGGGTATAAATCATCTTAATTAAAGGAATAAACCATGACAGGTCAAACAGTAAGAAGAGTTGCAATTATCGGCGGTAACCGTATCCCGTTTGCACGCTCAAATACAGCATATTCGAAACTAAGTAACCAAGACATGCTAACTGAAAGTATCCGTGGCTTAGTGGTTAAATATGACCTACGCGGTGAACAGCTTGGTGAGGTTGTTGCGGGTGCCGTAATCAAACACTCTCGTGATTTCAACTTAACACGTGAAGCTGTATTAAGTGCAGGTCTCGCACCTGAAACACCTTGTTATGATATTCAGCAAGCCTGTGGTACCGGTCTAGCTGCGGCGATCCAAGTAGCAAACAAAATTGCACTTGGCCAAATTGAAGCTGGTATTGCTGGTGGCTCAGATACAACATCTGATGCACCGATTGCAGTTAGTGAAGGTATGCGTAGTATTTTACTTGAGTTGAACCGTGCTAAAACCGGTAAACAACGTTTGAGTGCGCTTTCTCGTCTACGTCTTAAACATTTCGCGCCATTAACACCTGCAAATAAAGAACCGCGTACTAAAATGGCAATGGGCGATCACTGTCAAGTAACTGCGAAAGAGTGGAACATCTCACGTGAAGCACAAGATGAGTTGGCATGTGCAAGTCATCAAAAATTAGCTGCTGCATATGAAGACGGTTTTTTTGATACGTTAGTTTCGCCTATGGCAGGTCTAAAGAAAGATAACGTATTACGTGCTGACACGACAGTTGAAAAACTGGCTAAATTAAAGCCTTGTTTTGATAAAGTTAACGGCACAATGACGGCTGGTAACAGTACCAACCTAACAGATGGTGCATCAGCAGTATTACTTGCAAGTGAAGAGTGGGCTGCGGCACACAATTTACCTGTGCAAGCTTATCTTACATTCGGTGAAACAGCGGCTGTAGATTTTGTTGATAAAAAAGAAGGTCTGTTAATGGCGCCAGCATACGCAGTGCCTAAAATGCTTAAGCGTGCAGGTCTTACATTACAAGATTTCGATTACTATGAAATTCATGAAGCATTTGCAGCGCAAGTATTAGCAACGCTAGCTGCTTGGGAAGATGAAAAATTCTGTAAAGAAAAGTTAGGTCTTGACACTCCGCTTGGTTCAATTGACATGACTAAGCTAAACGTGAAAGGCAGTAGTTTAGCTACGGGTCACCCATTTGCAGCTACCGGCGGTCGTGTTATTGCTACACTGGCGCAACTACTTGATCAAAAAGGTTCTGGTCGCGGTTTGATCTCGATTTGTGCAGCTGGTGGTCAAGGTATCACAGCGATTTTAGAAAAATAAGTTATCTACTTGTCGCTAGATAAACAGAAACTAGAAAATGAAACGCCAATACTGCAGAGTATTGGCGTTTTTTTGTACTCAGATTATTTGTTATATCAATGGTATTAAATAAGTGCTCAGATGATTAATATTCGTTATGCAGAGGTCATTAGTCGTGATTAGCTGTGTTGTTGTTGTTGTTGTTGTTGAGTGAATAGTTGAATAGCGATTATTGAAACAATAGGGTGAAAGTTAAGAGATGGTGATAGAAAGTGTGTTGGTGTTCAGAGGTTAGGTGGGAAACAAAAAAACAGCACCGAAGTGCTGTTTATAAAAAGTGCTGTTTTAATTGAGGCTGAACGAAGAGTTAAACGAGATTAGTCTTCGTATGCTTCGTTATGAACACCCGCTGCACGACCCGATGGATCAGCATTGTTCTGGAAGCTTTCATCCCAAGCTAATGCTTCTACAGTTGAACAGGCAACAGACTTACCAAATGGTACGCATTTAGCTGCTGAGTCACCCGGGAAGTGATCTTCAAAGATGGCTCGATAGTAGTAGCCTTCTTTGGTATCTGGTGTATTAATTGGGAACTTAAATGCAGCGCTTGCTAGCATTTGATCCGATACCGCTTCTTCAACGTGCACTTTAAGCTGATCAATCCAAGAATAACCTACACCATCAGAGAATTGTTCTTTTTGACGCCATACAATTTCTTCTGGTAACAAATCTTCGAATGCTTCACGGATGATGTTTTTCTCAATGCGGTCGCCCGTGATCATTTTCAATTCAGGGTTTAGGCGCATTGACGCATCTACAAACTCTTTATCTAAGAAAGGTACACGCGCTTCGATGCCCCAAGCTGCCATTGATTTGTTCGCTCGTAAGCAATCAAACATATGTAGTTTATTTACTTTTCGTACTGTTTCTTCATGGAACTCTTTAGCATTTGGCGCTTTGTGGAAGTACAAGTAACCACCGAATAGTTCATCAGCACCTTCGCCAGAAAGCACCATCTTAATACCCATTGCTTTAATCTTACGTGCCATTAAATACATAGGCGTAGAAGCACGAATAGTCGTTACATCGTATGTTTCAATATGGTAAATCACATCGCGTAATGCATCGATACCTTCTTGCACGGTAAATTCAATCGAATGGTGGATCGTGCCTAAGTGATCTGCCACTTTCTGTGCAGCAGCTAAATCAGGTGAACCATTTAAGCCAACAGAGAAAGAGTGCAGTTGTGGCCACCACGCTTCTGTTTTACCGCCGTCTTCAATACGACGTTTTGCATACTGCTGGGTGATAGCAGAGATAACAGAAGAATCTAAACCGCCTGACAGTAATACACCATAAGGTACATCACACATTAGTTGGCGTTTAACTGCTTCTTCCAAGCCTTTTTTAACAACTTCTTTATCGCCACCGTTTTGTGCAACAGCATCAAACTCTTTCCAATCGCGTTGGTAATAAGGCGTTACCACACCATCTTTACTCCACAGGTAATGACCTGCTGGGAATTCTTCGATTTGGGTACAGATTGGCACTAGTGCTTTCATTTCAGACGCAACATAGAAGTTACCATGTACATCATAACCGGTATAAAGCGGGATAATACCAATATGATCACGACCAATCAGATAAGCATCTTCTTCTTCATCATATAAAGCGAAAGCAAAGATACCATTCAGATCATCTAAAAACTGTGTTCCTTTCTCTTTATATAGTGCAAGGATAACTTCACAGTCCGATTCTGTTTGAAATTCAAAATCTACATTTAATGTTTTCTTTAAATCTTTGTGGTTATAAATTTCACCATTTACAGCGAGTACGTGAGTCTTATCTTCGTTGTATAAAGGCTGTGCACCATTATTAACATCAACAATTGCAAGGCGTTCATGAACTAAAATAGCATTATCATTAGTATAGATACCTGACCAATCTGGGCCACGGTGACGCAGTA
>Ga0105355_10002186_pt1 | contig 17771 bp, 14 predicted proteins | sample GOMGulsemesocosm_2_FD_83508 | JGI IMG/M metagenome (GOLD analysis project Ga0105355, IMG submission 83508) | Methane-oxidizing microbial communities from mesocosms in the Gulf of Mexico - GOM9C Gulf of Mexico | ecosystem: Environmental > Aquatic > Marine > Cold seeps | place: Gulf of Mexico... | reverse complement strand
GTTAAAGGCGTTGCATAAATCTGCTTACCTCCAGATATCATTTCATCTGTAAGAATAGTTTTCATCACTTCTATGACAGGATATTGCCCTGTTGTGATGTCAATTGTGCCATCAGTAGAGCTGATTTCTAAAATATAGGGGGGAGATAATGGAAAAGGCAATGACAAATTTTCGATTTGCGATGCAGCATCTGTATTACCAGTGCCAACAACTGCACCAGCAAAGTCATCTTGGCTAGGGTCTATTGCATAAATATTTACTTGAGCAAATGCTAATGGCCCCTTAACTGCACTACCAGTTATTTTAACTTCAACTGGACCGGGATCTGGTTGTGGATCGGGTTTAACTACCTCAGGATTTCTTTCAACTTTTTCTGGGGAGCCACAGCCATAAATGGCGAAAATGGATAAAGTTAAGAATGAAACTTTAATAGTTTTGGATAGAAAAAACCGGAAACTTTGCATGATACAGTCCTTTGTTATGGTTCTAGAATTATCGTTGTGATCACAATATTTTGTGATTGCATCTTAAACAACTTTGATCAATAAAACACCACAAAATTAACATTTTTTAAACAATATAATTTAACACCGTATTTAACGTCACAGTGAAATTAGTAAATAATTTTTAAGTTACTGATTAATAGTTTTAAATTTATTAGCTGAAAAATTAACCGAATTACAAACGAACTCTTCAATTTACATTTAGACTTATGAACAATGATCGTTTTCATATAACGGGGCATACCGTTTTTAGACACTAATTGTTGGTAGTACAAAAGTATTATTAATTATTGAACACTCTAATCAGTCTTTTGCCCATCACATGGTTTCTTTGTGAGCAATAGTGCACATCACTTTGATTAATTGGTTCAATTTAGTCATGTACATATATTTACTTACATTTAAATTAATCTTTAAGTATCATCTATTTAACTTATTACTAACAACAATTACCCCAGATTACTAAGAGACTGTACTTTATGTTATTGACTGTATTTTCATAATCGGTATCATTCGCGCGGTAAATACCACTTTAGTACCACGCTATTGCAATACGTAATACTTAAGAGTACTTTCGGCCTCCTCATTAAAAGGATTTAACTTGAAATTAAAACAACAGATTATGCTGGCTTTTTTAACCATCAGTTTATTACCGCTTGCATTCTTGGGAATTTGGTCAGTTACCTCATCATCAGCATCCCTAGAAAAAGCAGCCTATCAAAAACTCGAAGCAGTGCGGGAGATTAAAAAACAACAAGTTCAACAATATTTTGATGACCGTAATCGAGAACTTTCGATGTTAGTTGCTTCAATTGGACAAATGAACGCTACAAAGAATGTACTTGATTCATCTGCTGCTAATGATCAATATCTCAGTAAATTTGTTAAAAACTATAATTACTATGATCTATTTTTAATTTCACCACAGGGCCAAGTATTTTATACAGTAGCTAAAGAATCTGATTATCAAACAAACTTAATTTCAGGTCTCTATCAAAATAGTGGTTTAGCTAAAATATTCCTTAAGACCCGCAGCAGTTTATCCATGGAAATAGAGGATTTTAGTCCTTATGCCCCAAGCCAAGGTCAACCGGCCGGCTTCATTTCGGCTCCAATAATGCAAGGTGGCGATCTGCTTGGAGTTGTTGCGCTGCAACTTTCCATCGATACTTTAGACGCCGTTATGCAAGAACGTCATGGCATGGGAGATACGGGCGAGAGTTATTTAGTTGGTTCTGATTTCAAAATGCGTTCTAGTTCATTTTTAGATCCTGTAGGCCATTCTGTCATTGCTAGCTTTTCGGGCTCTGTTGCAAAAAATGGTGTTGATACTGTAGGTGTTAGAAATGCCCTTCGCGGAGAAATTGATGCAAAACTTATCAAAGATTACAATGGCAACAATGTTCTATCTGCCTACACCCCTGTTAGCATTAAAGGACTAAATTGGGTTTTACTTAGTGAAATAGATGAGGCAGAAGCGTTAGCCGCAGTTTCAAATTTACAATTAATGATGCTCATTATCTTAATTTTTACTGTAATCATAGTAATAACGGTCGCCATACTAGCGAGTAAGAAAATTACAACGCCAATTGGCGGCGAGCCAAAGAAGATTGCTGCTATAGCTCAAACTATTTCCTCAGGGGATCTTACTGTTAAATTTGACAATGATGCGCAAAGTACCGGTATCAATTGGTCGATGAAACTAATGACGCAAAGTTTAAATAAACTTATTAGTAACATTGGTGGTGTTACCGTTGAGCTTGCAAGTGCTGCAGGACAAAGCAGTGTCATTGCCCAGCAATCTAACGTCAGCTTACAAGAACAGCAACTTAATATTGAAAGTGTCTCAAGTGCAATGCATGAAATGTCGATGACTATTAGTGAAGTATCTGACAATGCAGTGGAAGTAGCACAGGCTACCAATGATATTCAAAGTGCATCACAGCAGGCAAAAGCTTACGTTCATAAGACTATTACTTCTGTTGAGACTTTAGCTAACGAGATATCTACAGCATCCAACAATATTCAAATCGTTAATGATAAATCTCAAGAAATTGGCAAGATATTAGAAGTTATTCGTGGTATTGCCGATCAGACAAACTTACTCGCTCTAAATGCAGCGATTGAAGCTGCTCGAGCGGGTGAACAAGGACGCGGTTTCGCTGTAGTGGCTGATGAAGTACGTGAATTAGCACACAAAACACAGTTATCTACCACGGATATTGAGCAAATGATTAGTCAATTGCAAATTGGTGTGAGTGACGTTGTTAGTGTGATGCAGCGCAATAACATTACTGCTACAGAAACTATAAAAGATGCGCAGGAAACGCAATGCTCCATAGAATCAACACATATATCTATAGAGACCATTAGTAATAATGCACAGCACATAGCAACCGCTGCGCAGCAACAATCCCAAGCAGCAGAAGAGATCAATCAATCATTAATCAATATTAATGATGTTGCAAAACAAAATGCAATTGGCGTTACCGAGATTTCAGATTCAAGTATTCACCTAAGTTCATTAGGTAATGATTTGAAAGCCTTAACCCAGCAATTTAAAGTGTGCTAATTAGATTTTATAGTGTTTATATGTGTCGCTTTTGGATAAGCGACACAAATCTTTATTTTAGTGCTGTTAGCCACTTTGAGAAATCTTGATCCATACTGCGTCCCCAAGATCTGACCATTTTTTGATAAGCTTCATATTCCCCTGCTCTAACCAAGTTCATCATTCTATCTAAACGATTTTTATGATTTTCCAGCATAAATCTCACCGCTAAATAGCTATAGATGTAAACACGCTCATTGCCACTGTTGCGATTATAACTTGTATTAAAAATATCACTTAGTTGATAAGACTTTTGCTTTGCTGCAACAATAGCCGTTGGGTGATTATTACCATGAACAAACTTTTCTGCTATTCCTTCGCTCCACCAAACCAAATGAGGGTAAACAGGCTTTTCACCTTGGCAAAAATTTGGTGCGCTATGGTCATCGTGCAAGCTATCGCAATAATCGCCATACAGGTTGAAACGACCATTCAAATAATGAATATATTCATGGACTAAGTTTTTAGCCTTACCATTTTCAACATAGGTAACAATTTTAGCTACATTAGAAGCTTGGTTAGATTTACCTTCAACATATAAACCATTATTGTTTGTTGGCACGTTAAAGTGCCCATTAGCTAATGTGACAAATTGTTCACGAGAGCTATATACATTGATCTGTAAAGCCTTATTGCGATCATTAAATAATGGGCGACTTCGTGATTGGAATTGTAGATGGAAACTATTGTGCGCAGTTATCAGGTTATCGCATAATGAGTTGATTGCTTCATCATTAAGGTTGTTGTAATTAATGATAAGGTTAGACTGACAATGCTTAGACATTGGTAATGCGCCGGCAATAGTATTGGGGTCAATGACTTGTTTAGGCGTTGTTGACGCGCAGCTTAGTAACGTCAAACATGTAATATTTACCCAAAGCGTTCGAAAAATTGTCTGATTAGAGCGTTTTTTAGCTAAGTACACAGGTATGGCCTTCAATCCAATATTGATGACTGAATGTATCACCAGTCTTCTTTGATTGTCCACTTAACGCCCCTTCAATCATAGCAACTTTAGGTCCATCAGTTTTAGCAAGCTGGCTGGCAATTAACTTTGCAGTGGCACCTTTTAACTTAACTTCGGTGTGAATAGTCTTATCAGATGAGTTTGATACATCTAATTCAAGATTGAGTAAATCGACACCATTAATGGTTTGCACCAAGGCGCTATGACTAACAACGGTGCCAACCAAATGCGCTTGATTCCAATTGATAGCCGTCGATTTAGGCAGAAGCTTAATATGCTCTGCTTGCAAAGTATCTTTGTTCTGAGCTGTTTGATGCTGCAATTGACGAATATGCGCTCGCACATAGATCCCCTGGCCTGCTTGAGCATTTTTTGCGGCATTCTCTGCATCGCTACCCAATAACGTCACGCTAAAATAATTACTATGTTCTTGCCAAGTGCCTTGGCTATCGCGCCATTTCCTCTTGGTAATAACTTCTAAGGGTAATAACGCCGTACCGTCGGCGAAGTACTTAATTTGATTATGCTTACTTACAATATTGCCTAGCAACACAATATGATTATCATGTAGATTCACAGACAACTCCAATGACTTAATATAATTAGATTATAATATAAAAATCAGCTTGTTATAAATTTAAATTGTCAATATCAATCAAATCGCCTATTCTACTTGAAATTTTATCGATATTTATTGGGATTAACATGACAAAAAATGGAATTATTGGCTTATCTGCAGGTGCGATTGCTGTATTAAGCGCATTAACTTTTTATACACAAAGCGCTTTTTCTAGCCAGTTAGAACAGGCAATCACGACTAGCCAAAATGGACAGGCAAAAATCTCAATAGAAAGTGAAGCTAAAGGATTACTGAGCGGCACTACGCAATATAAAGTTACCTTCTCACGCGATTCGCTGCAGCAACTTGCACCCACTCAACAAATCGATGAGGCGCTAGAGCTATATGTAAACCATAGCTATAATAGCTACCCATTGTTAGTGGCCAGCGAGTTCTCTCTAGATTTAACAAAAGGCGCTGCCAAGGATTTCATGGCCGCTTTTCCTAATCAAAACATCGAACATCTCATGACTGTTAATACTAACCTGTTAACGCAGTCGCAAACCACAGCCCTTTCGATTAAACCAACCACCTTAAAAAATGACGAAGTGACGGTTACATTAGGGGATGTCTCGGCAACTTCTGAAACAGATCTATCGTTTAAATCAGGTGATGTAAAAATTAACTTTGAAAAGTTAGTTCTAGACCTAGGAAATGAAGGTTTATTTAACCTAAACAGCCTAGCGACTACTGCCACCATTGGCGATTTAGATGGAATGGTTTATGCTAAAAATTCAGTAATGTCTTTAGCCAACGTTAGCTTTGTTAAAGAAGCACATCAAGTTAGCATGGATATGACAGACCTTTCCATGGTTTCTAGTTATTCAAACGAACAATCTGAAGCAATCAGCGGTAAAAGCTTAGTAAGCATTGCGTCAATCAACGTTAACAATGCATTGGCAAAATATAATGTTGCTAACACAACTATTGATATGACAGTCAATAATATAGATAAAGCTGGTTTAGTAGCCATTGATAAAGCTTCTAAAAATGGTAGTAACCCAAGTGAAATTATGGACGCAGCGAAATTAATATTAGCGCGCGGTATTGATGGCACGATTAATACGCTTAATACAACGGTTAATGATGTTAACTTAACGTCAAACGGTACCTTTGCCCTACCTTCTTATACTGGTAATGACTTGCAAGGTGAATTGCAACGTCATTTCATGACTCAGTTTGGTTTTGATTATTCAGTAAACCTTAGTAACAACTACGGAGAAGTTTTTCCACAATTTGCACCCATGATAGATGGTATGACCGCTCAAGGTTTTGTAAAAGCAGATGCTAAAGGAAACTTAAGTACTGTTATAAAAATGGACGCAGGTGCAATCACTGCTAATGATAAGCGTATCCGCTAATCCTAGTTCAACTAAAAATTGGACATAAAAATGGCGCTTTAAGCGCCATTTTTTTATACTTTTTTGCTGGCCGGCGCAGCCTAACTAACAACAGTCCAATCCATAGTTTCATTAGCTTTTAGCGGTACAACAATATCACCGCCTAATGCCATTGTTGCAGGCACAGTCCAACTTGATTTTTCAAGGGTGATGGTATCGCTATTACGCGCCATGCCGTAAAAGTCTGGACCATTGTGTGACGCAAAACCTTCAAGCTTATCCATCGCATTTTCTTGGTCGAATACTTCTGCGTATAACTCGATTGCTGCAAATGACGTGTAAGCGCCAGCACAACCACAAGCCGCTTCTTTTTTATCTTTAGCGTGTGGTGCAGAATCTGTCCCCAAAAAGAATTTTGCGTTGCCACTTGTAGCAGCTTCGACCAATGCTTGCTGGTGTGTATTGCGTTTCAATATTGGTAAGCAATAGAAGTGTGGCTTAATACCACCAACTAACATGTGATTTCTGTTATACAACAAGTGATGAGCAGTAATTGTTGCTGCAACATTCTTCGGCGCTTGCTTCACAAAATCTACCGCTTGTTTTGTCGTAATATGCTCCATCACTATTTTCAAGTCTGGAAAATCAGCGACAACTTGCTTTAAAACATCTTCAATAAATACGGCTTCACGATCGAAAATATCAATATCATCCGTCGTCACTTCACCATGAACCAATAATGGCATGCCTAACTGACTCATTGCAGAAAGCACACCGTAGACATTTTTTACATCAGTCACACCAGAAGCTGAATTAGTTGTTGCGCCTGCTGGGTAGAGCTTTGCAGCATAAACTTGTCCACTTTCATGTGCCTTAATTAATTCTTCTGGCTTAGTATCATCCGTTAAATAAATCACCATCAACGGCTTGAAATTACTGCCTGCGGGTACATTATCTAAAATTCGTTGCTGATAACTTAATGCTTCTTGCGTAGTAGTAACAGGTGGCACGAGATTGGGCATAATAATGGCACGCCCCATATACTTCGCACTATCAGCCACTGTTGTTGTCAACGCCTCTCCATCTCTTAAATGTAGGTGCCAATCATCGGGTCTTGTCATAGTTATACGGGTCATCAAGAAGCTCACTTAGTTAATAGTTTTAATGGCGCATAGTTTAGTGATTCACGGTGTTCAAGTAAAGAAAGACAGTCTATTGTCCGCTTTTTTGTCATTAATTGTACAACTAGTTAACTCAAACTAAGTTTTGGCGGTAAAAACAGTTAATTTGGTTTATCATGAGCGCATAAAGTTAGTCACTGATGACTAATTATAAGATTTAAGGTTACCTCATGGCTAAGACTCAAGCACTAGATAGTGATTTATTAATTGGTTTTGCACTCGATTTATTTGAAGAGCATGCTGTCACTCATTTAGATGAGCCTGATTTAAACTATTATATTGAGCAGTGTGATACGCAGGCGGCTGTTGAGTTGGTTAGTGCATTTAATGACTGGCAAGAAATTACAGATCTTAGTCAAGATGATTTAGATAACAAGTATATAGAAGTACGTATTGGTTTAATGGAAGACGGTGAATTTGATTTAGTGTATGCGCGTGTATTGCTGTTAGCTAAACAAACCAATATCGATGAATTTAGTATGATTAAGTGGAAGCGATAACCTAATTCAGCTTCATTTAGTTATAAAAAAACCGAACGATTATTTTAATTGTTCGGTTTTTTTTTGCCTTAGTTGAGTCTATTCAGGCACTATTGCATTGTGATAAACATTTTGTACATCATCACAATCATCTAACATGGCTTCGAACTTTTCGAAATTAGCTAAATCATCCGCGCCAATTTCACATTCATTTTGAGCAACAAAGGTAATTTCTTCAACTTCAAACTCAAGCTCGCCATTCATTTCATGAAGTGCACTCTTTACTTTGAAGAACTCTGTATGTGGTGCAAATACTGTAATTTTACCGTTTTCACTTTCAATATCTGTAACGTCAACATCGGCTTCTAACAGGGCTTCAAAAGCAGCATCCTCGTCATCACCTTCATAACGGAATATAGCTAAATGATCAAACATGTGAGCCACGGTACCTGTGCTACCAATTTTTGCATAAGACTTAATAAAGCAATTACGCACTTCAGTATAAGTTCGTTTGTTATTGTCAGTTAAACAATCAACGATAACCATACAACCACCAGGTCCGAAACCTTCGTAACGTGCAGTTTCATAGTTTTCACCACCAGCACCAGACGCTTTTTCTATTGCACGATCGATAACATGAGTAGGTACTTGATCTTTCTTTGCTTTCTCAATCAATCGTTTTAGAGATATATTAGTATCAGGATCAGCGCCACCGTTTTTAGCGCTTACGTAAATTTCTTTACCGTAACGAGAATACACGCGAACCTTTGCACCTTGGGTTTTTGCCATTGATGCCTTTCTGTTTTCAAAACTACGACCCATTTTTTGTTCTCTTTATGTTTATGCCAAAAAAATATGCCCTGCTTCTAACAGGTTTTAACCGTTTCATGCTAGGGCATATCCATTACTCGATGCTTTAATACACAATGCTGATATTACTAGTCATTTTTCACAATGAAGCGAGAGCGTCTCCCCACCATCAAGCACAATAGAAGCAGACTTGTTATACCAAAACTACCACCGCCAGATGAGCTATCCTCATCAATTTTTATCGGGACTGTAACTCTGACCTGCTTAGTCAATACTTTAACTGTCCCGCTTTCATCTTTAACAGTCATTTTAACGGTGTAAATGCCAGCGGCTGCATAAGTATGGCTGGGGGATAATACTGTACTTGTCCCATTATCGCCAAAATCCCATGTCACTGTTGTCGTGCCTAATGAGTCGCTAACCACTCCCGTAAAACTGACAATTTGATTATCTTTAGTGTATGAAAAATCAATGTTGATATTGCTTTGTATTGTTAAATCCACAGTCGTTGATTTTTCTTGGCCTATGGCGTCAGTCACGGTTAAGGCCACTTGATAATTACCTACTTGGGCATAACTGTGTGTTAACGTATTTAAGGCTGATGTGGTGTCATCCCCAAAATCCCACAGGTAGGTAAATGGCGCTACTCCCCCCTCAACATCCGATGAAAGAATGACATCAAAACCAGACACAGTATCAGTTGCAGTTACCGTTATTGGTGAACCAAGTATTATTGTTTTAAGTACTGTTGTTTGTGCGCCAGAAGTGTCAGTTACTTTCAATGAAATATCACGGCTTCCTGTACTGCCATAGGTATGAGTTGGGTTTGGTATGCTTGCGGTTGTACCGTCACCAAAGTCCCATAAATACTCGGTAATTTGATAACTCGAAATCGTTTTATTCATGAACGACACACTCAAACCATCACGATTGTCAACAATCTCACTCGTCAGCAGTATTTCATCTTTTGATAAAGACAAGCTTGCACTATTACTGTTACTGTCCTGTTGAGTAATCAACAAGTTAATGCCCCATAACGGTATTTGTGTGCCGCTTTGTAACTGTCCTTTACTGGTGTAATCGACGGCGTCATTAAATATACTTATTGCAGCTAAGTGACTATCCCCTGATACATCTGTTTGTGGATATAGACTAAACGCCGCATCACGAATTTGACGACCAGTGTCCCCGGGTCTAATTAGTGTTTGATCTGCGTCTATAACTGAGATAAAACCAAATCCAGCATGCTCACTAGAATTGTTATTCGTATAGGCTTCATTGCGATACCATACAATGACGCCAGGTTCGTAACGCTTTGTCTTTAAGCCAAGATCCAATTTTTCCTGTGAGCGCAATTGTAAATAATAGTAATCTGGCGCCGTGTCTTTGTAGGCGGATATTCTGCTAAAACTAACTTGACCATTTTGTGCTGTTTGCGCTGTCTCTAATTCAAAATCTTCTACTAGGTGAGTTTGTGATTCATAAACTAATCCAATATTATCTAATGCGAGTCCGAAACCACCGACAGCAGGATCCGTCACATAATCAACATTAAGTTCTACCGTTTGGTTACGATAACTAGATATATCAAACGTCAGTTCTGTCCATGGGGTACCTGTAATCGACCCGGTTATGAAATTGTTTGCTCCTGAAATGTTGGGTGAATTCACAACAGTATACTGATTTGACAACGGTTGACCGTTGATTAATACCTGTGCGTAATCATAGCCTTCTTCGATATCCCATTTAGCCCATAAAGATAGGGACACATTAGCAACATCTGGCACATCGATTGACTTTGCATAACGATAATGAGTTTGATCTTTATGTGCTGCTAGCAGTTGATAACTGCCTTGCTGCGGCTGACCAAAGAGCTCTTTTCGCAGTGGTAATTCAATTTTCACCTGATTAACTCCAGTATCATGATTACTGGCTTGTTGTAGCGATATATCCACTGCACTTGCCGTTAAATCACTGGCTTTAACGACTTGCTGATTAATCCAGTTACCACCAAAGGCTTGTTGCAGTTTTTCTCGCCCGAGTGGGCTAAACACAGTTGGTTGTGTCCCTCTAATTTCACCTAACCAACTGCCTGATGCCATCACAGACCAAGAACCTACTGGAGCGCCAATGATAGTCGACTCCAAATCATATTCGTCATCTAGGCCTAAATCATGGCCAAATTCATGAACAACAACGCCTGCGCCAGAGTCGATAGGCTGCACCGTATAGTTTTTAACTTTTACTGAACTGCCCGTTATCGCCGAATTTGCATCGGTTACTGAGAATCTATGCGACCAAATTGCGTTCGCGCCTAAGACTCCCCCGCCAGCTTCTTCGCCGATACTTGAATGTATTATCAATACATGATCAATTTCGCCATCTGGCTCGTTAAAATTCCCATCTTGATCGATGTCTCGCGGATCTTTTTTATCATAATCAACTAGATCAACGCCTCCTGTTGCCACGGCAGCTTCAATGGCTTCAACGACTAAGGCTTGTGCATTTTGATCATTTGTTCCGTCGCTATTTTTCCCATAAAACTCCGATGAGTTTTTCGCTCGATACCAACCAAACACGGCCCCTGAAAAGTCAAATGTATTACCTGACTCTTGAGCATAATACTGCTTCGCAGACATTAAGTTTTCACCATTGGGGCCAGAAAATCCGCTCGCCGAATATAACAAGTTTGTATAATGCTCTGGTGAATAATGTGGATAAAATAAATCAGTATCGCGGCTAGACAGTCGATTATTGTTGTATGGCAGGTCAGGAAAATCGATTAAAATGGCTAACACATTTACTTGAGTATTGGCTGTTACATTTGCCAGCTGTTTTTCAGCAGATTTTGACTTTATCAATTTATGACTTAACTTAGACGGCTGATAATTTTTAGGAAGCCGAAAATCACGTTTATTATTGCGCCTAAATTTATCAATGAATGCATTAACTTTTGCTTGTTTTTCATTCAAGGTATCTTGATCTGAAATCTCACCCCTTTTAGCCAGCCAATACGCGATTCGTTCCTGATTAATTAGAGCACTATCTAATGGTGCCTTGCTACGTTCAAGGGCTAATGCCATTGTCGGCGTAATCAGTGCGGCGCTAAGTAATAACGCTTTGTTTATTATTTGCATTTTTTAGCCATACCTTTTCTTTTATTAAGGATATAACGCTCAAGTTTTTGCAGCTTTTCGGAGTCTGTGTCAGCAGTATTTATCTCCCCTGAATCAATCAACATCGCAATTAATTTCGTTTTATCAACTACCGGCGGCATTTTTTTACAAACGCTTTTTATTTCATTGTTTGCGCTAGTAATTTCATTATTCGAATCTTGCGGCTGTTCCGTAGGAGTTTGCAATTGATGACAGGCTGTAAGAGCAAGGCATACAGCAATAATAAGTGGTGTTTTCATGATGTCCCTAATCGGAGAATACGCTTAATGTTGGCGGTGATGATATAACGCGCCGTTTCGTTTTAATAGTTTATTACCAAAAACTCTATAAGTTGATGTCCCCTTTGCTACATTTTGTATACAATACTAAAAATTTTGAACCAATTAACAGTCCAAATATAGTAGGAACAGCAATGATTAATAATGGTATTGGCGGCTCAAGCCCACAAGAACAACTTTCCCTTTTAAAAGACATGACGCAGGGTTTTGATGCTCCAACGCATCAAGAGTACGAATCAAGAATTGCACGCGCATGTGTACTCATGAAAGAGAACAACATTGACGCTGTTTATTTAAATGCTGGCACAAACTTAAGTTATTTCACTGGCACACATTGGTATGCCTCAGAGCGTATGGTTGGTGCTTATTTAACAAACGAAGGCGAATTAACATATATTGCGCCGTGGTTTGAAGAAAGCACACTAACTGAGTTCATGATGATTAAAGCGCCTGTTGCAACCTGGCATGAACATGAATCTCCAACGCAATTGTTTGTATCTTTAATGATGAAGTTAAATGCTAAGAACGTTGCTATCGATGAAGCAACAGCTTTCTTTATCGTTGATGGCATCAACCTAGCTGCTAAGGCGCAAGATTACAGTTTAACTTTGGTTAACAGCAAGCCAGTAACAGCGGGCTGTCGTATGGCTAAATCTGCAACTGAAATCGCCTTAATGCAACAAGCTAAGAATATGACGATGGAAGTGCATAAAGCCGCTGCAAGAATTTTAAAGCCTGGCATCAGCACGACCGAAGTAAACGCGTTTATCAATCAAGCACACAAAGCGGTTGGCGCTAAAGGTTCGTCTTTTTGTATTGTTTTATTTGGCGAAGCAACGGCCTACCCTCACGGCGTTAAAAATCCTCAAATCTTAAAAGAAGGCGACATGGTGTTAATCGACACTGGTTGTTTACTTCACGGTTACAACTCAGATATCACGCGTACTTTCGTATTTGGCCAGGCAACTGACAAGCAACGTAAAACGTGGCTTGACGAAAAGAATGCTCAAATCGCAGGCTTCAATGCTGCTGTGATTGGTCAGCCTTGTGAAAACGTTGATATTGCTGCCCGTGGGTATTTAGAGAAACAAGGATACGGACCTGACTATCAAGTGCCAGGGCTTCCGCATCGTACTGGACATGGTTGTGGTTTAGACATCCACGAATGGCCTTACCTTGTTAAAGGTGATATGACGCCTTTAGCAACTGGGATGTGTTTCTCAAATGAGCCAATGTTATGTCTTTACGGCGAGTTTGGTGTACGTTTAGAAGATCATTTCTATATGACTGATAACGGACCTAAGTGGTTTACAGAACCGGCTCACTCAATTGATGACCCTTTTGGTTACAATGCGTAGTTAATTCTGGCAATAAAAAAGAGGCTAACGCCTCTTTTTTTTTACCTTTTATATCTCGGTGTTACTACATCTGCCATGCATAACTAAATTTAGCAAATACAGTACGTCCTGTACGCTCCACTCGCGCTAAATCATCATCCTGATGGCCTTTATCAGCATAACCAACAAAAACTAACGTCTGTGGGTTCACTTTATATGAATACAATAACTGTGTGTTAAAGCCTTTGTATACAGCATCATAATCACTTGGCTTATTGTATAATGTTAGATCTCTTTCAACATTTACGTGCTGTAGTACTAGCCTTACCGAACTTTTTATATCGAATTGATATGATATTTTTGCATCAGCAGATATTGCCGTAAAGAGCGTCTGGTCATCGATATCCAGTTCTCTAAAGTTATAATCAAGCTCAAGGGCTAGTTGGTGAGTTGGTTCCCAGCTAAGGCTACCTTCCATAACTAAAATGTCACCCAACTGACTATTAGCGAAATCGATTTGTTTACCCGCTCTTGCAAAGCCACTTACCGTAACTTTTGCTGTAGGTCTGATACGAGCATGACCCATAACTTGCTCTTCTTTAAAGATTTGGCCATCGTAGAAGTAATTACGAACCACAACCCCCATATTACTAAAGAACTGATGACGACCTCGTAAATTCAAGTGAATTTCAGCTTCTTCTTCTAACATATTTCCGTTTTGATCTTCGGTGCGATCAATATCACCGAATACACCCCAACGGTTTAACCAATCATTTTTTTCACCATACCAGCGATATTCACCGCCCGTATAAAACTTTTTAAAATTTGAACGTCCCATGAAACCTAAATCGGCGCGGAAATCTTTACTAACGTCGTTGTAACCTGCTTTTAGATTAAAGTCCTTAGTTTCTCTTCTTATATCTAACGAAATCGCGTTACCTTGCTGACTTTTAGCCACATCAAAATCTTCAACTATTTCATTAGGGTTATCTGAATCTGACCATACAGCCTGATAAGTAAGTCTATCTGTATCGTTGAACCAATGGCTACCATCAATGGACGCTACTGTATTTTTATAATCTGATGACTGTCTGTTGGTGATATGCGCCCCAATACTTGAGCGTTCACCGACATCCATCTTGTAGCGCATAATAGCAATATCTGATTTTTCTTTAATAGTTGCTACACTCGATCCATCATTACCTGGCATCAAGAAATTGGTACTTTCATCATTAGCTATTAATGCCGCATAAGCATGGTCGCCTGTTTTGCCCGTTAACTTAACCCCATAATCAGGCCTTGCTATGTTTCGAGTGTGAACAAGATTAAAACGTTGCGAGTTAAAATAATCTGCACCGTCTAAAAAGAATGGACGTTTTTCTTCTACAAATAATGAGAATGTATTGTTTACGTCTAACTGCGTTGAGTCGGCTTCAACTTGAGAAAAATCAGGATTGATTGTTGCGTTAAGCACCATATCTGGTGTTATACCCCAACGTAAATCCACTCCTGGCTCTGTTTTTAAGCTACCATTGTTCCATTCATCTTCTGTTGGCTCTCTGGTATCATTACGGTTCGCCGTAATTGTTGGTGTAATTTGAATATTCTTGCTGGGAGTAATATTTTCAAATCCGACAATGGAATCAAACTGACAAATACTACATGTCTTTGACTTATCACCATCATAGTTCGCAAACTGGTATCTATTGTCTCTAGGGTATGTTCGCATCAGACCCAAGTTCCACGTTAATGGTCCTTCTTGTTCAGGAAATCGCAGTGCCTTAAATGGAATGCTCATTTCAACAACATAACCGTCTTTATTGATCTGTCCAGCACTCTCCCAAATAGCGTCCCATGAAGCATCTTCACGCCATCCGTTGTTCTCTTCAGCTCTTAGATCGCCTTGCACACCAAATGGGTTAACAAAGAATTCATAAGCACTTCTATTATCATTAAACGTATCGATGATAATGCCAGACCAATCATCTTGGAACATCCAGTCTCGATTGGATAGGTTTGCCACTATATCCTCTGGATTAGGATCACTAGCAATAATGGCTACATGAAGACTTTCACCATCTTCATAAATATAAGCCACAGTTTTCACTCTCGCAGCTGTTTTATCATTAGGCTCTATTTCATATTTGAGCTCAATCATTTGCGCTTTTTTCCAATGCGCTTCATCCATTTTACCATCAACAACAATACCTTGTTTCAGATGAGGAATGGATACTTGTTGCGCATTAGCCACAGGGGCTAATAACAAAGAAGTGGCGAATAATGAAGATATAATTGGCAGTGGCCTAATCGAAGAAACAGTCATAAGTAATTCTCTAGAGTAATTAGCGACAAGGTTAATGTGTGTTGCCTTAAAAATATAGTTACAAACTGCAACAAAGTGTTTCATTGTCCCTTAGGTCAACCACTTACATCATTCTTAAACGTATCCTACCTAAAGACAGAAATATGCATTTCTATCTGCGTTGGGTATAATACAAGGGCATTACCTATTATTTAACAAGGACATCGGCCATGCACAGAACCATTGCATTGATTACAGGCGGCGCAAAGCGTCTCGGAGCAAATACAGCAAAACATTTACATGCCCTAGGGCACACCGTTGTTATCCATTTTAATCAATCTCATGACGCCGCGCATGCCTTGCAACAACAGCTTAATGCGCTCAGGGAAAATTCAGCTTTTATATATCAAGCCAATTTAAGCGAACCTGATGCTCTAGTCGATCTTGCTCAGTGGATATCTAACGAGTTTGGCCGGTTAGATATCTTAATAAATAATGCATCCTCTTTTTATTCGACCCCTTTATCATCACTGACAACTAACCAGTACAATGACTTAGTGGCCACTAATATGACCGCCCCATTATTTCTGACACAAGCTTGCCAAACTTTATTGACTCAATCACAAGGTGTGGTGATTAATATGTGCGATATTCACGGCAGTCGTCCACTGATAAATCATAGCGCGTATTGCATGGCCAAAGCAGGTCTACAGATGATGACTTTGGCACTGGCTAACGAACTCGCCCCTCACATTCGAGTAAATGGTATTGCGCCAGGGGCAATTGAATGGCCAAGTAACGGGATTAATGGCGACACGGTCAATGAAGTGCTAAAATCAGTACCATTACAACGAAAAGGTCATGTAAATGATATCGCCAAAGCGATTGAATATTTAATTTCAGCGTCTTATGTCACCGGGCATATTTTAACGGTTGACGGAGGACGACAACACAGTGCATCAATTGGTGTATAACGTTAACGAGGTTAGTTATGTCATTAGTTACCGTGAAAGAAAAAACTGTAGAATGTCCACATTGTGGTCACCATACTCATATCTCGATAGACGCCAGTAACGGCGACCAAAACTATTACGATGAGTGCTTAAATTGTTGTCAGGAACTACATTTAGTCACACATATCGATGAAGCTACCGACAAACTTAATGTTAATGTTGATGCCGACGATGAGCAGTTTTATTAACCACTGTACGCAGGTAGTGAGGTTAAGCGTCTCAATGTTAGTGACTTAACGATACGCACTCGTCAATTTACGCTAACTCTTTTTGAGCTAAGACACGTTCAACTGTATCGACTATCGCTTGAGTTTGGCTATCTACTTCAATGTTGTAGTCTTGCCCTATCGCTTTGCTATCTAAAGTCGTCAAAGTCCTAGTTTCAGGAATTAAATATACCTCAAACCAATTATCCCCTGTTTTCCCAATAGTAAGGCTAGCACCATCAATTGCTGCAAATCCTTTCGGCAAAATATATTTCATCCATTGCTGTTCGCACTCAAACCGTAAACGCGAGTTAGTCAGTGTTGCTTCTCGGTCAATTAATTTGGCGGCAAAGGCGATATGCCCCGATAAAATATGGCCACCAACTTCATCTCCAAAACGCATCGCACGCTCAATGTTTAGCACTTCACCTACCTCACATTGGTTTAGGTTTGTTACGTTCAATGTTTCTTGCATTACGTCAAAATAAACAATGTTATCATTTTGCGCTGCAACTGTTAAACACACCCCATTATGGGCCACACTAGCCCCATGCGTTAATGAATCCCTTAAAGTTTCATTAAATAACATGCCAAATCGCCACAGACCAGTTTGTTTTTCGATAGATTTTATGGGTGCCATTGCTTGGATAATGCCTGTAAACATAGTTAAAACTCTTCTTATTAAATATTGGCTACCGAGCTGGTAGCTAGCCTAATTTACATCAACGACAATATTTGTCATTGCTTAACGCACAATTATCATTTTTTTGTACATTCCCTGTCCAATCACACACTTAAACATTAAAACTACTTGCAACGTTAAAAATTGGGCTATATGATAGCGCTCGTTAACACGAAATGTTATGAAATGCGCGATTAGCTCAGTTGGTAGAGCGCTAGCTCGACATGCTAGATGTCACAAGTTCAAGTCTTGTATCGCGCACCACTT
>Ga0105355_10002178_pt1 | contig 17804 bp, 4 predicted proteins | sample GOMGulsemesocosm_2_FD_83508 | JGI IMG/M metagenome (GOLD analysis project Ga0105355, IMG submission 83508) | Methane-oxidizing microbial communities from mesocosms in the Gulf of Mexico - GOM9C Gulf of Mexico | ecosystem: Environmental > Aquatic > Marine > Cold seeps | place: Gulf of Mexico... | reverse complement strand
ATCGGGGTCGGTTCGACTGCTGGGGAAGGGGCTACTACCCTAGGTGCCGCTTTCAATTCAGCTTCTTTGACTTCAAATTCAGCCGATTGTTTAAGGCGCTTCAAGCTGCGGTTTAAATCTGACATTGTCGGAGCCTGAGACTCCATCTTTTCGGAAAGAGCCATGTCGAGATTTTTAATCGACTTCGCAATTTCAATTATAATTTCATTTTCTTTATTGGTAGGGGGGAATTGCTCGAGGTAATGATTTGTTTTCTCAACCATCCACTCTACAGCTGTCTTTCGCGCTCGAAGTCTCTTTGCTGGAGGAAATGATTCTAGCCAGTAGTTTTCAGCAAACGATTCGAGGATTTTGATGCCAACCAAAAGACCAGTATAGCCTTCGGTTACCGTAAGGGCATGAGTCAAATAACTAGCAACTAGAAAATCTTTAGTGGTGTTCTGCAATAAGTCGGTTGCAAGTGCTTTAACTTCTTTCCAATCAACTGTTTCGGCGTTTAATGATTCTTGTTTTGCGAGCTCAGCCTCTAGCGCTTCGAAACTGGGTTCGTATTTCGCGTTGATTCCACACGAGGATTCACCATGTATTGCTGTTGATCCAATTGCCAGTAGCGGGTGCTGTAAATCCATCGCGATGTTAATCCAATAAAGTCATGAAATCATCGTCAGTTTCTTTCCTTGCATGGTGTTATGTCAAGTTATTATTACAATTAAACACTTGATTTCTAAATGTTATGTAAGGGGGCGCGATTCGTTACTTATTCAGTGTAACAAAGTGTATACTTGAAAATTGATATGTCTGTGTTTTCGAGTGATGGTTGCGTTAGATGATTAGATTATTTACAAACTCAAAGTTGTTGTTTTTATCAATAATGTCCACGCTTTTAATTTCCTGCGGTGGTGGCTCTGATAATGCTGAAACTGTCAATACTGACTCATCATTATCTCCTGACTCTTTTGTAAATCAAGAAGTCTTTATTGATGAGGGCAATGATAGTGAATCTGTTTTAATATTTACTTTTTCAGCGGAAAATTCTGGCGTTATTAAGTACTCGAGCTACGACATCGATGCGGTAGCCAAAAGTGACTATCAGGAAATATCTGGATCACTTGATGTTATAGCGGGAGACTCATACACATTAGAAATCCCCGTTTTTTCTGACTCAAGGATTGAGGCCAGTGAGAAATTGGGTGTCTTACTGACGGATGCTAATGATAATAAACTGGCTACTTTTATTGGCACCTTGGTAAATGATGATTTCCCTACGGTCTTAGTAACTTCGGACTCAATTACTGAAGGTGATGTGGGCAATCAAATACTAAAGTATACGATAACGCTTAGCGAAGAGACCGTCGCACCATTCGCAATTTCAATTCTAACAATTGCTGAAAGTGGCACAGGCTATGCGACTTCAGGTATTGATTACACGCCTCTCGATTATGAAATCGTGTTTTATGCGGGTGAAATAAGCCAGATAGTTGAAGTTGAAATATTTGGCGATACAGAAATTGAACCAGACGAAGTCGTGAATCTTACAGCGACTTATGAATCTGTTACGACCGAAGCCGTTGCTGGTGTAATTAGAACGGATGATCTTCCAGGAAGTGGGGCGCCAACATTCGTAGTCAATAATGGCCGTTCGTTGCAAGTGGCTGAAAATACCACGAGTGATGTTTATCAAATGCCTTTTTCAATTGATGACGATGGTGGCTTTACCGAATCATTTATTATTAATTATTATTTGGTTGAATATCGAGATTCAACATCAAGCAATACAACTGAACTTGCAAAGATCGATGTCGACTTTAAAACAAGTCTAGGGCAAGTATCCATAATCCCTGGTCAAGTTGATTACATTGCAGAGTTTTCCATACTAGATGATTTCACTCTGGAAAATGTAGAAATTCTCGAGTTTATTCTTGCCAATGACTCGGGTGTCGAATTTGGAAGTGGTAGGATTTATATCTCTGATAATGAGTCGCCCGAATTTAAAATATACCGAAAATATAATGATGAAAGCGGCACTGAATTAACCAGTACTGAATTAACGTATGCCGAGAGCTCAGCCTTGCTCGGTGAGCATAATATTTATATTGAAATGTCTGACCCTGTCGGTTATGACTATGAATTTGAATATACCTTAAGACTGCCAAATAATGGAGAAGCAACAGCTTCAGTTGACTCTGATGATTTTATTACTGCAGTGCCTTCTACGGAAATTGAAAGTAAGACGCTCACTGTTTTAAATGGGTCAATTTCCCCCGCAGGTGATAGCGCTTATTCAATTGATTTTAAAATCAATGATGATTTACTCGTCGAAGCCCACGAAAGTTTTTTTATTGAACTTAGAAATAGTAGCGGGACGTTGATTGGCGAAGCCGTCGAAGTAAAAATAATTAACGATGACATGCCGAAAATTGTTTGGCAGGCTGAAAACGCAGAATCGAATATTAATAATGTTATTAGTTTTCTAGAATCTATACCGCTAAGCTCAGCTAACGATTTAGGACTTAGCATATCTTTAGATAATGGTATTGGTACTGATGCCGCTGCATTGGAAGATTATGATTTAACAGTTACAAGATCAGTAGTTTCAAATGGATCGTGTAGTTGGAGGGAAAGCTCTGAACTGTCGAATGATGAGTTATTAATATCAGGCGAAGGAAGCCAAGTTTTTTCGCGTCTAACATCCACTTTCAATCTTAATGCCACGTCTATTGATGATGAGCTTGTCGAGTGTGATGAATCTGTAGAGTTAACCGCAACTTTAACGAGCCAAGTTTCAGGAATTAACTCGAGTATTACTGATACCATTAATTTGGTTTCATTAAATGACGATAAAGCCTTTTTAGATGTGTACGGTTTCAGTGCTAATGAAGCGGATGGTAATACTAGCTTCCAGTTAAAGGTTAATGCTGACATTAATTTAGATGCTGAGGTTAATTTAACAACTTCAGATGCGGAAACAGATGATGCAAGTTTTACTTTTGATGGCATAACAGTTGATGTTGATTCTACGAGCGCTACTACTGTTACTTTTCAAGAAGGCGCAGGGGTAAGTAATCAAGTAATTATTGCCAATATTCTGGATGATAATATTGTCGAGTTAAGTGAGAGTTATGAATTGACTGTTGGTTTGTCGACACCTTCAGGCTTACCTGTGGGCTTGCGCTATTGTGAACTCGGATTAACACCTGAATGCACTGAAATTTCTAGCTCGTCAACAACTGCAACAGTAACGGGCACCATTCAGAGCGAAGACGAACTTGTATTGAGCATTACCGGTAAATCGGGTGACTCTGTTTCAGAAGCTGATCTGACCGCTGTTAATCTTTTAGACAGCGTTGTTCAATACCCCTATAAGGTTTCGGTAAGCAACGAGATTGCCAGTGACATACCAACAATAGAACTCTCTTTAAGTGATAAATGTTTAATTTTAACGGCAAGTGAATGCGCCGGTTCCAGTGATTTTGAAATTAGTAATACTCTAATTCATGCTCAAGGAAGTCAATCTTATGCAGGGGATATCGATTTAGGCTTCAAGCTACTGGCTAATGATGAAATGGTTGAGCCTGATGAAATATCGAATATAGAAATCAGCCTACTCAACTCTGCAAGTTTACAAACTGTAATGCCTAGCTGGGTGAATACAGACATCAGTTACAGTATTTTGAACGATGATTTGCTTACGTTTAGTTTCTCGGGAGCTTCCGCAGCAAGTCAGGATGAGCAAGATTCAGGGAGTATAACTACGGGTATTGGCGTCTCGTGGGATAAGGCAATAGCGAGTAATGTTTTAACTATGAATTTTGCATTATCTGAAACGTGTGATGAATTAGTTGATTCTTTTTGCGTTGTCACCAGTGCATTAACTGGAAGTATTACTGGAGACATCGAAGCACCTTTAAGTGTAAACATACACACTTATGGCACAGATACGCTATCAACGATCACTCCAGTTGATTTTGGGGTTAAGATCATTGGTGACACCGCAATTGAGCCGAATGAAACGGCTCAATTAACTGTTAGTTTAGAAACACAAAATACATTAAATGAGATACTTTCAGCAACTTGGGTTAACTGGCTCACTAGCTTTACAATTAATAATGACGATACTTTCATGCCTACACTGGAATTTACCTCTGCTACGGGAGTAAGTGCAGGTAATGTAATAACAGCAAATGGTGATGAATCTATTGAGAATATAGGCATTACTTTAGGCTGGACTGAAGATATCTCTAGCAATGTAACTGATATTAATTTTGTTATAACAAGTATATGCAGCGCAGAATATTCATCAGGATCAGGTTATGCTGCTAGTGATTGTGATTCGGCCAATCTGGCTGATTTCAGTCATAGCAATGGATACCAACTTCAAAATCAAACAAGTTCTGAAATTGCCAGTTTGGATTTCTTAATTACTGATAATGATGTTGTAGAACCCGATGAAATAATTACAATTACGATTGAGTTAGGATCAACCCCTAGCCATTACTTTACTGATTCTTCAGCATTCCCAAGTCTTGAATACAAAATTGAAAATGATGATTTCTTAGCCGTTAGTTTTAATGGTCAAAGTTCAGTTGTTACTGAAGGGAATACTGGCAGTACTGATTTAGGGGTGTCAGCTTCTTGGGCGAAAATTGTTGCTGCCAATGTTCCACCGATTGTTTTGGCAATATCGGAAGTCTGTGACAATACAATTAATAATCATTGCGTAGCGGATACCGGCGACCTTAATACTCCCTCTTCAGTTGTCATTCATGCTGGAGGTATTGATACACAAGCGGGATCGAGTAGCTTTAATGTTGAAGCCGTAGGCGATGTTTTGGTTGAACCCAATGAGCTAGTAGAAATCGCGACTAGCTATATGGACGCTAGTTTTCTGTCTGACTATTTAGTCAGCAGTGCTGATACCAATATCACTGTTACAATTAATAATGATGATGTAATTTCACCCACTCTTACCTTTGCCGATTTGACTGCCACCAGTAATGCTAATGAAACTAGCTCAGGCTCCAATTCAATCGATATATTATTGGCGTGGGGGGATAATGTCATTGCAGATAATACAGATGATTTGAATTTCGTTATAAATGATTCGTGTACAACTAATAATCCATCGAATACTTCTTGTGAAAGTTCAGATTTCATTATCGCTTCTGTTTATAATTTAATTAATCAGCCTGCATTAGGAAGTAGCACCTTAGCGTTTAGTATTGTCGGCGACGAGGTTGTTGAGCCATCCGAGTCAGTTAGTATTGATTTGTTGTTAGATGCCAATACACCAAGTCATTACTTTCCTTCATCGGGTTATATTCCTCCTACGGTTACCCATACAATAACCAACGATGACAAAATAACACCGTATTTTACTGCGGCTACCTCTTCTGCGAACGAAGGCAGTATCGATACAGCAGCAGGAATTAAGATTGGTTGGAATAAAGTTATTGCCGCCAATGTGCCGGACCTTGCTCTCACTGTTAATAGTGCCTGTGCTGTAAATGGCTGCACTGTCGCGAGTGACTTCAACTTCTCAGCCAGTGAATCCGTTTCTGTATTTACCTCAGGGTCAGACAAAGCCGCGCCAGGGGTAACAGGAGAGTTATTAGGGTTAATAATCACCGGTGATGCTATGGTTGAACCCTCTGAGGACGTGATATTAACGTTGGGCTCTAGCGATACCGATTACATTGAGTTTGCCTCCACACCTTCTCATACTCGTACCATCACCAACGATGATAAGGTCACACCATATTTTATCGGCAGTTCAGCAGCCTTAGATGAAGGGACTTCGGGTCTAACGTCAGCGGATGTGAAATTCACCTGGGATCAAATCATTGCCGCCAATGTTCCAAGCTTGGATGTTTCATTAACATCTAGATGTGCAACCAATGGCTGCACACTCTCTCAAGACATAAACTACGGCGCGAATGAAACCATTTCAATCTTCACAACCGGTATTGAAAAAGCATCTCCGGGAGTAACGGGTCACAGTACTGGCCTATCGATTTCGGGGGATACCTCAGTTGAACCTTCGGAAGTGGTTAGTCTGTCCATTTCCTCAGGCGTCAGCTCTTATATCGATACCAGTGCAAATCCTGGCTTTGAATTCACCATCACCAATGATGATAAAGTCAGTCCGTATTTCGTTGCTTCAAGCAGCTCGTTATTGGAAGGGGATTCAGGATTTACCGCTGCGCCTGTCGCTATAACCTGGGATGAAGACATTGCGGCTAACGCTGATTCAATATCCCTTTCAATTGATGCCGGTTGTGCGACTAACGGCTGTAGCTTGGCTTCGGATAGCAACTTCAGCAGCAACCAAACATTAACCATTTTCACCACAGGCACAGCATTACCCAGCCCCGGTATTACGGGTATTGATGCTGGCTTGACCTTAGAAGGTGATGAAGTTGTAGAGCCTAATGAAATATTAACGTTAACCTTATCGCCGACAACCTCTACTTACGTCGCTATTGGATCTGGACTAACGCATGCCGTTACGCTGAATAATGATGACAAAATCGCGCCGTACTTTACTGCCGCTACCTCTACTGTGAACGAAGGTAGTAGCGATAATGCGTCAGGGGTGAAGGTAGGCTGGGATAAAGTGATTGCGGCCAATGTGCCTGATCTCGCTCTTACTGTTAATAGTGCGTGTGCTGTTAATGGTTGCACTATCGCCAGTGATTTCAACTTCTCAGCCAGCGAATCCGTTTCTGTCTTTACTACCGGGTCGGACAAAGCCGCGCCTGGTTCAGCAGGAGAGTCGATAGGGTTAATCATCAACGGCGATACTATGGTGGAGCCGTCTGAAGATATAACAATAACCCTTAGTTCTAGTGATACTGACTACATCGAATTTACTTCCACACCGTCGCATACTCGCACCATAACCAATGACGACAAAGTTATTCCATATTTCATCGGCAGTTCAGCAGCTTTGAATGAAGGGGCTTCGGGTCTAACGTCAGCGGATATCAAATTCACTTGGGATCAGGTAATTGCAGCCAATGTTCCAAGCCTGGATGTCTCCTTGGTTTCAACATGCTCAGCAAATGGCTGCACTCTCGCTCAAGACATCAACTACAGTGCGAATGAAACCATTTCCATTTTCACTACCGGTACCGATAAGCCGTCCCCTGGAGTAAGTGGTCAAAACACAGGGCTTACAATTGCCGGAGATACGCTAGTAGAGCCCTCTGAAATTGTGAACTTATCCATCTCTTCAGTCGTCAGCACTTATATCGATACTAGTGCAAATCCAGGCTTTGACTTCACCATTACCAATGATGATAAAATCAGCCCATATTTTATTGTCGCGAGCAGTTCGTTATTAGAAGGGGATGTAGGTTCTACAGCAGCGCCTATAGCAGTCACATGGGATCAAAACATAGCAGCTAATGCTGACTCGCTAACACTTTCAATAGACGCAAGTTGTGCCACTAACGGTTGCGACTTAACTTCGGATAGTAATTTCAGCAGCAACCAAGCAATAACAATTTTTACAACGGGAACTGCACTACCTAGCCCTGGAGTTACTGGTATTGATGTGGGGTTGAGCTTGGATAGTGATGAAGTCGTAGAGCCTGATGAAATATTAACGTTAACTTTATCGCCGACAGCCACTACATATCTAGCGGTTGGATCAGGGCTAACGCATGCCGTCACGCTGAATAATGATGACAAGATCGCTCCGTACTTTACTGCAGCTACCTCCAGTGTGAACGAAGGTAGTAGCGATAATGCGTCAGGGGTGAAAGTAGGCTGGGATAAAGTGATAGCGGCCAATGTGCCAGATCTCACCCTTACGGTTAGTAGCACCTGCGCCGTTAATGGCTGCACTGTCGCAAGTGACTTCAATTTTTCAGCCAGTGAGTCTGTTTCTGTATTTACTACGGGCTCTGATAAAACAGCTCCAGGGGTGGCGGGCGAATCATTAGGCTTAATCATTACCGGCGATACCATGGTAGAACCGTCTGAAGATGTAACATTAACTCTTAGTTCTAGTGATACTGACTACATCGAATTTGCCTCCACACCGGCGCATACTCGCACTATAACCAATGATGACAAGGTTATTCCATATTTCATCGGCAGTTCAGCAGCTTTGGATGAAGGAACTTCAGGGCAAACCTCAGCGGAGGTGAAATTCACCTGGGATCAGGCAATTGCAACCAATGTTCCAAGTTTGGATGTTTCATTAACATCAGCCTGTGCCGTTAATGGCTGCACCCTTGCTCAAGATATTAATTATGGTGCGAATCAAACGATCAGCATATTTACCACAGGCGCAGATCAAGCATCACCTGGTGTAAGCGGGCAAACTGCTGGGCTAACAATTACCGGAGATACATTAGTAGAGCCTTCTGAGGTGGTGAGCTTATCAATCTCTTCTAGTGCCAGTACTTATATCGATACCAGTACCAACCCTGGCTTTGATTTCACCATTACCAACGATGATAAAGTCGCTCCGTATTTTGTTGCCGCGAGCAGCTCGTTATTTGAAGGAGATGCGGGGTCTACCCCCGCGCCTGTAGCAATCACTTGGGATCAAGATATAGCCAGCAATGCGGCATCATTAAGCCTTTCAATTGAAGCAAGTTGTACGGCTAATGGCTGCAATCTGACTTCGGATAGTAACTTCAGCAGCAGCGAAACACTGTCTATCTTTACCACCGGCACCGCATTATCCAGCCCAGGAGTTAGCGGTATTGATATTGGCTTAACCTTGGATGGAGATGAAATCGTAGAGCCTGATGAGGTTTTGACACTGACTTTATCTGAAACAGCCAGTAGTTATATTGCTATTAGTACAGGTCAAACTCATGCGATAACCCTGAATAACGATGACAAGATCTCCCCATATTTTACAGCAGCAACCTCCAGTGCGAGTGAGGGGAATAGTGATGCAGCCTCAGGGGTTAAAGTAGGGTGGGATAAAGTGATTGCGGCCAATGTTCCGGACCTTGCCCTTACCGTTAATAGTACATGTACTGTTAATGGCTGCACCGTGGCAGAAGACTTTAATTTCACGGCGAGTAAGTCTGTTTCTGTATTTACCACAGGTTCAGATAAAGCCGCGCCCGGTTCAACAGGGGAATCATTAGGGTTAATCATTACGGGTGATTCTATGGTGGAACCGACAGAAGATGTAATATTAACGTTAGGTACTAGCGACACTGATTACATAGAGTTTGCCTCAACTCCTTCTCATACTCACACTATTACCAATGACGATACAGTCAATATATCGGTTGCAGACGTTTCTGTTTTAGAATCTGCAACAGCAAACATAGCTTTTGTATGGACAGGGATTATAGCTAAGAATGTTCCTGCGTTTGACTTGGGTATCTCCATGCTCTGCCAAGATGTAACAGTAACTTCAACGTGTAATATGACAGGGTATGATGATTTTAGTGCTCAAAGCACAGTCAGCCTTAGAACCAATGCTGAAGTCGCCGATATAACAAATGGCAACATTCTATTAAATGTTCCTTTAACCAATGATAGCAATGTGGAGCCAACAGAAATAATTGATGTTGATTTCACCATTCCGCCAGCAATTCAGCCTTACTTTAGCAGTTCAACTATTCCAAGTATTACGCTATCGATTGAAAATGATGATGTTGTCGATATCAGTTATGTTACTTCTGGAACTAATGAATCGGACGGCGGCATTTCTTTGGCTTGGAATGCATACAGAATTGAAGGTTTTGATAATGTTAGCTTTCAATTGACGACTGGGGTGAGCAGTAATTCAAGTGTAGAGGATGCGGCAGGATCAGATTATTCAATATCAGGAACTCTCTGTAGTGGAGCAGGGGTCTGTTCGATTGATGTAACCTCAGAGAGCCTATCGTCAGCCACGTCTGAGGTTATTGCTTTTGCTGCAGATGATATTATCGAGCTCAATGAAGAATTTTCAATTTCGTTAGCCGAAATTACCGGTACAGCGCCAATTTCCATACCGGCAGTATCAAGTAGCAATATGGTCATAACCAATGACGATGTTCTAACGTTTAGTCTAGTCCATGGTACCGAAACGTCTGCAGGTAATATAGTAGCTGCAGGGCCGAGTGTCATGATAGCCGAAAATTCATTGGCGGATTCTGATGGCAGTCGCTTGAATTTAATTGTTTGTAATTCCAGCTCACAAGCCATGGCAGGAGGTAGTTTAGTATTAGATATTTCTTATTCTACTCAGGGTCACCAAACACCTAGTACAGCAGAGCGAATCGTTAATGCAGATGTTGCAAGTGATATTGTTTCCTCTGTTTCAGCAGTAACTGTTACAGGGCTATCAGGGTGTGAGGCGTATCCTCTAATTACTGGATTTACTGAGGATAATACGACAGAAGGCCATGAATGGTTCGCAATTACAGCGAATCCCAATAGTTCAGATGTTCGATGTATAAATAGTACCCAGTGTATGGGGAGCTCTACTGGCCTAGACGACGATGGTTTGGTGGTAATTGCTAATGATGATATTGGTTCTTTTGCTGATACGGGTAATGATCAGTGCTTAGATAGCTCAGGAAATCTAGTTAGTTACAATGATGTTGCTTGTGACCCAGCGGGACAGGATGTTGAACTTACGCGTACAGAGTTGAGTTTTGTTCGTTTAACCAGCGAAGGGTACCCGACGTTAGAGCAAGAGCACAGCTGTATAGCAGATGGCAGTTCTGGTTATGTTTGGGCGCGATACGGATCATCGGCTACTGCCATTCCTGAAGTTTCGGCGCAAGAAGTGATGTGGGATTGGAGTGGAGGAACTAATGATGCAGTGACTCAAGCAAGCACTCCCCAATCACTTTGTGGTAAATCAAGCTGGGTAATGCCTGAACTTGATGACCTAGTAACCATTGCAGATTTAGATTGGTTGAATTCAACTGCATTACCCTTTAATCACAATGCTACAACTGCAATGAGATACTGGGCTTCGCAGGCTTGTTATGTCGACGGCGATGGCTCTACGCTAGGTCACTATGCATTTGATTATCAGACGGGTACAAGTTTGTGCTTAGCAGATACCAGCGAACTACATATCCGCATGCTAGCGAAATAGGGCTCTACTTATGAAATATTTTCTCGCCCTGTGTTTTCTGTTTCCATTAACGCTATTAGCTGATGTTACGACGTCATGCCAGTCTACTCTATCGGGTATTACAGTTAGAGCTGATTTAAGTGATATCTGTTACACCCAAGAAGGAGATGATTTTCTTCAATGGCAAGGGTACTGGGATGGTACTACGGACAAATATTTCACCTCGGTCACAGGCTGGCAACAGAGCCTAAATGCGATGGCTACAGAAACTGACTGGAGGCTGCCAACAATAAAAGAGCTTCAGTTACTCACCACAAAAACGTTAGTTGATGTAACGAACTTAGTGCCTGATGCTTTTGCAGAGAACTGGATGCTTCAGCAGTGGTTTACCCGAGATGCATCAGGGGTGCAATTAATGCCCGTTGCCAATGCTTATTTATTATCATCAAGTTATCAAGGTGATAACGGCAGCGGTACCTCTAAAGTGTATGCACTTAATGTATCGACGGGTTTAATTGAGGCGCTAACAAGTTCGGATTTTGATTCTAAATCTGTTTACATGGTTAAGGTTAAGCAATCTTCACCAGCATGGCTCAATATTACAACGCAGTATTCTGGTACAGCAGGTCATTGCTTACAACATGATGATTCCTTATCCAGTGTTATTAAAGTTGCTACTTGTAATAATAGTGTTCATCAAAAGTGGTTGATAGAGTCGAATACTGGTTTTATTCGATCGTATTCAGGGGGCTGCCTTCAGGCTAAGTCATTTTCTAATTATGCGGATACGACGTATGAAACGTGCAGTAATTACCTAACGTCAGTTAGCCCTACTGACTCTGATCGTTGGGATGCTGTTCTGGAAGGTTCGGATAAGCTATTTAGGAGTCAAAGTTCTTCGAGTTATTACTTTTATGTAACTAGCGGATCAGGTATAGGGAATACAAAGGGTGAGGTATTACTGTGGAATTACTCTCCCGTTAGTACTGATGATCAAAATACTTGGTATTATTAATGCCTAATAAAACGAGTAATGTTCACGGTTATATATTCCCCCTGCTTTTAATCTGCAGTGGTTATACTGGGGCAGAGACGCTCTCTTCCTGCCAGTCATCCTTGGCAATTACAAGTCGTACAGACATGTCAGATGTTTGTTATACGCGACATGGTAAAGAAGACGATGATTTTCTTCAGTGGCGAGGGTATTGGAATACTCCTGCGAATAAGGAGCTTGTAGCCGTTACCAGCTGGTCTGAAGCTTTAACAATTATGGCTTCTCAATCAGGCTGGCGTCTGCCTACTATTAAAGAGCTCGCTGCGCTCACGTCAAAGTCTTTGATCGACTCATCGACTGAAATCCCAGAATCATTTTCTAATTACTGGATGCTTCAATCCTGGTTAACCAGAGAGAATCCTGCAGTCTCATTAATTCCATTAAGTTCTGCTTATTTGTTATCTTCGAGCTATCAGGGAAATTCAGCGGAGGTAATGGTCATTGATATTGCGACTGGATTAATATCGTTATTACCCCCTGCTGATTTTAATTCGAAATCCGTCTACTTATTGATGGTGAAAGAAGAGGCACCCGCTTGGGTTAAAATTATTAATCAAAGTGCTGACCCAGATTTCACGGGTGAGTGTCTAGTTAATGAAAACAGTCTTGATACCAATTTACTTATCGCAACCTGCACCGGGGATGATCTTTTAGAGTATTGGAATTTCGAAGAGAATACGGGATTTATTCGCTCATATAATGGTTTGTGTGTTAAAGCATCAGGTATCACTAATCTTGACAAGATTCAGCTTGGGAGCTGTGAAGGGGATTCGGCGCGTTGGAATAAGGTGGCTGATGCCAATGATGCCAGTCGCTATTATTTACAATACAAGACATCTGCGAAGTCTTGTATGTATGCTGCAGATCATAACGGCGGCGGTGGAAGTATTAAAACTCGTGATGTTGCTATCTGGAACTTCACAGCTGATGGTTGTGATGATGGGAGTGATAACCACGTAACATGGAAATTCACTCCCTAGTTCAAATATTATTGAGGGTTCCCTAAGCGCCAGCCATTTTTACTGTAATAAATTCTGGGTACGCTGATTGAAATGCCATGTTCGTTTTCTTCTTTTTGCCAAGAGGGGTCTGAAACATCTTGATGACCCAACTTATCAAAGTGAAAGCTAAATCTGTTTAGTTGTTGCAAGCTATCATTCGTCGCAATAATACTTTGTGCCGTATTATCCAAAATATCTTTATTACTCGAAACTGAAGCGTTATCAAGATTAGCAATGAAAATACTTCCTCCAGCCGTTAAATCAATACTGCCTGTGCCTGCCTTAATAACAACAGGGCTGGCAGTCGAATTTCCTATAGAGGTTCCAGCAGCGAGCGATATGGTTTGGCCAATAATATTGGTGGATGTATCGTTTACAGATTGATAGTCATTAATATTATTAGTAATACCACCAATCGAAGCCGTAGCAGTGACTTTACTTAGGGCATCTAATAGGCCTAATTCAATATTCCCCGCTGATGAAGTTAAACTAATGTCACCATCAGCAGAAGAGAACTGACTGCTGGCAGACATAGAGATGTTATTTGTAGCATTGATAGAGACATTGCCACCGGTCGTGACGACATCGCCTGATAGGGCGAGGGACGCTATGTCGAGGGTGAAGTTACCCGCAAGATTAATGTTATTTGTAATTGATAATGCTAACTCAGAGGAATAAATACTGATGTTCTGCAAGGCAATATCTTGACCTATTGCCCCCCAGGAAAGGCTATTTGTATACAGGGTTAGATCATAATTACCATCGATTGTATTATTACCAAAATCAACTGAGGTTAAAATTGAGTCACTACTACCTAAAGTGACATTCTCGTTTAGCAGGATTGACGAGGCTGAGGAAAAATCGAACATCAGTTCGGTATTGATAATGTTACCGTGTAAATTAATGATGCCTGTTGTCTCTGTTACTACGCTCACTACTGGATTGATAAGGCCCACCTCTCCAAGGCTAATATTGCCTGAACCGGATGACAAGTTTAGAGAAAAGGGGCCGTCGATAGTTAAGCCTGAAAGATTAATATCGCCGTTATTTATGGCCGTATCTATAACTAAGTCTTGATCTAACGTCAGTGCAAGATTGCCAAGAAAGCTAATACCATTTGTTCCATCGGTAACAGGGATAGGGAGACTGCCATCGACTGTGCTGCCTGTATTTAAGGAGAGGTTTCCCGTACCCGTAATCGAAAGGGATTGCAGTGGTATATCATATCCTACAAGGCCGAGACTGAAGTCTTGACTACCATATTCTACGGTTAAGCTTCGAGTATTACTTGCTGATTGAGAGTTGATGGCAACGATAGCAGTTGAGTTGCTCAAATTTAAGTTACCAATCAATGCGCTATTAGTCGCAAGGGTAATGACTCCTGATTCAGATAATTCTAAGCTATTGGGAGAGCTTAGACTGGTGGTGATATCACCATTTAGAATGAGTTCTGAGCTGACAATACTTAAAGAATCTGTGGTGATATCAGAGATACTGATACTTGCAAGACTATTGTCTGTCGAATCTAATGCCGATAGAGAGATACTGCTGGTACTGGAGGCATCGCCGACTAAAGACGTTGCTGACAGGTCAATTCCATTATTTGCATTAATTGTTCTGCTGCCAGTTACAGTAATGGAGGGGGTTGAGCCTGTTGAGAAGCTACCCGTAATATCGATATCCCCATTGAGTGTTGTTAAGCTGCTAGAATTTTCTATTGTGAGGTCGCCTAATGATGAGACCCCTTGTATTTGTAGGTCGCTATCAGAAACTGAAAGGCTAAGATTGTAATTAGAACTACTAGTAATATCAGCGTTCAATAAAACGTGCCCCGTATTAGAAGCCGCTATCGATATATCATTGGCTAGATGAATATCTCCTTGTGCAAGATTTATTTCAATTCCAGAGCCCGTAGTGGATATATTGTCGGTTAGCGTTAGGCTCGAAATATCACTACTTAATAACGCAGAGCTTTCATTAATAGTGAGTGAGGCAATATCATCCACTATATCTAATGTCATATCATTGCCAGTCAATGTTAGGTTGCTACTATTGCCGTTAATTTTACTATTGCTGAGGGTGGTGGATATGTCGCTATAAATAAGTGTATCGGTCGCAAGCTGAATAAGTTGTTCACTACCAGAGGTGGTATTAGTATTCAAAATGCTGAAGGCATCAGCGTAGATATCGCCACCGATAATAATATCCCCGTTAGATCCGCTGTCGGCCGTTGTGCGATTTATAACGAAACTATTTAGTCGATCTACTGACGTCATCGTCATATTTCTCAATTCAACGATGCCATTAACTGTATTTAAGGTTAACTGATCGTCATTATTAGAAGCTGAGCCATCATTACTTTTTATGAAAACAGAATCGAGTGAGATTTTATTCGACCCCGAGGTTGAAATACTTTGTATTCCATCGATGGTTAATGTTTGGCCAGAAGAAAACAAAACTTCGCCACTACTTACAATGTCGGCGGCTAGGGTGGTTGCACTGCTATTAATATCTAAGCCCGAAACACTGATGTCCGCGAGAATGTTAACGGTATCAGAGACGGCTGTGGTACTGCCAAGGTTTAGTGTGAGCGAATCACCTGTAATGCCTGAGTTGATGTTGATAGTCGGTGCAATAAGATTGAGTACGCCAGATTGCGCCCCTGTATTGATGCCACCATTTACATCGATATCAATATCAGCAGTCACTGAAATTGTGCCATTGCTATTAAGGCTGCTAATGATATCTGCTGACGTTAAAGCAGAACCGACTTCATCGCCAATAATGATATTGTCAGGGTCAATTAACCAGTGGCCTGCTTTGCCGTTATTTGCGTTGGTGAAAATCTGGGTATTTAGCTCAATGCTTTCATACCCAGATGTTTCAATAAACCCCCCGTTGCCTGATAGCAAGCCGCCCCGAGCAGATATTTCGCCCTGACTGATTAAAGCATTATTGGCAATCACTCTTATTTCGCCCCCGTTGCCAATATTGATTGCATCAGCGTGGAGCTTCCCTGTTTGAGTGATAGAGCCCGAACCTGCATTGAGACGAATGCTGCCACCATCTTGTGTGATTGATGAAACATTGATGATGCCAGAATTATTGATTGCACTGTTTAGCGCGGTGTCCAGTGAATCCGAGTCTAGTAGGATATGTCCACCACTAGCCATGAGTGTGCCCGAGTTTTCGATACCAGAAGGATTAATAGATTCTAATGATTCAATAGCAATGCCAATCCCTGCCATATTATTAAGAAAGAGGGTTCCTTGGCTTTGATTCGTTAATAGAATATTGCCATTTGGGCTAAGCAATGATCCTGTATTTTTTATTTTTGGCGCGAATAGGGCGATAAAACCTGAATCAGATACCGACACAGTACCGTCACTTATTATTTCCCCGCTGCCGCCGCCTTTTAGAATCGCATGATCTTCATCGAAGTGAGTTACATCTGAGCTAGTCGCTAAAAAAGAGGCTGTATTAATAGTGCTTGATGCCGAAAAAATAAAGCCATTTGGGTTGCTTAAGAAAATACGCCCATTTGATTGGATGCTCCCTAAAATTTCGCTAGGGTTCTGATCTGTTATGCGATTTAGCGTTGTTGAATTTGAATTTGGCTGAATGAAGTTTACAGTCTCATTTTTTCCAACATTAAAACTTTGCCAATCAATCGTTGCATTTGATGTCGATTGATTAATTGTGGTTAAGGCCTCGCTGTTCTGAATTTGAGCTTGGCCGCTAGTAATAATACCACCTTGGGGGGCTGCAAATAATGTGAGCGGGCAGGTTCCAATAAAACAGGTAACTAATAGAATTTTATTTTTCATCATTAAAACCTACGCTGTGCAGATAAATAAAACTGAACGCTATTGCCATTGACTGGCTTAGTATCGGATAGCGGGAAGCCCATTTGTAGGCGAGTTTGGAATTTTTCCTCTTTAACAAAGTCGGCGTACCAGCCAACAGCAAAAAGGTGACTACTGTCCGTTTCGTTGGCGAGTGCATCGTTGCGCCAGCCAATCGCATAATCCATGAAAACAGCCGCCGTTAAATTATCAATGGGTAGAGAGAGTTTTTCTGCATAGGACTTCCCAATTAATTCCAGGGTCGTTTGAAATGCGGTATCCGCAATATAATCTGACGTAGTATAGCCCCGTACGGCATAAGGCCCTCCTAAAGCAACTTGCTCTAAAGCGAGTAACGTATCTTCTGTATGTTGATAATTAAACTTTGCAAGTAACTGAAAGCTATCAATTTGCTGTAGGCGGCTAAAAGCTAAAGAATATTTTGTAAAACTGGCAGGAGAGTAGCCAGAATTTTTACCCGTACGACTATTTTCATCCCCATTACTCATTGAGCCTAATGTATTATTCAGCCCTTGATGAAGATCGAATTTAATAGCGTTGGCTGCAGTTTCATACAAGCTGTCGTTGAATTTGTAACTATTATTTAAACTTACGATAGTTAGTTTATCTTCAAAGCCTGGGTTTCCATTTTGTTTGCTACTGGCCTTTTTTAAATCAAGACGTAAGCTCGAGTCGAATTGACTGGAATTATTTAATATCCATGGCTTCTTGATTGAGTAATAGGTAGTTGTAGCTTCACCTTTTATATTAAGAGCTTCTAATTCTTGTCCTATTGAATAAGTATTCTGTTGCACGCCGAGCTGCATTAATAAACCATGATTAAATATAGAATT
>Ga0105355_10002172_pt1 | contig 17834 bp, 18 predicted proteins | sample GOMGulsemesocosm_2_FD_83508 | JGI IMG/M metagenome (GOLD analysis project Ga0105355, IMG submission 83508) | Methane-oxidizing microbial communities from mesocosms in the Gulf of Mexico - GOM9C Gulf of Mexico | ecosystem: Environmental > Aquatic > Marine > Cold seeps | place: Gulf of Mexico... | reverse complement strand
TTGGTTATATCAAGTGGGAGCTGGAGGATATCGCCTACCGCTACCTGAGCCCCGAGCGTTATACCTCAATTGCCAAGCTGCTGGATGGACGGCGCCTGGATCGCGAAGAATATATTTCCCGAGTGATCAATTTGCTGGAAGGTAAGCTGCGCGACGATCAGATCGACGCAGTGGTGACCGGGCGCGCCAAACATATCTACAGCATTGCGCGCAAAATGGAAAACAAGCACATCGACTTTGATCAGGTGTATGACGCCAGCGCGGTACGGGTGCTGGTACCTGATGTGAAAGATTGTTATGCCACGCTGGGCATTGTGCACTCGCTGTGGCGTCTGGTGCCTAATGAGTTTGATGACTATATTGCCATCCCCAAACCCAATGGCTATCGCTCGCTGCACACGGCAGTGATCGGCCCGGAAGGCAAGGCGATGGAGGTGCAGATTCGTACCCACGCCATGCACGAAGAAGCCGAGTTCGGCGTCTGTTCGCACTGGCAGTACAAAGGTGCAGATCGTAAGGGCAAGAATCACGGCTACGAAGAAAAAATTGACTGGCTGCGACAGGTTTTGCAGTGGCATGAAGAAGTGGGTGACATTAGTCACCTAGCCGAAGAAATGCGTCTAGATGTTGAATCAGACCGGATCTATGTGTTCACGCCAGCGGGGCATGTGGTGGATTTGATGCCCAGTGCGACGCCGATTGATTTTGCCTATCGGGTGCACACGGAGGTCGGTAACCATTGTCGTGGAACTCGTGTGAATGGTGCAATTGTGCCCCTGAGCCATGCTTTGCAGACGGGGGATCAGGTTGAGATTCTGACCGCTGAACACGCCACACCGCGCCGTGAATGGCTGAATCCGTCGCTGGGCTACACGCGAGTTGGTCGTACCCGCAGCAAAATCCAGCATTGGTTTAAATTGCAGGATAAAGAAGTTAATGCCGATGCCGGTCAGGTGATGATTGAGCGTGAAATTCAGCGCTTTGATTTGGTCGATATTGATTTTGACGAGCTGGTAAATGCGCTGCACTATGGAAATCGCGAAGATATGTTTGCCGATTTAGGTGCCGGTGATTTAACGATTGATCAGATCATGGCCGCGCTCCAGCGGCAATTGGTCGGTCATGACGGACGTGAACAGCTGGCCTTGCAACTGCCTGCATCGGATGACGCAGAGAATACCGTGACGGTGGATTTGCGGGGCGATACCATAACGAAACTGGCGGATTGTTGTAAACCGACGCAGGGCAATAATTGCCTGGGTTATGTGCATCAGGGTTTTGGTGTCACAATCCACCGTCGTGACTGTGAGCAGGTTTTACGCTTGGCTGAGGAAGATCCCGAACACGTTGTGCAGGTGAATTGGGATGGCGATGCAGAACACCGTTACGCGATTGATATTCTGATCAGGGCGCTGGATCGTCATGGTTTGTTGCATGACATTACCGGCGTGCTAAGTCGGGAGTCGGTGAACCTTACTTCCATGAGTTCTCAGATGGACCGTCGCCAGGGGTTAGTGGAATTTCGTATGACGATCGAAGTGACCGGGCTTGTATTGTTAGGGTGTGTACTGGATAAAATTGGACAGCTACCTAACTTAGTTGAAGTGAAGCGTTGCCGGCTGGATCATTAATTCAGGCCGTTGAGCTTAACCCTTAACTCCTATTTCTTTATAAAGGTGACGTGATATGCATTCACTTGATGATTTGCTTCAGTTGATGCGCGATTTGCGTCACCCTGAACACGGCTGTCCCTGGGATTTGCAACAAGATCACGCCAGCATTGTGCCGCACACTCTGGAAGAAGCTTATGAAGTGGCTGATGCTATTGAGCGTAATGATACGAATGATCTGAGACAGGAATTGGGTGACCTGCTGTTTCAGGTGGTGTTTTATTCCCAGCTAAGTGCCGAACAGAAAGACTTTGATTTTAACGACGTGGTGGATGCCATCACCAGCAAATTGCTGCGCCGCCATCCCCATGTTTTCCCCGATGGCACGCTCTCTTCAGCCGGTGTCGCGGAGCTGAAACTCACTGAAGCGGAAATTAAACGCAACTGGGAAACGATTAAACAGCAGGAGCGCCGGGAAAAGACTCAGCACAGCATCACCGATGATGTACCGCGAGCATTACCGGCGTTAACACGAGCCAATAAACTGCAACGTCGTGTTGCTCATGTTGGTTTTGATTGGACAGAGACGTCTGAGGTTATCGCCAAAATTCGTGAAGAAGTCGACGAGCTTGAAGAAGCATTAGCCAATGAAGATCAGGCGCACATCACTGAAGAACTTGGCGATTTGCTTTTCACCTGTGTCAATCTGGCGCGTCGCAAAGAGATCAGCCCAGAGGCGGCGTTGAACGGCTGTAATGAAAAATTTGTGCGTCGCTTCAAATATATTGAACAGTCGGCAGCGGCGCAGGGCAAAGCGCTAGCAGAAATGACTCTTGAGGAGCTTGATGCCGGTTGGGATGCGGCCAAAGAGGCCGGCCTATAACAGACTAAAGTCTTATTGTGGGAGTCTGCTGTTGGGTGTTTTTATAAACAGGGTTATTCAGTAACCACTTATTCGACAGTTGCAGATGTTTTTGGAAACAAAAAAAGCTATAGTTGTCGCGAATTTAAAGACCTGCCGTGCCCTCCACGAGCAGGTTGCACCAAAAAATATCGGAGAGTCATTATTATGCGCGTAATCTTGTTAGGGGCCCCCGGCGCTGGTAAAGGTACCCAGGCACAATTTATTATCGAACGCTTTGGTATTCCGCAAATTGCTACTGGCGATATGTTGCGAGCGGCTGTTTCTGCAGGCACTGAGTTGGGTCTTCAGGCTAAGAGCGTTATGGAATCAGGTGAGCTAGTTTCTGATGAGCTGATTATTGCTCTGGTTAAGGAACGTATTGCCCAGGATGATTGTGCTAATGGTTTCTTGTTTGATGGTTTTCCTCGCACCATTCCTCAGGCTGAAGCGCTTAAAGATGCCGGTGTGCAAATTGACCATGTGGTCACAATTAATGTTGCTGATGACGAAATTGTTAAACGTCTCAGTGGGCGCCGTGTACATCCGGGCTCTGGTCGTATTTATCACACTATTCATAACCCACCTAAGGTCGAAGGCAAGGATGATGTGACTGGTGAGTCGTTGATCCAACGTGATGATGATAGCGAGGCGACTATTAAGCATCGTCTTGAGGTATACCACGAACTGACTGAGCCTTTGATTAATTATTATAAAGATTGGGCCGGTGACAGCGCGCCTTTATGTCATCGTATCTATGGCGTTGGTGCGGTGAAGGACATTACCGGGCAGGTTGCCGCTGCGCTGAAGTGATTTGCGACTCTGCAAATTACTAATTTCTTATGGGCGTTTATAAACTCGACAAATTGATGGACGAAACCCGTCGACTGGCTGCTGAATATCGCCGTTCGACGGGTAGTACACTACCGGTCAGTGCTGAGTTAGCTAAGTTTGATGCCATTAGTTTACTGGGTTTACGTTCTCTTGAGGAACCCGAGAGCGGCGTGGATGCCCTGCGTGATTCTGAGCAGGGCGTTGAACGTATACAGATTAAAGGCCGAGTTATTTTTGATCCCAAAAAAGCCGGTCAACGTGTTGGTCAGCTTAATTTTGATGCCGACTGGGATGTGGTGGTGCTGGTGATGATGAATGAAGATTATCAATGCACGGCGATCTATTCGGTTTCCAAGCCTGAGCTTCTGGCAGTGTTGGCAGAGCAGCAGGATAGCAAGGGCAGTGCTCGTGGCGCTTTGTCGGTGAAAAAGTTTCAGGCTATTGCTGAACAGATTTGGTCCTGTCCATAATTTCTTTAACGCAACGCTCTATGCATTTCTGCGTTAACTCACCTTACTTCAATTTACGGCAATTTCCTCTCTGCTATGACTAAATTTCTTGCGATTGATACCTCTGGTGAGGCCTGCTCCGTTGCTTTGAGTGTGGGAGGCGAGGTGCTGGAGAATTTTGAAGTTATCCCCCGTCTGCATGCGCGGAAATTGCTGCCGATGGTGCAGTCCTTATTATCTGAGGCAGATTTGTCTGTGGGCTCACTGGATGCCATTGCCTTTGGCCGTGGCCCTGGATCTTTTACCGGATTACGTATTTGTGCCGGTGTGGTGCAGGGGCTGGCTTTTGCCGCGGATATACCTACGCTACCAATTTCAAGCCTAGCAGCTTTGGCGCAGGGTGTTTATCGGCGTCATGGGCATGATCATATTTTAACTGTTCTGGATGCGCGTATGGCGGAGCTGTATTGGGCTGGCTATCAAGTGGTTGATGGTCAAGCCTCGCTGCTAGGTGAGGAACAGTTGACGGTTCCTGCGGAGTTGGATCGGTCTCGCCCGTTGCTTGAGGGCGAGCAAGCTTGGGTTAGCATCGGTGACGGCTGGAAATTTTCCAGCGAATTCCCTGAGCATGTGCTGCCTGCTGTAACGGTTTTGGATGAAGTTTGTCATGTGCATGCGCAAGACATCATTTCATTAGCTCAACACGATTATAAGGCAGGTTTACAGGTTCCAGCGGAGCAGGCCTTGCCGGTCTATTTACGTGGTAAAACTGCTTGGCGAAAAGTAGGGGAATAGAGCCTTAACTATGGATTGGTTTCAGACAGTTTTTTTGGCGTTATTACAGGGCTTAACGGAATTTTTGCCCATCTCCAGTTCTGCTCACTTGATTTTACCCGCCCAGTTATTTGGTTGGGCAGATCAGGGGTTGGCTTTTGATGTGGCTGTGCATGTGGGAACGTTGGTCGCAGTGACACTGTATTTTCGGCAGGATATTAGCAATATGCTGCAAGCTTGCTTGTGCTCGATTACTAAGGGTGAGCACTGTCAGGACAGTCGTCTTGGCTGGTATGTGGTTTTGGGTACCATTCCAGTGGGCTTGGCTGGGTTGTTACTAGGCGATGTGATTGAAAGTAATCTTCGTAGTACGCTGGTAATTGCTATTACCACACTGGTATTTGGTTTTGGACTGTGGATGGCTGAAAGTCGTTTTAAGCATCACAGAGATATTAGTAGCCTAAGGGCGCTCGATGTACTCTGTATTGGCGTTGTACAAGCGCTGGCGCTGATTCCAGGCGCTTCTCGTTCTGGGGCGACCATGATGATTGCTATGATGCTTGGGATGACACGCATCGCAGCGGCACGCTTTTCTTTTTTATTATCGATTCCGGTAATTTTTCTGGCAGGTTCATTTAAGGTGTTGGAGCTGTATCAGTCTCAGGAGCAGGTTTCGTGGGGTTATTTGCTATTAGGTGCGCTAGTAGCTTTTGTTAGTGCTTATCTGTGTATTGGTTGGTTTTTACGCATGCTTGAAAAAGTTGGTTTAATGCCTTTTGTGTTTTACCGGTTGTTTTTAGGTATCATACTGTTGGTGTTCTTCGTATAACTTACTATTAAGTCCTTTAAACTTTTAACGCGTTTTTAGTTCAAATCAGCATGAAAATTGTTTCTTCATTTATTCCTCCGGTTATCCAGCAGCCCCGTTCCAATGGGGAGGCTGAAAAAAACAATGACACTCGGGAAGTCTTTGCCGAGTTGGTTGGTGATAGCCTGTCAGTGCCTGTTACGGCTGTGTTGGAGACTGGTGAAACTCAGTCGAAATTTGAAACACCTCAACGTTTGCTTGAGCGGGTTGATTTACGCACGCTCCGTGACGAAGATTTACCGCTCAATAACCAGCGAGCGTTGGAAAGCTATCAGAGCGTTGCTAATAATGGTCCAATCATTGATGCGGGACTGGCCCGTCTTGATGTAATTGTTTAGATTCTTGGTTTTTCTTCATGACTGATGCCCTGTCTTCGAATGTGCGTCCTGCATTGGCTGTGTTTGCAGCGGCCGAAACATGCCTAGAAAAGGCTGCTGTTGTTGCACGGCAAATGAACTTGCCGTTATTTGATATTAGCCAATTACCCACAATAGACGATTTTCCGTTATTAATTTGGATTGATGATGCTGGTATCGGTTTGCGGCAATCGGGCAAAAAGGCACCAAACCCGATAGTGATTGATTTTGTCGGTGGTTCTTTGGGGTTTCGCGGCAAGCGTAGCTCACACAGTAAAGAGTTGGTAGCGAATGCGGTGGGTGTTAAGGGTGATAACACACCAACGGTGTTGGATGCTACGGCAGGACTGGGCAGGGATTCCTTTGTCTTGGCTTCACGTGGTTGCTCTGTAGATATGTTGGAACGGAGTCCTGTGGTGGCTTTGATGCTTGAAGATGCTTTGCGACGCGCCAGCCGTGATGCTGAAGTTGCCAGCGTGGTTGCAAGGATGAAGTTGCATCAAGTGAATGCCAGTCAATACATGAGGGACTTAAGTCCTGACGATTACCCTGAAGTGGTGTATCTTGATCCTATGTTCCCTGAGCGCAGCAAGACTGCGAGTGTTAAGAAAGAAATGCGCTTGCTTCAACAGCTGCTGGGGGCTGATATGGATACCCGTGAGTTATTTGAAGTAGCTCTAACGGTGGCGACTCGTCGGGTTGTGGTTAAGCGTCCACGAACTGCTCCCTGTATTTCAGAGCTCAAGCCACACCATGTGGTCGAGGGTAAGTCAGGACGATTTGATGTTTATCATACCCGGGCTTTGGATTAAAATTTCAATTGGCCCGAGTGAAACCTGTGATGACTTAATAAGCCGTCGTTGATGAAGACAAGGAAAATTTTATGAAAGCTAATACGTTGCTATCTACTGTTGGTGTTGGTTGTTTTTCACTGTTGCTGGTTGCTTGTAGTCCGGAAAAGGAAAGTGCCAGTGCTCCTTCGGTTGAACCTGCGGCTACAGAGACCATAGAAGTTGTGACTGAAGGTCTTCAGGAATCAGTAGATGCGGTTGTCGAATCAGTTGAACAAATGGCCGATGAAGCGAAAGAGGTGGTTGAAAAAACCGTGTCTGATGCTGTTGATGCAGGTCAGGCGACTATCGATGATGCTGTAAATCAAGTACAGCAAGAAATATCAGGTTCTGAAGCAGCCCCGTCTGTTGACGACATGAAAAAGAAATTAGAGGGTGAGCTTAAACTGCCTTAGTTTTTAAGTGGTGGTCTTGTTTAGGTATTAATCGCTGGCATGTAAATCGTAATCTCGGTGACTGTAGTGCCAGATTACGGTTTACATGAAGCGCCGTTTTTATTGGCTCTCGGCAACTGTCCGGTTGCGTCCAGTTTGTTTGGCCTGATATAAGCAGCTGTCTGCACGATCAATAAAGCTTTCTGCGGTTTCTCCGGCCCGGTAATAAGCAATGCCCAGCGATGTCGTTAATTGATCAATGGCGTCAGCCTGGTCGCGTTGTTTTATTTTCATGCGTTCTGTTGTTGTGCGAATTTTCTCTGCGATATCATGTGCCTGCTTCGGGTCATAATCGGAAAGGATAACTACAAATTCTTCACCGCCGTAACGGGCGCAAAAGCCTACATCTTCGCAGCAATGTTCAAGTACTTTAGCAAAGGATTGTAAGATTTTATCGCCCATGACATGGCCATACTGGTCGTTACAACGTTTAAAGTTATCGATGTCAGTAACGATCAGAGTCAGTGGCTTGTTGGGGGCGCTATTGTGCTGATCGATTTCCTGTTGCAGCTGTTTATCAAAGGCTCCTCGGTTATTGATTTTTGTTAACGCATCGAGAGTGACCTCTTTTTTGACTGACTTTAACTCTTTGCGTAATGTGCTGATTTCGACATGAGCTTCGTTAATCTGGCATTGGAAGGTCTGGGTCATCTCGGTCGCTCGACGTGTCTGATCCAGTAGCGTCGACAACATGTTTTTAATGTCACTTTCGCTGTGATGCTGTTGCAGGTTATCAATACCTTGTTCGAGAAATGACTGGTAGTTCTCGCTGCCTTCGGACATGGTAGTAGATTGCTGTGACAAGCTGTTAACCACTTCGCCAAGCTGAACTTGAACACGGTGACTGAAATCCACTTCATCATCAATAATGTAGCGACGAAACAGGTCTGCACTTTGTGCTGCAGGGCAGGTGCCGTGTTCAGCGAGAATGGTGTCCAATTCGTTATTGAGATTTTCGTTGCGCCTGGCAACGTAGGCATACCAAAGAGAAAAGTTGCGAGGATTAGGTTCAACGCCATGTTTGACCATTAAGGGAATAGCTTCGCGCAGATAATTTGCAGCTTTGGCGGCATCTTCGGGGTATTGCAAGTTAGACTCTCTTTATTGTTTTTTTTTGTTTACATCTGCCAATTTTGACAAATTTAGCGATATTCGGCAGTAATATCCCTAGGGGTAGTGACTGCGCTGTGCTTTTTCGGTATAAGCACTATTTCGTGTAGGTTGGAGAATTATAGATCAACTTTAGTTGATTGCAGCTTAATTTAAGGGTTATGACATTGAATATTATTGTACGCAGCATCCTGATCGCCTTTTTGGTAGCAATACCTTCGCCTTTTCTGCTGGATTGGTTGGCAGGTATGAGTGAAGTGAATTCAGATACAACCGTTTATGCCGGGGTTTATTTCGTGGCTTTTATTGGTTGTGTAATCATGGGACTTACGGGGTCGGCTGCAAAGTTAGTAGCTAAAAAAGCGCCGCGAGTATCTGAGACGACAACTGCTAGTGATTCAACTCAGCCCGATGACCGTGAACAGGGAACTGTGAAGTGGTTCAATGTGACTAAAGGATTTGGTTTTATTACCCGGGATTCAGGTGAAGATGTGTTTGTTCACTACCGTTCGGTGCGTGGCAACGGTCGTCGTACTCTGCGTGAAGGGCAGCGTGTGTTGTTCCAGGTGGTTGATGGCGAAAAGGGTTTGCAGGCTGAAGACGTTTCTCCTGCTGAATAGTTAAGTGTTGACTGTCAGTCGTCGTTAAAAAACTTGAACAGACGCAGAATGCTTAGGCCAAGATAGCCCACTAGGGCGGTGATGCCACCGCCCACGACTAGTACCATTCCTCCCAGGCCAGCTAACTCCTGTTTCATGGATACAGGCATGTAGTGGTCGGCCCAGAAAATAATGCCGATGCCTGAGAAAAACACACTTGCACCGATAATTAGCAGTAGAAGATTCGCGTGATGGTTTTCCGCACGTTTTAGCAGCCAGCTTTTCAGGCTTTGCTTCTCTTCAGGTTGCTGTTGTGGGTTTTCTTGATTCTTCATGAGAGTGTGACTAAGCGCCTTAGCTGAGCAAGTTGGCCATGATGCGCTGGTAAATTTCAGCGCTTTGATCCAGCTCTTCGACTAAAACAGATTCGTTAACCTGATGGATGGTCGCGTTGCAAGGACCGAGTTCAATGACCTGCGCACCACTGGGGGCGATAAAGCGACCATCGGAGGTGCCGCCGCTGGTAGAGAGTTCGGCCTTGCTGCCCATTATCTCGGTTAATGCTCGTTGAGCTGCGTCAACCAGGTCGCCCGGCTCAGTGAGGAAGGGCAGACCGCTTAATTTCCACTCCAGTTGATAGTTCAGCTGATGCCGGTCAAGAATCGCTTCAGTGCGGTCCTGGAGCTGTTGTTGGGTGACTTCGGTGGAGTATCGGAAGTTGAAAACCACATCCAGTACCCCGGGAATGACATTAGTCGCACCGGTGCCGCCATTGATGTTGGATATCTGGAATGAAGTGGCGGGGAAAAAGTCGTTACCTTCGTCCCAGTGTTCAGAAATTAAATCTGCCAGCGCCGGACAGCCTCCATGAATTGGGTTGTCGGCCAGATGCGGGTAAGCAATATGGCCCTGTTTTCCTTGAATTTGTAACTCGCCATTCAGTGAGCCACGACGGCCATTTTTGATCACGTCACCCAGTTTGTTGGTGCTGGAGGGTTCGCCCACCACGCACCAGGTGATTTGTTCGCCCTGTTGCTGCAAATGTTCGATGACTTTAACGGTGCCGTCTATAGCGGGCCCTTCTTCGTCGCTGGTGATCAAGAAAGCCAGTCGACCACTGTGATCGGGGTGTTCGCTGATAAAACGTTCAGCGGCTATAGTCATGGCGGCAATACTGCCCTTCATATCGGCAGCGCCACGGCCATAGAGATAACCGTCGCGGATTTCTGGCTCAAAGGGATGAGATGTCCAGTTTTCAACAGGGCCAGTGGGCACTACGTCGGTGTGACCCGCAAAAGCAAGGATAGGACCTGATTCGCCATGTACTGCCCACAGGTTGATGACATCACCAAAATTGAGACGCTCAATTTTAAAACCGACAGCTTCGAGACGGGCTATGATCATTTCCTGGCAATTAGCATCTTCGGGTGTTACCGATGGCTGTGAAATCAGGTCTTTGGCGAATTCTAGAACGGGGCTGCTGGACATAGAGGCTACTTATTTTGAATGGTTTGGGCGGTTTTTTTTGGACGGATAACTTTATACCAGTTTGCGGGGGAATGCGAACCACGGCGTGGGCTGTTTTAGCGGTGTTGCATGACCGTTATTTTGAATATTTGTTTTAGCGGGTTATATTTGCAGTGTTGTCCCATGGATGCGGATAACTTCAATAACCGATATGACAAGGAGCTGTCTATGCGAGTACTCCCTTCTCAGGGTTTTAACCCTGTCGTTTGTTTTCTTTTTCTCTGTTTGCTGATGTTTGTTTTAATTCCCACCGGTGCGCGTGCTATGCCGGTGTTTATCAATGAGCTGCATTATGACAATGCCGGAGCCGATGTTGGCGAAGCGGTAGAGTTGGCGGGTTTAGCGGGTACCAATCTACAGGGCTGGCGATTGTGGTTTTATAACGGCAGCAATGGGCAAAGCTATGCCTCGCTAGCTTTGAGCGGCGTGTTTACCGACCAACAGAATGGCTATGGAGCATTGGGCTTTGCTTTTGCGGGCATCCAGAATGGTTCGCCGGATGGTGTTGCGTTGGTGGATGGGGCTAATCAGCTACAGCAATTTATCAGTTATGAAGGCGCTTTTACGGCCCTGAATGGTGTTGCGGTAAATGTGTTGAGTGACGATATTGGTATTGCAGAATTGCCACAAACGGCGGTTGGAATGTCTTTGCAACTAACAGGCAATGTTGTAGGTCAGTTTCAGTGGCAAGCTGCTGCGAGCAACTTTGGTGCGATTAATACCGGCCAGCAATTTCCTGCCTTGAGGCTTGCTCAGAGTACGGTAGCTGTTGCGCCAAGTTGGTTATTGCTAGCTTTTGGGTTGTTGGGGTTTGTTGTTAACGGAAGGAGAGATAAAGGTAGGTTGAGGGTTTAAAGTAGATGGTCAGATAGCCGGCTTGGCTATCTGACCATACCTGAATCATGACACGCTATTAGTTATTGGCGTGTAATGCTTCGTTCAGCTGAATCGCTGTTTTGTTGGTTTTGGCTTCTACGCGACCCGTTAAGGAGTTGCGACGGAAGATCAAATCAGCAACGCCGGCCAGATCGCGGCCCTTCACGATTTCTACATCTTGGTTGCTGTCGTCCAACAGCATGATTTTAGTGCCGGCAGTGATGTACAGGCCCGACTCGATGATGCAACGGTCGCCCAATGGGATGCCTAGGCCAGCGTTAGCGCCAATCAAGCTTTCTTCGCCAACAGATATGATAATATTGCCGCCGCCGGACAGTGTGCCCATGGTGCTGCAACCGCCGCCCAAATCACTGCCTTTGCCGACAACAACGCCTGCTGAGATACGGCCTTCGATCATGCTGGCGCCTAATGTACCGGCGTTGAAATTAATGAAGCCTTCGTGCATAACCGTAGTGTTGTCGCCCATGTGTGCGCCCAGACGTACGCGATCGGTGTCAGCAATACGTGTGGTTGCTGGTACGAAGTAGTTAGTCATTTTCGGGAATTTATCCACTGCAGACACTTCCAGTACGCCGCCTTTCATGCGCGCTGCAAGTTGACGGTCGGCCAGCTCGTCGATGGCGATGGCGCCTTCGTTAGTCCAGGCTACGTTTGGCAGTAGGCCAAACAGACCCGTCAGGTTGGTGCCGTGAGGCAGAACCAAGCGGTGTGTTAATAGGTGCAGTTTCAGGTAGCATTCAGGAACGGAAACGGGTGCTTCATCTGTTTCGATAAAGGTCACAACCACAGGCTGTTCGGTGCCCTGTAATGTGTTGGCCAGTTCTGCCTGGGCAGGTTCGCTGGCTTTGCTCAGAGCAGCGGCCAGATCAGCAAGTTGGCTTTTAGCCAGCGTGATGGCTGCGTTGCCACCTGTGTGGCCGGCAACATCTGCTGCTGCTTTGATTAGCGCATCACTTGGGTTTAACAGTGGTTGTTGGTAGTAAACGTCTAGCCACTCACCTTTTTTGTTTTGTGCGCCAATGCCGATCGCGAAACTGAAATAGCTCATAATAAAATCCTGTGGTTATACTTTAATTTGTTGATGTTTAGCGCTGAGATCTTTGTACGATTGCTCTTTTGCCTTCTAACCGTGTTGAAAACGTACTCAATCGGTCATTTATAAGTATAAACTCCCTCTTTTCGTGCGATTTCGCCTTGCTAGAAAACAAAGTTCCGGCTCGTGCAAAGGTCTCATGCTGTTTATTTCAGCAGCGTTTTATTTTTCAAATAAGTGTTCGTATTCTGCGGCTTTAAAGCCCAGTAAACGCTGTGTGCCCGACTCCAATAGTGGACGTTTAATCATCGCAGGTTGTTCGAGCATCAGCGCAATGGCTGAGGCTTCGTCAATCGCGTCCTTAATTTCGTCTGGTAATTTACGCCAGGTGGTGCCGCGACGGTTGAGAAGTTGTTCCCAACCCAGCTCTTGGCACCATTGCTCTAATTGAGGTTGCTCCAGTCCGTCTGTGCGGTAGTCATGAAATTGAAACTCAATGTCATGTTCGCTAAGCCAGTTACGAGCTTTTTTGATGGCGTCGCAATTTTTGATGCCGAAAAGTATTGTCATTATTTGTCTGATTATTACACTGGAATTTTGATTATTTTAAATGGCAATGGTAGAGCCTGATTTTTGATCAGGTGCGAATTGTGCCGATTCATCGAGTTGAGTGCAAATTTCTGACTGTAAAATTTTATGTAACTCACTGTCGCCCAAAGGTTTCAAGTCCTGAGTAGTAATGAAAAAGACATCCTCAACACGTTCGCCCAAAGTGGCAATTTTTGCCTTTTGCAATTCCAGTTTGTGTTTTAAAAATATACGCCCGATACGTGCTAGTAGACCGGGACGATCGGGGGTGACGACTTCAACAATGGTGTAGCCCTGGATCTCATCATCATAAATGCTGACTTGGGTTGGCATGGTGAAATGCTTCAGCCGGCGTGGTGTACGGCGGCGGGCGACTGTTGGTGGGTTCTGCGGTTGACGAAGGGCGTGAGTCAGCCGACTTTTGACTTCCTCCAGGCGACCCTGATCATCACTTAAAGGCTGGCCGTTTTGCTCTAGTACCATGTAGGTGTTGAGATTGAAGTCATCCTTGGTTTTGGTGATGCGGGCATCAAGGATATTCAGTTTCAGTTGTTCCAAAACGGCAGCGGTGGTGGCAAACAAATGGTGTTTTGTGTGTGAGTAAACAAAAATTTGCGTACCGCCAACATTATGCTGATCGCTCACTTCCTTGAACATCACCAGTGGGGTGTCGGGTTCGCGGTGTTCAAGAATGGCCTGGGTATGCCAGGCAATATCTTCGGCATCGTGCTGGATGAAATAATCACCTGCCAAGGGGCGCCACAGATAGGAAATGATACTGGGGTTGAAAGGTAGTAGTTCCAGTGCCTTTTGTTGCTTCTGAGTAATGGCGCTTTTACGTTCGATAGGGTTATCCAGGCCGCGACTCAGTGCACGTTTTGTGGCGCTATAAAGTTGGCGTAATAACTGAGCGCGCCAGCTGTTCCAGAGCGTTGGGTTGGTGGCGTTAATGTCGGCTACGGTGAGCAGAAACAGGTAGTCAAGATGCAGCGGGTCCTGCATTTTTTCAGCAAATGTCTGTACGACGTCAGGGTCAGTGATGTCTCTGCGCTGGGCGACCATAGACATATAAAGGTGGTTTTCCACCAGCCAGGCCACCAGGTTTGTGCCCCATTGGTCAATGCCGTGACGTTCACAGAAAGCACGGGCGTCCACGGCACCAAGTAAAGCGTGGTTGCCACCCCGACCCTTGGCAATGTCATGATAAAGGGCTGCGATGTACAGCAATTCCATGTGAGGGATTTGTTGGCTCACTTGAGTTGCGACGGGGAATTCTGTCTCTTTGCTGCCTAGCAACATGCGCCGCACATATTGCAGTAACAGCATCGTGTGGGCGTCGACGGTGTAGATATGGTACAGATCGTGTTGCATTTTGCCGATGATGAGGCCGAATTCGGGTAGATACAAACCCAGCAAACCATAACGTCGCATACGTTGAAGCTGAGTGCAAACGCCACTGGGGGAGCGTAGTAATGACATGAACAGTTCGGTGTTTTCGGGGTTGGCGCGGAAGTCGTCGTCAACTAGATAGCGGTGAGCCAGAATCAGGCGAATAGTTGATGCGCGGACGCCCTGAATATCCGGGTGCTTGGCCATGTGTACGAAGATTTCAAGTAATGCCGACGGGGTATCACGGAAGACCGCTGGGCTGGTGACTTCAATGTAATCATTGGTGACCTTAAAGCGCCCATTGATTTGTCGTATCACCGGCTCTTCGTTGGCGCGTAAAATTGCTTCGTCAAAGTGCTGTAGTAGCATGTCGTTGAGGCCGCGGGTGCGAATCACAACGCGGTAAAATTGCTGCATCAACTGTTCAATGGCTAATGCTTCGTCGTTGTCCTTAAAGCCAAACAGGCTGGCGAGTTCTGTTTGATAATCAAACAGCAGGCGGTCTTCGGTCCGTTTGGCGAACATGTGCAGGCCGTAGCGAATTTTCCATAAGTATTCCTGGCATTCACTGAGCAGTTGAAATTCGTTTTCGGTAAGGAAGTCGCTCGAGACCAAATCGTGGAGATTGTCACTGTCAAAGTGGCGTTTGGCTACCCAGTTAATAACTTGGATGTCTCGCAGGCCGCCCGGTGATTCCTTTACGTTTGGCTCAAGGTTGTATTCGGTGTCGTTAAATTTTTGGTGGCGCGCGCGTTGCTCTTCGCGTTTGGCTTCAAAAAATGCATGTGGAGGCCAAATGTTGGCGGGACAGGTAATGGTGTTCATTTCGCTCAGTAGCGATTGCGAACCAATCAGCAGGCGCGATTCCATCAAACTGGTGGCAACGGTGATGTCCTGCTGTGCTTCTTCCAGGCATTGACTGACACTGCGCACACTGTTGCCGACTTTGAGGCCGATATCCCATAGTAGAGTGATAAAGTGCTCAATATTGCTTTGATGCTGTGCTTGACTGTCTTCAGCTAGCAGAATCAACAGGTCAATATCGGAGTGGGGGTGCAGTTCGCCGCGACCATAGCCGCCCACGGCAATTAAGCTGATAGCGGGGCAGTTTTCTGTCCAGTCGAGATTGTTCCACGCGGTGATCAGTAGTTGATCAACCAGCCAAGCGTAGCCGTGTACCAGGTGGCGAATTTCGGTGCCGCGCACAAAATGCTGGTCAAGAATATTGCGGGCTGTTTGTAATGCGTCTGTATAGGCTTTAAGAGAGTGTCCGGCATTTTTTCGCTGCACCTGAAAAGCAGCGGAATTAAATATTTCCTGTTGAATAGCTTGTGGTACGGCGGGTGGCGTCATGGTGTTCTCGAGTGGGGTTTAGCTTGGGTTGCCAAATTTTCCGCGTTCTTCATCGCGAAGGGTGAGGATTTCGTAACCTGTTTCGGTGACCAGAATGGTGTGTTCCCACTGTGCGGAAAGACGTTTGTCCTTGGTTTCTACGGTCCAGCCATCACGGGTTAATAGCTTTACGTGGCGTTTGCCGGCATTAATCATCGGCTCAATGGTGAAGGTCATGCCAGCTTTTACTTCCATGCCGGTGTTGGGGCGACCATAGTGTAAAACCTGTGGATCTTCATGGAATACGGCGCCGATGCCATGGCCGCAGTATTCCTGTACAACAGTGTAATGATTGCCTTCGGCATGTTGTTGAATAACGTTGCCAATATCGCCCAGTTTTACGCCGGGTTTGACCAGTTGAATGCCCTTGTACATACACTCCTGAGTAACTTGTGCCAGACGTTCTGCGTGCGCGAGCGGTATGCCAACAAAAAACATTTTACTGGTGTCGCCGTGGTAGCCATCCTTGATGACAGTGATGTCGATGTTGACGATATCGCCGCTTTTCAGAATTTTGTTGTCGGCGGGAATGCCATGACAAACCACATGGTTGACCGAGGTGCAGATTGATTTTGGGAAACCGCGGTAATTAAGTGGTGCAGGAATAGCCTGTTGCTCGTTGACAATATAGTCGTGACAGATACGATCCAACTCGCCTGTTGAAATGCCGGATTTGACGTGTTCTCCAATCATTTCAAGGACTTGAGCTGCCAAGCGGCCAGCTACGCGCATTTTTTCGATTTCGTCAGAGGTCTTGATTGAAGCAGTCATTGATAATCCAGAATATTCAAGTGGGTTGGTGGCGAAACAGGCTTTCTGTGAGGCCATGTATACATGCTTCACTTTGTACCATAAATGCCCTGTTTTTTTAACTGATTTTTATGGTACGACAGGCGCATTAAGCTTTAAATTGGAGGCTGGTTGTGGTATAAATCAGCGCGCTTTAAGGGCAGTGCCAAAACATCTAATTGTATTTGGCCTTTATTGCTACTGAAGCTAACTTAACAGCAGGCGTTTTTGCCTGCTATTTTAACGACGCACACGTACCGACACATGATTTTGGGTGCTGCGCGAATCACGGGCTCTGATAGGCTGATTCAAGCGGTTAAATTATGGGGTATGTGGAGGCCTAACCCACTACAAAGAGAAGAATTAATATGTCAGACGTAAGCATGAGAGACCTGCTCAAAGCAGGTGCACACTTCGGTCACCAGACTCGTTACTGGAATCCAAAAATGGCTCCTTACATTTTCGGAGCTCGTAACAAAATTCATATCATTAACTTGGAGCATACTGTACCTGCATTGAACGATGCACTGGCTATGGTTCGTAAACTTGCTTCAAGCAAAAACAAAATTCTTTTTGTTGGCACAAAACGCGCTGCTAGCAAAATCATCAAAGATCAAGCGACTCGCGCTAACATGCCTTACGTTAACCACCGTTGGTTGGGTGGTATGCTGACTAACTACAAAACGATTCGTCAGTCTATTAAGCGTCTGCGTGACCTGGAAGCACAGCAAGCTGATGGTACGTTCGAGCAGATTACTAAAAAAGAAGCGCTGATGCGTAGCCGTGAAATGGAAAAACTTGAGCGTAGCATCGGCGGTATTAAAGAAATGGGCGGCCTGCCTGATGCACTGTTTGTAATCGACGTTGATCACGAGCGTATTGCTGTAAACGAAGCAAATAAGTTGGGCATTCCTGTTATCGGTGTGGTTGATACTAACAGTAATCCAGATGGCATCGACGTAGTTATCCCAGGTAACGATGACGCGATTCGCTCTATCCAGATTTATGTTCAAGCAGTTGCTGATAACGTTCTGGAAAGCTCTGATGCTGTGCCAGAAGGTACATCTGAGTTTGTTGAAGTTGAAGCCGCTGAAGGTGATGCAGCAGAAACTGCAGCTAGTTAAGTAATAATTGCCGAGGAATTAACTCGGTATTGAAAGAAAGGGGGCTGCGAGCTCCCTTTTTTTAATCAAGTTTTTGAATTTAAGTTGAAGGGTTAGGAAAATGGCGGCAATTTCTGCAGCAATGGTTAAAGAACTCCGTGATCGTACCGGTCTTGGAATGATGGATTGTAAAAGAGCGCTGACTGCAAACGATGGCGATATTGATAAGGCTATTGAAGAACTGCGTAAATCCAGTGGCATGAAAGCGGCTAAAAAAGCGGGTCGTACGGCTGCTGAAGGCATCGCGATGTGCAAAGTATCTGAAGATGG
>Ga0105355_10002168_pt1 | contig 17839 bp, 13 predicted proteins | sample GOMGulsemesocosm_2_FD_83508 | JGI IMG/M metagenome (GOLD analysis project Ga0105355, IMG submission 83508) | Methane-oxidizing microbial communities from mesocosms in the Gulf of Mexico - GOM9C Gulf of Mexico | ecosystem: Environmental > Aquatic > Marine > Cold seeps | place: Gulf of Mexico... | reverse complement strand
TCTTCTGTTGGAAAAGCCCCCATACCTAACAAACCATTTTCTGATTGCAACATCACTTCTATACCTTTAGGAACGAAGTTTGCCACTAACGTTGGAATGCCTATTCCCAAGTTAACGTAATACCCATCTTGTAATTCTTGTGCAACACGTTGGGCAATTTGATCTCTTGATAAAGCCATGGTTACTCTCCTGATGCTCTGATAGTGCGTTGCTCAATGCGTTTTTCAAAGCTACTTTGAATTAAACGATTAACATAAATGCCAGGGGTGTGAATTTCATCAGGATCTAACTGGCCGGGCTCAACAATTTCTTCTACTTCAACAACGGTTATCTTGCCCGCTGTTGCCGCCATAGGGTTAAAATTACGGGCTGTTTTTCTAAAAACAAGGTTGCCATATCTATCCGCTTTCCACGCTTTAACTATGGCAAAGTCTCCCGTAATAGACTCCTCTAGGATATATTCTCGACCATTAAACTGACGTTCATCTTTACCTTCAGCTACCGGTGTGCCAACACCCGTCGCAGTATAAAAGGCTGGAATACCTGCTCCGCCAGCACGCATTTTTTCAGCAAGGGTTCCTTGTGGTGTTAACTCAACCTCAAGTTCACCTGACATCATTTGTCGCTCAAACTCGGCATTTTCTCCAACATAAGAAGCGATAATTTTTTTTATTTGCCTGTCAGGTAATAGCAGCCCTAAACCAAAATCATCTACACCACAGTTATTTGAAACAAGCGTAAGGCCGCTTTTCCTTTTACGCTTTATTTCACTAATTAAATTTTCAGGTATTCCACATAAACCAAAACCACCGGCAATGATGGTCATATTATCCGTCAACCCAGACATAGCTTCTTCATAACTATGCACAACTTTATCAAATCCTGACATCGCCTCTTACTTTCCAGTTTTGTGAAAAGTCCTTAGTAAGTTTTAAGTGTTTAGCAGTGTTAAATAATTGCATGGATTTGTGAAATTGATTAATCTTATCTATTGATAACTTTAATTTATAAATTAATAAATAGCTTCGGCATTTAAGGAGAGCAAACAATGAATATCACTTTAAAACAAATTCGCGCATTCCTTGCCGTTGCCCAAGTTAAGAGCTTTGCTGAAGCTGCTGAATTAATCCATATTTCTCAACCCGCACTTAGTACCACCATTAAAAATTTAGAAGAAACGGTTGGTGGTAAACTTTTTTCTCGAACAACAAGAACTTTAGTGTTAACGCCTGAAGGAGAACAGTTTTTACCCGTGGCAAAGCGACTTTTGGCCGACTTTGATAATGCAATCATAGATTTACATGAATGCTTCTCCCTTAAGCGTGGCACACTCTCATTTGCTGCTATGCCCTCTTTTGCCAGCACTCACTTATCAAAACAATTAGCTTCCTTTAACAATCAGTACTCTGGTATTAAAGTAAAGGTTCATGATGTTATTGCAGAAGACGCGGTAGAAATGGTCCGTGGGGGGAAAGCTGAGTTTGCTATTAGTTTTGATCCGGGCGGCTCAGAAGACTTAAACTTTGAAACGCTTTTTACTGATGAGTTCATTGCTGCGTTTCCAGACACACACCCACTGAACCAGATTAAAAATCCACAATGGCAAGACCTCAGTCAATATGCTTTTATTACGTTACAACGACCATCTAGTATCAGGTTATTGTTAGATGAGACTTTGGCAAACTATGACATTTCATTAAATGTTGCTTTTGAGGCAAACCAACTGGCCACTGTAGTACAAATGGTCGCGAATAATATTGGTATTAGCTTAATTCCATCACTTTACAAACAGCAATTTACTGCCTTAAATCTCAATTATTGTGAAATGGATGAGCCAAGAATCAGCCGAAGAGTAGGTATTATTAGCAAAAAGCGCCATAGCTTTTCAAACACTGCTAAAGCATTTTTAACTGTAGTTAAGCAATATTACCAGTCAACTCCACAAAATTAATAAAGCTTCCCTTCTTTTTTATCTCAATTTTTCTAGAGCAGCTCAACAGATGCTCCTGTCATGGCACTAAGGTAGTAAATCAAGCCAAGTTAAATTCAGTTAAGGTATTTCTATCTCAAAAGTTGACTTCCTCTGCAAGCCAACTTATCTAGCCTGCGCCCTTTTCAGCATAGGGACATGCTGTAATTTTACGCTATTTCCAAAGGATAAAATATGTTTAACCTAACTTCACTTACCAGCAAAACAGCGCTGATTACTGGTTCTACTAGCGGTATAGGTCTAGCTACAGCCCATGTACTAGCTAAACAAGGCATTAACTTGGTTTTACACGGGTTAATGAGTGATGATGAAGGCAATGCTTTAGCAAAGCAGTTTGCTGATAAATATCAAATAAAAACCATATTTGATAGCGCTAACTTAATGGACAGCAATGCCATCAGCAACTTTATGGCGCGCGCTATAAAGTATATGGGTTCAATTGATATTTTAATCAATAACGCTGGCATTCAACACACCGAAGCGGTTGACACCTTTCCCAAAAATAAATGGCAGGCCATCATTGCCATTAATCTAACAGCAGCCTTTCATACTATTCAGCAAGCTTTACCTGGAATGAAAACAAACAACTGGGGGCGAATCATCAATATTGCCTCTGTCCACGGTCTAGTAGCCTCAAAAAATAAGGCCGCTTATTGCGCCGCCAAACACGGCATTATTGGTTTAACTAAAGTGGTGGCACTTGAATGCGCTGAAAATGGCATCACCGCAAATGCTATATGCCCTGGCTGGGTCGATACTCCGCTGATTAATGATCAAATCAGTGAAATAGCTGAAAGAGAAAATAGTCCTTTTGACGAAGCAAAGTATCAACTTATTACCGCTAAACAGCCATTGCCAGAAATGATGGACCCAAAGCAAATCGGTGAGTTTATTTTATTCCTTTGTAGCGACGGTGCTCGCAGTATTACTGGCTCATCATTACCAATGGATGGCGCATGGACTGCTCAGTAAACCGTCATGAAAAGTTAACTTACGAATAACTAACATCATGTAAATAAATTTTAGCTACATAGCACTTTTACGTACATTAAAATAAATCTGATTAAGAGAAAAGAATATGTCATCAAAAGACCCTGTTGTTATTGTTGCAGCTAAACGCACCCCTATGGGCAGCTTTCAAGGCTGCTTTAAAACTGTACCTGCGACTGATTTAGGTGCGTCAGCGATTAAAAGCTCACTAAGCAGCATTCACCTTAACTGTACTGAAATTGATGAAGTGATTATGGGTTGTGTATTGCCTGCCGGACTTGGCCAAGCCCCTGCAAGGCAAGCAGCATTAAAAGCGGGTCTTGCTGAAAGCGTTGGCGCCACTACCATCAATAAAGTTTGTGGCTCGGGTATTAAAGCAATGATGTTTGCTCACGACCTTATTCAAGCCGGTTCTATGAATATTGTTATAGCGGGTGGCATGGAAAGCATGAGTAACGCGCCTTATATGCTAGCCGAAGCAAGAACAGGTTTTCGCATGGGTCACGGCAGCATTACCGATCATATGATGAAAGATGGTCTTGAAGATGCTTATGAAAATAAAGCCATGGGCTGTTTTGCGCAAATAACAGCAGATGAAAATAAGTTAACTCGCCAAGATATGGACAGCTTTGCCATTAACTCTCTTGATAAAGCAAATCATGCCATTACAACTGGCGCTTTCGAAAATGAAATTGCACCCTTTACCGTATCATCTAGACGAGGCGATAGTCTTATTGATACTGACGAAGCACCATCAACAGTTAATAAAAATAAAATTCCAAGTCTAAGGCCCGCTTTTGCTAAAGACGGCACAATTACCGCAGCCAACGCCTCCTCCATTTCAGATGGCGCTGCGGCATTAATCTTGATGAAAGAGTCAATGGCAAAACAAAGAAGTTTAACACCTCTTGCTCGCATTGTTGCTCATACAAGTCATGCACAAGCGCCTAAAGACTTTACTTTAGCCCCCATTGGCGCCATCAACGCACTATTAGAGAAATCTGGCTGGCAGCATAGTGACGTGGATTTATGGGAGATTAACGAAGCCTTCGCCATGGTAACCATGTTAGCCATTAATGAACTTGACCTAGACTCAAGCAAAGTCAATGTAAATGGCGGTGCTTGTGCACTAGGACACCCACTTGGTGCAAGTGGCGCACGTATAGTTACCACGCTTTTACATGCCCTAAAAAATAGAAAGTTAACTAAAGGTGTCGCTAGTTTATGCATTGGTGGCGGTGAAGCTGTCGCAATTGCCATTGAAGTTGAGACTAAGGAAGTTTAATGATGAACAATATCGGTAAAGGTGAAGAGATCCGAAGAAAAGTGATGGGTGATAGTTTTGTTGATAGCGCCCTAAACAAGGCAACTGACTTTGCTCAACCAATGCAAGATTACATTAACGATCATGGTTGGGGCTCAACTTGGCAACGCGAAGGGTTAGACTTAAAAACGCGCAGCTTAGTGACTATTGCCATGTTAGCCGCATTAAAAGCGCCACAAGAGTTAAAAGGCCACATTCGCGGAGCATTGAATAATGGCGCAAGTATCGAAGAAATAAGAGAAGTACTACTACATAGTGCTGTCTATTGTGGCGCGCCCGCAGCACAAGAAGCATTTAGGGCAGCGCAAGAGGTTTTACAAAGCTTCAGTTCACAGCTTTAATATTGGAATTTCACTTCCATATACCCAACGGTTAAAGAAAGGCGTAAGGTCTTGCTCACTTACCTGTTCAAATGCCTTCTTTAAATCAGAGGTTGTCACTGAGGAATGTTTATTCCTCATGCTATAAAACTTAAGGGCTTGCCAAAAAACATCATTTCCTAGTTGTTCTCTGAGCATATAAAAAACTAGCGCTCCTTTGCTATATGCCATAGTTCTATTAATATCTTTTTCGTTAATGACTGCTTTAAAGGCAACAGGTGAAACTCTCTGTTCTTTAACGGCTCTATTAACTCGAGCAATGGCAATGTTAATTTCCTTTTTATAAGCCGATTCTCCAAATAAATGCTCTTTATAAGCCGCAACTAAGAATTGCACTAACCCTTCGTTTAACCAGAAGTGGGAAAAGTTTGCACAGGTAATATTATTACCCCACCACTCATGTGCTAATTCATGCGCAATAAACCAATTTTCATTTACCTCATCAAGCACAGTATGAACATATTTTTCTCCGACCAAGCTAAAGCCTGCGGCTTCTTGTGCCATATAACCTTTTACCACAACATAGCGATAAGCTTGGTTAGGTAGAGAGAACCCGGCTTTGCTTTCAAAAAAATCAATCATATCTGGTACATCTGTAAATGCCCGTTCTATATCTTTTTTTGATAACCCCGAGGTGGACTGCTCTCGATAAAGGTAGGAAAGTTGTAAGCCCTTATATGTATGTTGTACTTGCTCAAACTTCCCAAGTGCAAAACCAAAGGTATAAACCGGCATAGCAGAATCCTGCAACCAGTGTGATATAACCTTAGACTTACTTATTTTTCGTTTCGATAGTAATTGACCATTCCCCACAGAAATGAGCTTAACGTTATGAGTAAGCAATAACTCAAAACTTGCTTTATCTGCAACTTCGCTATGTGAAATCAACCAGTTTTTTGTATGGTAAACAGTGAAAAGGTGATCATCGAATACTTTCAGGCCACGCTCAGGTGTCGCTTGGTACTCTACAGTGATGGTATAGGGTTTATTTATTATTAATGGCTCTTTAAAATTAATAATTAATTTTTCATTATTAATATGGTGAGTAAGCTTTACCTGGCGGCTAAGCACTGAATAGATTGTTTTGTTTTTAGAGACAAATGCAAGCTCATCCACTCCTTCAATCTTGGCTATGAATTTAATATCAACCCTTCCGCTGATAGATTTAGCGTTAACATTTGCCGCTAAATCCGCTTTATAATGGAGAAAGTCAACCTTAACAGGAGTTATTACATCTGTTTGAGCAACTCCGTTAAAAGACACAAACCAAACTACGAACAACATTCTGATTGAACTGATAACGTGCATGCTTATTTTATATTCCTACTATGCCAATTAGTGCCTAATACAGTGTCTGTACTTGCTGTTTGATACCGGCAGCAAAGTTTTCATATGAGTCACTATATTTTGGCGCCAATTTCGCAGTAACTTGCGCGATTACCTCAGCTTGGCTTTTACCACTTTCCTTAGCGACTTTCACTTGCTTGATAACTTGCGATAATAACGCTGCATCACGCTTTACCGACTTTACTGTTGTAGGACTGCCATGTCCTGGTAAAACTATGGTAGGTTTTAACTTAGTCACCACAGAAAGGCTAGCAATTAAGTGTCCGACATTGCCGTGGTCAATAAGAATTGGCATCCACTCTGAATTGAGCACATCACCGCCAAAGATAATTTTTTGTTTAGGCAACCACATCATAATATCGCCCGGTGAGTGACCATCATTTGAAAAGATAAACTCAACATCTACCCCACCAAAGTTACGTTTGCCTCCTTGTTCCACTAGGGAGTTTGGGTACATCAAATGAGTTTTACCGGTAGCCCCTTTAGTGACTTTAAAGAAAAAATCAGCCGACGGTTGGCCGTCAGTTTTCATTGTCGCTAGCATCGCTTTATTTGAAATAACTTCAACTTTGCTACCACTGTCACTAAAAGCCGCATTGCCTAGCCAGTGATCCGCATGACTATGGGAATTTACTACCCAGCGAACTGGTTTATCAGTAACCGCTTCGATTGCACGCTTGATTTCATCACCAATTAATTCAGAAGAGCCTGTATCAAACACCAACACACCCGTATCAGTCACTACAAAATAACTATTAGAGTTCCAGCCTTGATTCTCAGGCGTTGGCAAGCCATAAGATGGCGCTATTACACTGTAAATATTTTTGCCAATGGCTATAGCCTTAAAATCAGAATGAATATTTGCAGCTAACAGAACATTATTCATTAATATCATGAGTCCAAGTGTAAATAAAATTTTATAACGTACCTTCAAAATTAGCTCCTGTGTGGTTAGTAAAATTGCAATTGCAGGTTATCAAGCTACATCGCGCTCTGGCAGTTACATTTTTATAACAAAGCATTAGATTTAAATGAATGACTTTGAGGTGAACGAGTAGTTTATTAAGTTGAAAATTAAATTTACTCTCAAATGAGCATCATGCTTTAAGATTATTATGTCAGCACACAAATATAAAAACCGAGCTAATAAGCTCGGTAAAGTTAAAAATATATGCTAAAAGTTATTTCTTATTGCAGGCTCTTTGAACAAAATCACTTATCAAAGAGTACGTTGCTAAACACTCGTCGTGTACTAATTCATCAAGTAACATATACGCATGAGTCATGCCATCAACTGAATGATGCTCAACGATTACGCCTGCTTCAGATAGTGCTTTAGCATAAGCAATACCTTCATCTCTTAGCGGATCACAACCTGCGGTTATCACTAAGGTTGTTGGCATATTAATAGAAAACTCACCATGTAAAGGTGATGCTTGTTTCACCATAATTCCCGTTAATTCATCAACTTGGAAATATTGCTGGAAGTACCAATGGATTTTATCTTTCTCTAATAAAAAGCCCTGACCGTTTTCATCAATTGACGCTGTGCTCATGGTGTAATCAACACTGGGGTATATCAGTATTTGTTTATCAATACTGACTGAGTCGTTGTACTGATTATTCATCACTAAGCTTGTACAGAGTGCACCTCCCGCACTATCGCCTGCTATAAGTAACTCACTATTATGTTTCATATCAAACAATAAGCTTTGATAGTTCTCAAGGAGTTGCTGACAGTCCTCTAACCCTGCCGGATAGGGATGCTCAGGGGCTAAACGATAATCAACACAAATAACAATGGCCTTTGCAGCAATGGCAAGTTTTCGGCTTATGGGGTCGTATAATTCAACGCTGCCACACATATGACCGCCACCGTGAAAATGCAGTAACACCGGCAAAAAATCATTGGGCGCAGGGTTATAAATGCACACAGGCACATTATGAGTCGGCGTTGCTAAGTAACTTTTTTTCACAATATTCATATTTGGGCCTGAGCCAATAAGCGGCGCTAAATTATCTAAGCCCTGCCTTACTAGTTCAGCACTAAAGTCCTGCCCCGCTGCTTTAAAGTCTGCAATCGCTACATTGGCATGCTCAAGAAATCCTACTAACTTAGGTGATATTACTCCGCGCATAATGCTTCATCCTTACTTGTTTGAGATGCTTTACCCGTCTCAGGTAAGAAGAAACTGCCAATAAAAAAGGTCGTGCTAATGAACGAGATTAAGATAAACGATACCGTGTAATCTCCCTGATTAAGATCTACTAGCTTGCCAAATAACCATAAAATCACCGTAGATAGCAAATAGCTGATTGAATAGAATAAGCTAAAGACCACAGTAATTCTTTGCCCTGTCATTTTCGGTAACTCATGGGGAATTGACACCAAGGCGGTAATAGGGAAAAAAATAAAAAAGCCTAACACTACAGCTGACAGAGTTTGTAACCATTCACTCGTACTAAAAGACAAACCAATAATAGTGAGCACCATCAATGCGCCTGAGAAACGAATAACCGGTAAACGTAATGGCATTTTTTTACTATACAAAATTCCTGCTAAGGTGCCGACAATACCAAAACCAATAACCCACTTACTTTGACTAATGCCTGCTTTAGGATAAAAGGTAAATAAACAAATATAAAAAGCCAATAATCCTGAATAAGTTAAACCATAAGCCCAGTTAAACTTATCTTTTAATCCATCCATATAAGTGTAGTGTTCAGGAGCTTCCTCACTTTGGCCTTGCTCTGACGATGTTTCAAACTTAACCAATAACCAGGCGAAACTCAGTAACAAGCTGGCAACTGAAAAGGCAATTAAGCTTATTTTCCAATCTCCGGTGATTTCATTAATTGCTGTCATTTGCCATAAAACAATGCCGGTTCCGACATTAAAGGCAACTGCATTTAGGCCGTTAATGACTGGGCGTTCACTTGGTTCAAACCAATGCATCACAATGGGGTTAAAATAAACAATCATAAACGCACCACCTAAGCCCATTAAAAACCGACTTAACAGTAACAATTCATAATTTGGCGCTAATGGTGTTAACAGGCCAATAGCGATTAATAAACTGGCGATAAAAAATGCGTACTTAATGCCAAACTTTATTGCAACCCATGCTGCACCGAAGGTACCCACTATTTTAGCTAAGGTTACTGCACCACTAATAAAGCTTGCTGAGGCCAAGCTATCAATCTGCATCGCTGACATAATTTGCCCCATACTTGCTGTGCCACCAACCCAAGCCATGGCAAAGAGTACATAACTAATAAAAACAAAGGCTTCGACTAAGTATTTGTTACTAATTTTCATATATGATAATTTCTAATCGGTAAAGATAGCTTTAGGTTAACGTATGAACTTGGCTAAATAACTACTACCTTAGTTCACTACCCCGCAAAATAAGGCGTGGTAAGCTAATAACACTAAATAATCAGTGTTAACTTATCACAGCAATTTACTGCATTAAGTTATCGCATAACTTAATGCTTCATCACCCAATAAAGGACAGCGATTGTTAGTTTGGCTTTCTCTTGATACTTGGCTCATTACCGTACTTTCCATTGCTTATTTAGCACTGCTTTTTGTTATTGCTCATTGGGGGCAAAATCAGTCCGCTGAAAACTGGGCCTGCAAACCTTGGGTGTATAGTTTATCGCTAGGGGTTAGCTGCACCTCTTGGGCGTTTTATGGCACGGTGGGACAAGCTGCCACTACAGGAGCTTGGCTTGCGCCAATTTATATTGGTTCGATTCTTTGTTTAGTCTTAGCTTGGCCAATGTTGCATAAAATTTTGCTGATTGTTAAACAACAAAACTTAACATCAATTGCTGACTTTATTGCCTTTCGCTATGACCGCTCTCCTAAAATTGCTGCAAGCGTTGCCATTGTCGCGCTAATAGGTACTATTCCCTACATTGCCTTACAACTTCGCGCCATTAGCACCAGTTTTGATCTTTTAACAGGTACCTACCAATCTGGCATCAGCACCGCCTTTGTGGTCACCATAGTGCTAATCATATTTAGCATCATATTTGGTACTCGACAAATAGCCGCCAATAAGCAAAACCAAGGTTTAGTACTTGCTATTGCCTTTAGCTCAATTATCAAATTATTTGCACTGACTGCTGTTGGTATCTTTGCTACTTTCTTTATCTTTGATGGCTTTACAGATTTAATCAGCCAACGAGAAAATATCAGCTCGATTACAGGTAATAATTCAGTATACCTTGCCATAGCCCAAGCAGTTTTAGGGGCTATAACTATATTTATTTTACCACAGCAATTTCACATGATGATGATTGAAAACCATCATCAACAAGAGTTAAAAACAGCCCGCTGGCTGTTTCCTTTGTACTTATTGCTGATTAATATTTTTATTTTACCTATCGCTATTGCCGGACAACTCACCTTTCCTGGCGGCAGTGTTGATGCTGATACCTACGTATTAACTATCCCACTCTTTTACCAACAAGCATGGTTAGGTATAACAGTTTATATCGGTGGGTTAGCTGCAGCTACCAGTATGGTGATTGTCGCGGCGATTGTGCTAAGTACTATGGTGTCGACTGAAGTACTTACTCCTTTGGCATTAAAATTTCGTTTATTTAACAGCAAGCAAACAACGCAATTATCAGGGGTATTACTTAGCTTAAGACGTGGCTCTATCGCCATCATTTTATTGTTGGCCTTTATTTTTGAGCGCATTATTGACCATCATAATCACCTCGCCACCATAGGTTTACTATCGTTTGTATTACTATCACAATTTGCCCCTGCCACAATTGGCGCGCTGTACTGGCGAAAAGCTAATGGTAAGGCTGCATTAACTGGTTTAATTGCTGGCAGTTTAGTGTGGTTATATACCTTATTATTACCTGCCCTAATGCCAAACAGTCAGTGGCTATTAACAGGTTTGTGGCAAATTTCTTGGCTAAAACCTACCGCACTTTTTGGTATCGATTTTTTAGATGCGACCAGTCACGGCGTTTTTTATAGCCTATTAACCAATATACTTTGTTACCTTTTGGTTTCTAACTTTGGTCAGCGTAGTGTTGGTGAGAAGTTACAGGCAGAATACTTTGTTAATAAAAGCCAGCACCAATTTGAACGGCACTTATCTATCGAAGACTTATACAGTTTATTACTGCGCTTTATCGACAAAAAAGCTGCCGATGCCTTAGTTAGTTTTTCTAAGAGCAACATGGTAAATGATAATAAAAATGAGCAGATCATTGAATATACTCGCTTACAACTATCAGGAGTTTTAGGCTCAGCATCTACTCGCATGGTCATGAAAGCAGCATCTACCTCACAAGAAATGCCACTTGAAGATGTTGTCAGTATTGTTGATGAAGCCAACCAAATGTTTCGCTTTAACCGTGAGCTTTTACAATCTGGCGTAGAAAACATTGAGCAAGGCATCAGCGTAATTGATGCCGATATGCGCTTAGTTGCTTGGAACCAACGCTATATTCAATTACTTGATTACCCTGAAGGTTTTGTCATTGCTGGAAAGTCTGTCGAAGAGCTATTACGCTTTAATATTGACAAAGGCATCATTTCTCCAACGCATGCTAACACAAGTACTAGCGCAGAAAGTGAAGCGTTAATTGCTAGGCGCATTGAGCATATGCGCATGGGGCACAACCACTATTTTCAACGCACCATGCCCAATGGTATTGTTTTAGAGATTAGAGGGCAATCAATGCCCGGCGGTGGCTTTGTCAGTACTTTTTCTGATATTACCGCTCATATTGAAGCAGAAAAAGCACTACAAAAAGCCAATGAAACCTTGGAGAAGCGGGTTGAAGAAAGAACCCTAGAATTGGAAATTGCCAAAGCAGAAGCTGAAGCTGCCAACAGTAGCAAGACCCGATTTTTAGCGGCAGCAAGCCATGATTTAATGCAGCCTTTTAATGCATTATCACTATTTACTTCCATGCTAAAAAAGAAAGTTGCCAATGAAGATTTAGCGCAATTAGCTAATAACATTGATGACTCTCTTAATGTTGTCGAAGCCCTACTCTCTGATTTAGTGGAGATCTCTCGCCTTGATAATAGCTCTGAAAATATTGAACAAAGCCACTTTGCTATCGATGATTTATTGATACCGTTAAAAAATGAATTTACCGTTTTAGCAGCGCAAGACGATATATTGTTTAGCTCCCCAGTTAGCTCTGTTTGGGTTAATTCTGATAAACGCATGTTACGTAGGATAATCCAAAACTTTTTATCCAATGCGGTACATTACTGCCATGATAAACAGGGAGATAAAACTAACATCACCAGCAAAATTGTTTTGGGCGTTCGTCATAAACGAAACTCGATACGAATAGAGGTTTGGGATAACGGCCCTGGCATTGCAGAAGATAAGCAGCAAACCATCTTTGAAGAATTTGAACGACTAGATCAAAACCGTGAAATACCAGGCTTAGGACTAGGTTTAGCCATTTCTGAGCGTATGGCTAGCTTATTAGATTTAAAAATATCCGTTAAATCCCGTGTAGGTAAAGGGACAGGATTTATGATTGAAGTGCCACGTGTTAAAGCTAATGTAGTTAAACTAGAGACAAAAATGGTTAAATCGTTTGAAAAACAAGGTGATACAAACAGGGAAAGCTTTGCCGATATGACCGTATTAGTTATCGACAATGACGCACTGATGTTAACCGCAATCTCATCACAATTAGCCGAATGGGGTTGCGGTGTTTATACCGCCATAGACCAAGAAAGCGTAACGGCAGCCGCGGTAAAAATGCAACACTCCCCTCATTTTATTGTTGCCGACTACCACTTAGACAACGACGCTAATGGGGTTGATTTAGTTACTTCGCTATTGCAACAGCAGAACTGGAAAATCCCCTGCGTTATCTGCTCCGCAGATCCTTCAGAGCAAGTGAGGCAGCACACCAGTGATGCCAACTTCATGTTCTTAAGAAAACCCGTTAAATCGCTAGCGTTAAAACGATTGATCAGGCAAATGACTGCTGAATAACTAAAACCTTATAAGGTATGAGCAATGTTTTCTTTGGGTGCCAGCATCAACTGCTGATAAGCCAAGCCTGCTAAAGTACGATTATTCACTTGTAACTTTTCTAAAATCGCCGAAACATGTTTTTTCACTGTAGTTTCTTTGATATTTAAATCATAAGCAATTTGTTTATTTAACTGACCACCAGCAATTTGCGTTAATACAATATATTGCTGCGGCGTTAATTGCGTCAATTGCTTAGCTAAACGTTGGTTAGCCAGTGCTTCTTGCTTATCACCATCTCTTTCAATAATTTCCGGTAACCAAATATCACCCGCTAAAACCGTATCTATCGCGGTCGCTATGGTAGATAAGTCCGCCGATTTGGGAATAAAGGCCGCGGCGCCAAAGTTAATCGCTTTTTGCATGGTTTCATCATTATCATCAGAAGACACCATAATAACCACAAGATCTGGATAATGATTTTGCAACTGAGTTAAACCAGTAAAACCATCATTACCGGGCATATGTAAATCAAGAAAAACAATCTCCAAACTTGGTGTTGCTTCAACGGCAGTTAACAGCTCACTAAAGTTATCAGCCTCAAGCGTTCCTGCATCATCAATGCATTCAACAATTGCCTGTTTAAGGGCAGTACGAAATAACGGGTGATCGTCGGCAATAATAACTTTTGCTTGTGACATATAAAACTTCCTCAAAGTGTTTAAGCTAGTATGAAAAAAAGAGCTGACAAGTGCCAGCTCTTTTTAGATTTGCTTCGACATAAAGCTGAACACAGCTAAGCTAAATAAAATTAAAAACTATAACCAACAGTAAGTGAAACCGTTGACGGGTCGCCATAATAAGCAATCAAGGTAGTATCGCCACCAAAACCCGGTAGCCAATTACCATTTTCATCTTGACCACCGGTGAAGTCATAAGCCCCAACCATGTACTCTTCATCGGTAATATTTTTAAAGTGCAACGCTGCAGTCCAGTCACCATCATTGCTGTACCAGTTTACCCCAAGATTAAGCAAACCATACGCTTCTTGAGTCAGCCTGTTATCAAGTTCCACTAAAGCATAGTCACCACGGTAGTAGTAGTTACTATTTACCACAAAAGCGCCAACTGCTGTCTCAATATCGTAAGTAATACCAAAGTTAGCGGTTATATCAGGCGTATTAGCTACGGTATAAATATCAGAAATATCATCATACCCCGTGCCATTCCAGCTCAATACTTCGGTAAATTCACTGTCAATATAACCAAAGGCAAAGTTAAAGTTTAGTGACTCGGTCGCTGCATATTCCATTTCAAGCTCTAAACCTATCGCTTCAGATTGGCCAATATTACCTAAGCGAGAATCTAAGATAGTAGGATCATCATTGGGAGCAACACTCTTGTATTGGCGATCTTTATGCTCGAGTGCAAATACCGTTGCGTTCACGCGTAATTGCTCAAACCACTCACTTTTTATACCTATTTCAACTGAGTCAACTATTTCAGGGTTAACGGCAGGCTCATTGCTTGATGCTCGAGGGTTGAAAGTGCCTGATTTGAAACCTTGTGAATAACTGGCAAATACCATCATATCGTTATCAATCTGGTATTCTACGCCTAGTTTAGGTGTGAATCTTGACCAAGTTTTATCACCATTTAACACTTCAGTTTGCTGTAAGTCACCTCGGGTATAACCAGGGATCCAACCCGATGTTGGATACTCTATTGAGCCATAAACATCTTTAGTTACGTTGGCCGTTTTCTCTTCTTCGGTATAGCGAGCACCTAAGGTAAAGGATAGTTTGTCAGTTAGGTTATATGAGCCCTGCCCGTATATCGCATAACTTTCACTATTATTACAACCACTTTGATCGACCGTCATCGCTTGAAATATAATAGCATCGTAATGTCCACATGACTCAGCATCAAAGTAATACAAACCAGAAACGAAGGTTAAGTTCTCGCCATCAAAGTTTAGCTGTAATTCTTGTGAGAACTGCTCATCGTCATATACCGCAGGAACATCAAAGATTTGTAATGGCGTATTATCAAAATCAATATTGGTAGGTGAATAATTTTCGCGCGCTGCTGTCACCGACTTTACCGACCAAAAATCATTAATAAAATATTCAGCCGTTAAACTCCAACCTTCGTTCTCAACTAAATTCTCTGTTGGTAAACTGGTGTAAGAATCATATTTGCTATCCGGTACTGGTGCGTCCGTAACAATACTTGGTAAAATTCTATAGCCACCTTTAGCATTCGACTCATCCTTAGTATTGTCATAGTTAAAGCGGAAGAACCAATCATCGCTTGGGGTAAACTCAACAGTTACACGACCAGCAAAGATATCTTTATTATAATTTTCAGTATCTTGGTTGTCTAATGCGGTTTCTAAAAATTCACCATAGCCATCGCGAGATAAGCTGGCTAAAGCAAAACCAACATAAAGCTTATCATCAACAACGGGAACTTTACCGGCAACTTTATAATCTTGGCGAGCATAGTTACCAAAGGTAGCAGCAACATCAAACTCCATATCACCAGACATCTTTTTGGTGACATATTTAATCGCGCCACCTATAGTATTTTTACCATATAAACTTCCTTGTGGTCCGCGTAATACTTCAATTCGTTCGACATCGATAATATCAAGTACTGCACCCTGTGGACGGGCAATATAAACATCATCAACATAAATACCAACGCCAGGTTCATAACCCCATAATGGATCTTCTTGACCAACACCACGGATAAATGCGGTTAGGGTTGAATTAGTACCACGACTGCTTTGTAAAGTCGTATTCGGTGAAAACTGCTGAACCTCAGTCATGACACTAATACCGTTTTGCGCTAACTGTTCAGCGCCAACAGAAGTCACTGCAACCGGAACATTTTGTAGTGTTTCTGCTGTTTTTCGAGCAGTAACTTCAATACGCTCTAAACCTGAGTTTTCTTGAGATGTTGCTTGTTCGTCACCTTCGGCTGCCAAAGCAATATTTGAACTTATCGCGCCAGCAATAGCTAAAGCGAGGTAACTTAATTTCTTGTTATAGCGTTTCATATTAGTGCCTTATTGTAATTATATTGAATCAGTTGTTTTAAAATTATTTTGCTGTTTTTTACTGATATTGAAACTCTATAACAAAAATTGACAAAGTTAATTTGTACTATAGTACCATAGAGGTTAACCATTGAAAATTAAAGCCTTTCTCCATTCAACAGCCAAAATTCTACAATAGTAGTTGCCGTATCAAGTGATGATTCATAGATAAAGTTCGCACTTGCTTCTCGATGTTTAAACGACGAATTAACGGTTAGGCCATGACTTATTTTGTGTATTTCCAGCAGCTCGACTTGAGGTTCGTTTTGAGGATTTTTCCAAAGCGTCCGTTGATAATTACCATGTGATGTTTTACTTGGTGGTAGCGCTTTATCAGAGAGTATTGACCATTGCCAAGCAAGTTGATGCGAGTTCTTGGGATTAACGACCTTGTCATCACTTCCTGTAATGACAATTAATCTGGGCCAGAGCTGCACTTTTGCATTTTCACGCTTGGCCAACGTGACTAATTCCTCCGTGGATTGTGATGGACCATTTCGCATACACGAAATGGCTTTAGCAAGATCATTAGCGCAGGGATAAGGTAAACCAGCAATGACAGCACCGGCTGAAAAAAGCGCAGGGTAATGCGTTAACAACGCGCTTGTCATGGCGCCCCCCGCAGAAAGTCCAGCAATAAAAACATGCTCAATATCTTGATTGGCTTTTACTGTGTTGATCATATTTTTGACCGACAGCAGCTCACCTTGATCCTTGGCAATATCTTGCTCAGAGAACCAGTTAAAGCACGACTTTACATTATTTTTTGGACTTTGCTGGGGTAGTAATAAAGTAAAGTCATGTTGTTTAGCTAAAGCCAAAAAACCACTCTGCTTAGATAAAGTTTCGCCATTTTGCACACAACCGTGTAAAAGCACCACGAGTGACTTAGCTTCTTTAGAGGGGGTGAAGTAACTAGCTGTTAACTCGCCAGGATTATCGCCAAATTTTGTTAACCGCTGAAAATCAGCCAGCGGTTTACTGTTTTCTAACTTTCTATCGTTAGCAAAAGCTGTAACATTAACAAAGAATAGTAATATCCAAGAGCATTGTTTGATTGCGGATAGCATAGAAATTAGCTTGTTTGACTGTATGATACTTTAATCATGACTTATAGCTTAACGCCACAACATGGTACTTTAGTGCCAAACAAATAAGCTGTGATAGGTGGTTTAAGTAAAGATGTGATGAAAGTGCTAGGCTTTATTAATTATGCTTCTATTTCAGTATGTGTCCATTGCTGTCATTAGTTACAGGTTGTTCTTTAGGCCAAGAGCTAGCCAATTGCGGACATTTTTTGATTGATTTTCATTGCTGATTTTTTGTTGAAAGAACGATCCTAACTGCTCCCACTATAATGTCAGCTATCTTCAAGAATAGCTGACATTAGCATATTTACTCTAAGGCGCTTCCGCCCCCAAAGAGCCATAGAAAGTATAAATTTTGGACCGAAAATAAAAGATATCTACATTATTTGGGGAAGCTCACTCACTTTCCTTTTGTTAAATATTACATACAATCCTAAACATCTAAAGTTTTCAAAAACGCCCTTAATCCTTTACCTAATTTAGGTTCTAATAATGAATATTCAATATTAGCTTGAAGGTACCCAAGTTTATTACCACAATCGTGACTTCTTCCCACTATTTTATATGCCTCCATTGGCTCACTTAGTAATAAGTCTTGCATTGCATCGGTTAATTGAATTTCTCCGCCTGCACC
>Ga0105355_10002166_pt1 | contig 17847 bp, 15 predicted proteins | sample GOMGulsemesocosm_2_FD_83508 | JGI IMG/M metagenome (GOLD analysis project Ga0105355, IMG submission 83508) | Methane-oxidizing microbial communities from mesocosms in the Gulf of Mexico - GOM9C Gulf of Mexico | ecosystem: Environmental > Aquatic > Marine > Cold seeps | place: Gulf of Mexico... | reverse complement strand
TGATCGAGTTGATCGAGGTTGTCTCTTAAAACGCTTTCCAACGCGATAAGTTTTTTGCGTATGCTTTCAGTGTGTTCCCGCTCATACAGCTCGATTATCATCTGCGTTGCCGCATTGAGAATAGGGTGTAATTCATCTGCTTGATATTTCATTAAGCAATCCTCCGTTGGTGGTCGGGGTCGCTAATCTGTAGCAGCTTGCATACCACCGAGCCGGTAGAAAATTAGCGCCATCTGGCCTATTATATACCCATGAGCAATGAATCTACAGTATTTCCAAAGCTCACGGGTCTATGCCAAAATAACTAAGCTGCCTACTTTTAGAGCGGCGGACAATAAACGAGCGCACAGCCATGCCAACAACACCATTATTATTACTAAACATTGTTAGTGTTGACCACAGCTTATTTTCGGGTCAAGTGAGGTCGCTACAGATTGGCGGCGAACAAGGCGAGCTCGGTATTTTTCCTGGCCACAGCCCGCTGCTCACCAGAATAAAACCAGGTCGAGTTAGTTTCATTACTGACGATGGCCATAACCAACTGATTTATTTATCGGGCGGGATTTTAGAAGTGCAACCAGATACTGTCAATGTATTGGCTGATGTCGCGATACGAGCCGAGCAACTTGACCAGCAAGCGGCGACAGAAGCTAAGCAGTCTGCGCTTAACAGTATTAACAATGCTTGTGACAAGCTAGATTATGCGGCCGCGGCACGCCAGCTTGAGCAGGCTGTGGCACAATTGCAAATTATCAAGCAATTGCGCCAGCTAAAACGCCGTTAAATATCAGAATCTAACGAAAGTAACCTTACTGAAGGTTAGCTCAGACTAACCACTAATTCTGTGATCAAAATTTGTGAGATCAACAGCAGGAAAGTCGCGATGCCCAACAAAGTATGGCTTTGCGGATTGCTCGACAGTGCTGGTAACAGCCATAAAAAGATCCCGCCAATTAAAATGCCGATAAACCACATAAAGTCATTAATTTGTTCCGCCGATAATGCTTCATTGGTACCAAAGCCAATTAAGGTCATGACCACAATCAAACTAACCAATACCGCGGCAACCCCAATAAAAGGTAAAATTTTGTTAAAAGCCTGCAAGCGACTTTTCGCTTTAACTAATAACAAATGTGCTAACACGGTACCGGTAATAATCATCGGTAAAATGGCAAATGCATTGGCTTGTGAACACAATACGCCAATACTAAAGATCCCCAGCGGAGCCAGCGCAAAGTAAATCGCCTTGTCGGGAATTGAGCGCTTGCCAGGTAGTTTTCCTTGCCAAATGCTTAATAACACGCCATAACCCGCGCCTAATGCGCCAATGATTAAGATCCAGCCAGCTATGGCCGACTCGACGCCCATCATCAATGCTACAAATAAAATGGTCCAAATTGTGATTAGCTCACCCTGAAAGCGGCTACGTTGACCTGGGCATAATTCACCCTTTTTTAGCAACAGACAAATAATGACCAGCGCCCATATTGGCATGAGGGACAATACCGGAAACACCATATTATAAAAATCATTTTCGACCACTGTAATTTTCCTTAAGCTAAATTTCGGCGCTGATTATAACGGATGTCACGCAACAATAAAGCGTTAGCTTAACGCAATTGCATTAAAGCCATTTTTTTGGCGAAAACAACTATTAATAAAAACCTATAGTTTACTTTTTTACGAGGATTCATTAATCAATTTATTGATTATAGGCTTTGTTAAACGCGTTCACACAAAAGCCATTTAAAAGAGTATCACCTACTCGAATAATCGGTACGCTCCTTAATCTAAGCTTGGCAAATTCTTTACTTCCTGCAGGTGATTTAACATTGACTAAGCGGTATTTAATCTTGTTGCTATCGAGGTAATTCTTAGCGTCATTACAGTGCGGGCAGTTGTTTGTGGTAAATAAGGTAACTTTTTTCATCGGTACTTTTTCTCAGTAATACTATAGCGTGCCTTTTAATACCGCTATATTACCATTGCATTATTAAGGGTTGCAATCAGGCCAATAAAACAAGATAAACCACCAATGACTACACCATCGAAATGAAACGAAAAAAGCTAAAGAGAGTAACACTTTAGCTTTGGCTGGTTGTTCAATTAAAATTAGACCATCGCGTTTGCGATTACATCCAGCCACGTTCTTTGTAGTAACGAATCGCGCCATCGTGCAGCGGCGCAGAGAGGTTATCTACGATCATGTTGCTTTCTTTTAGATTGCCAAATGCAGGATGCATTTTCTTAAAACGTTTGAAGTTTTCAAAAACAGATTTTACCATCTGGTAAATGGTTTCATCGTCGGTTGCAGTTGAACTAACAAAGGTTGCGCCAACACCGAAAGTTGCAGTATCGCTTTTTGTACCTTGATACATGCCTCCTGGTATTGTGGCCATTGCATAATAATCGTTCTCTGCCACTAGCTGCTTAGCTTGGGCATTGTCGACAGGAACCAATATTGAATCACACGATGTAGTCGCTTCTTTAATCGAGCCATTTGGGTGACCGACTGTGTATACAATTGCATCTACTTTACCGTCACAAAGTGCTGCCGCTTGTTCTGATGGTTTTAGTTGCGATGCGACAGCAAAGTCATCCATAGACCAATCCATTTTATCCATAATAACTTCTAAGGTGCCACGCGAGCCAGAGCCTGGGTTACCAACATTAACTTTTTTACCTTTAAGGTCAGCAAAGGTCTTAATGCCAGAACCAGCACGGGCAACCACGGTGAAAGGTTCAGGGTGAACAGAGAATACAGCACGTAATTCTTTGTATGCTCCGCCTTGGAACTTTTCAGGCGATGTGCCGTTAAACGCATGATACTGCCAGTCTGACTGGGCAACGCCCATGTCAACATCACCAGAACGAATACCGTTAATATTAGTGATTGAACCGCCAGTTTTGTGAGTACAGTTAATGTTGTGGTCAGCCACGTCTTTGTTAACGAGACGACAGATCGCCCCACCCACTTGATAGTACACGCCCGTTTGACCACCGGTACCGATCACTACATGTTTCGTTTGTGCCAGCGCAGGTGTTGTCAGCACAGTAGCAGCGCCAACGACGGCAGTAACAGCTAGTTTTCTTATTAACATTCCTATCTCCTTTTTTATGTATGTTTTTATCTTTATTTTACATTTGATTTATCAGATTTAGTCAGCGTATTACCGATGATTGTTAAGGTAACTATATAATTTTCTTCAATTGATGATTATTAACATTGCTGGCCCCACCCCATAATTCACTGGGCAATAGCTTAATTTCACCTTGGCCAATGTTGAATCCATGGTCACGATCCGTTGCTAACAACAGCGGTCCGTCAAGATCAACAAAGGCAGCACTTTGCGCGATTAAAAAAGCAGGTGCCATCGCTAGCGATGTGCCAACCATGCAACCTGTCATAATAATAAAACCTTGTTGCTGGGCCCCGCTAAGTAACTGCAAGGCTTCGGTTAAGCCGCCTGTTTTATCAAGCTTGATATTAATCGCCTGATAAAGTCCGGCTAAACGCGGTAAATCGTCGCTGGTATGGCAAGATTCATCGGCGCACAACGGTATCTCGGGTTCCAGCCCTGCCAACTGATGATCGTCAGAGCTTGGTAGCGGTTGTTCAATTAGCGCAACATAAAGCTGCTTTAACTGCGGCAGCAGCTGGGTTAATAAGTCAATATCCCAAGCCTCGTTGGCGTCAATAATAAAACGAGAATTAGGTGCAGCACCTGCAATAGCACGCATCCGTTCTAATACCTGTTCACGGTCTAGCTTTATTTTTATCAATGGCCGTTCGCCAAGGCTTGCCGCTTCAGCAGCCATTTTGTCAGCGGTATCTAAACTAAGTGTTTGTGCAGTCACCTGAGGTGTTAGGGTCGTTATGTTTACTAACTGATCCACAGACTGGTGGCGCTGTTTTGCTACTAAATCCCACAACGCACAGTCAACAGCATTTCGGGCCGCGCCAGCCGGTAGAAGTGCTAACAATTCTTGCCCCGTGGTAGCGTTAGTTAGTTGCGGCGCAACGTGTGATATTTGTGCCATCACCGATTCGACAGTTTCGTCATATCGAGCATAAGGCACGGCTTCGGCCCAGCCGGTATGCTGGCCGTCGCTTAGTGTAACGACCACAACATCGGCCTGAGTTTTGACCCCGCGTGAAATCCTAAACTCTTTAGCAAGACGCCATTGCTGCTGGGTAACAGTGCACTGTAACTGAGTGTTTGATTGAGTGTGACCTTGGCTCATTCTAGATCTCCGCACATAACTTATCGATGATCGAATCCACACCATGACGCATCGGATCAACACAAGGCAAGCCGAGCTCTTGCGTGATGGTGTGACAAATATCAAGTGCCTCACCCTCACTGACACTAGACGTATTAAGTGTAATGCCAACAACTTGTGCCTGAGGATTAGTAACGCGCGCGCTAGCAACATTTAGCGCGATAGTATCGCTAATTGAAGGCAGTGAGCGCTGGCTAATACCACGCATTGAATCTCGATTAATCGCATGACATACCACAATGGCATCGGCCTGCGCACCGTGCAGTAATCCAAGACTAACCCCTGCAAATGCAGGATGTGACAACGAGCCCTGCCCCTCAACAACATCCCAATGCTCCGGATCATTGGCTGGCGATATGCTTTCACTGGCCCCAGCGATGAAATCGGCAACAACACAATCAATGGCTACGCCACTGCCCGCAATCAAAATTCCACATTGGCCAGTCGCACGAAAGTCTACCGAAAAATTACGCTGCTTCATCGCTTGCTCAAGACTAAGCGAGCTATACATTTTTCCAACTGAGCAATCAGTGCCAACAGTGATTAACCGTTTACCGCTGCGCAACTTCCCCGTGCCAGTATTAAATTTTTGTTGCGGATGTCTAATATCAATTAATTGTAAGTTTAGCTTTGCTGCGAGCTGCTTAATTTGCGGTATATCACTTAACTTGTCATGTAAACCACTGACGATATCAAAACCGTTATTTAGCGCATCAACAATATACGGGATCCACTTTTCATCAATAGTGCCGCCGCTGTTAGCAAAACCTAATACAAATGTTTTTGCGCCAGCTTGCTTCGCTTGTGCAATAGTCATGTCAGGCTGATCAGTTGTTACGCTACAGCCCTCTAGTCGAAATTGGCCGGTACAAAGCTGCGGGCGCCAGTCAGAAACCCCTTTAGCCATTTTAATTGAAAGGTTGTCGGTGGCATCACCTAAAAAAAGTAAATAAGGCGCTTGTATCTTCATGGTTTTATTTCCAGCCTGCGTTGGTTTTGTTTAGAAAACTAACAATAAGCGACCACGCAAAAAACAGGAAATAGTAAGAATGACCTCGCCTATAACCTTAGGTTATACGACAGAACAGACTGCGATGACGATGAAAACAATCGTCTTCCTCGTGATCTTTTGATCGAGGACCTTCTGCAGAGTGTCGCGGTATTGATTTAACGGCGCGCTGAACGAGATCCCCGCTCAAAACACTAAACAGTCGTCTTCCTCGAGTTCTTTTTATCGAGGATCTTCTGCAGAGTGTTGCTGAGTTGATTTAACAGCGCGCTGAACGAGATCCCCGCTTAAAACACTAAACAGTCGTCTTCCTCGAGTTCTTTTTATCGAGGATCTTCTGCAGAGTGTTGCTGAGTTGATTTAACAGCGCGCTGAACGAGATCCCCGCTCAAAACACTGCGGGGAAGACTGTGGAGATGACGATAGAAAACTACTTATCAAGGCTACCCTGTTGCACCAGAACTTGCTTAATTGCGTCGCCAGCTTCTAATATATGCTTTCTTAAAAGCACCACCGCACCATGTTTATCACGTTGGCCGCACAAGGTCAGTATTTGGCGATGTTCTTCTTCGGCTTTAGGGATGCCATCTGTTAGCAGTAGTTGCAGACGAATATAACGATCACTTTTCGTATTAAGGCCTTCGATAACCTCCATCGTTAACGGCTTATTAGCTGGGGCGTATAATGTCGAGTGAAACTCGTAATTCAACTCACTCCAGTTCTCTACTCTTGTTCCTGTTTCTAACGCGTGATCAAAAACAGCTAAGATCTCACCCGCTTTAGCTAGAGCTTGCTCCGTCATATTATCAAGCGCCTGAAACAGTATTTCACCTTCGATTAAAGCGCGCAGTTCAAATAGCTCACCAATATCTCTGACTGACAATTCGGTCGCGACAGCGCCCTTATGAGGGACAAACTTCACCAGACCTTGGGCTTCCAATTGCAACAGTGCTTCGCGCACAGGAATACGACTAACATCAAATGATTTGGCGATGGAATCTTGACGCAGCGGCTCGCCGGCTTTAATTTCGCCGTTGAGGATTTTTTCACGTAACGACTCAGCGACCATTTGGGCTCGAGTCTTGAAACTAGGTGACTGTGTAGCCATAAGTGTGGGGGATTTCCAATAAACTAAAATGTGACGTTCTAAAGCCGTACATAATATACAACGAACAACTAGTAAGCAATCATCATACCACATTATCGGCCCAGCCACTCGCGGCTAGGGGATATTAATCCAACCATGGCGCTTACTCAGCATAAGCCACCCTAATTCCAACAACTATCTAAAAACGGTTAACCCGATAAGGGGTCAAGTCGACTGTATTTGTCTGACCAGCTATTAGTTGACTCATCAGTTCGCCACTGATCGCGCCCCAAGTTAATCCGAGGTGTTGATGGCCAAAATTAAAAAACACATTAGCATTATGCTTACTGCAATCGATTATAGGCAAAGAGTCTGGCAGCGAGGGTCGAAACCCCATCCAACGAGACTGCTCATTTAATTGGCAAAGGCTAATGTCTTTGAGCTCAGGTAACAATGCTTTAGCATGGGTTAACATCATTTCACTGCAGCGATAATTTGGTTCATTATAGAGGCCGCCAAACTCAACAGTGCCAACAAGGCGTAAACCGCCTTTCATCGGGGTCATAATAAATTTTCGGTCTGCAGATGCAATTGGCCTGTTTAGTTTAACGTCAACTGGCAACATCAGATGATAACCACGCTCGACCTCTAATGGCACCTTATAACCAAGTTGCCGAGTTAGCTCTTTTGAATGCGCTCCAGCGCACACGACCAATTTGTCAACGGTGTATGAGTTATCGCTAGTTTCTATCGTCAGCGGATTATTGTTATTGCTAATGGAATCAATATTTTTTGCAATCATCTTGCCGCCAAGTTTGGTAAATGCCTGATATATCTTTTGGCATAACTCTTCTGGGCTAACGGTATGGCCAACGCGGGTAAAATAAAGCGCACCGCTTACTTTGTTACTAAGGCAAGGCTCAAGCGCCAAAACCTGTGAGCTCGATAGCTTTTCAACCGCAATCCCTTCACTAAGGTAATGACGATAGTCCTGTTCTAACTGCTCGGTATTATCTTTTTCATAGGTTAATAATGAACCCTGTTGAGTCAGATATTGCTGCGCGCCAATTTCGGTCAATAACTCGGACCACTGAGCCATTGACCGTTCATTAAGAGCGCGGATCGCAGCTGTATTTTTATTAATTTGCGAGGGTCTCATTGCTAACATGAACCGGCAAAACCAAGGGAGTGCTTTAAAAAAATAATTAGCTCGGATCTTAAAAGGACCAAAAGGGTCGACTAGCATTTTAGGTAACTGCCCTAATAAAGCCGGATTGGCTAACGGGAAAACCTGCTCAGTGGCAAAATGACCAGCATTACCGAAAGACGCACCATTAGCTACGCCACTACCGTCGAATATCGTTACGCAATAGCCTTTTTTCTGTAGTTGATAAGCAGTGCACAAACCAATAACTCCGCCACCTATTACCGCTATTTTCTCGTTATTTATCTGTGCCATTACCCGATACCTTAAAATCTTAGTCGTAAAAGTCATGATTTTAAAACTTTACATTTAAAAAACTTGGCCCTTAAAAACAGGCAATTAGATGTATTATCAATTATCACTTGGCAATCGTAGCATATTGTATACAATATACATAGCTGAATTATTGTTCTATTAAGTCATTAACTGTTTTAGAACTTTGATTTAGAGCTTTGATTTAGAGCTTTGATTTAAAACCTTAATTCAAAACATTAGCCTAAATATTGTCGGTCATACATCGAGATGACATGGTCCTGCATAGATAGATATATTTACCAAAACAATGCATGGAATTTATTACCTCGATGCCAAAGAACGACGCTTTTTTGTTTCCCTAAACAATCTAAAAATAAAGGTAAAACAATGCGTAAAGGAACATTTTTTTGTGTTGATGCACACACTTGTGGTAACCCAGTTCGTCTAGTCACTAGTGGTCACCCTAATTTACAGGGCTCAACAATGAGTGAAAAACGCCAAGATTTTTTAGCCAATCATGATTGGATTAGGCAATCATTAATGTTCGAACCCCGCGGGCATGACATGATGTCTGGTGCTTTTATTTATCCGGCGTGTAGTGACAATAGTGACGCCAGTATTTTATTTATTGAAACCAGTGGCTGTTTGCCAATGTGCGGTCACGGTACTATTGGTACGATTACAGCCGCATTGGAACAAGGTTTAATTACTCCCAAAACTCCAGGCAGCCTAGTTATTGACGTGCCAGCGGGCCAAATAAAAATTGATTACCAACAAACTGGATCTAAAGTCGATTGTGTCAAAATTTACAATGTCGCCGCTTACCTTGCCCACCAAGACAAAATCATCGACGTGCCTGGTTTAGGCACGTTAAAAGTCGATATTAGTTATGGCGGAAATTATTATTGTATTGTCGAACCACAAGATAATTTCCCGGGTATTGAACATTGGACCTCGCAAGACATTTTGCATTGGAGCCCAATTGTGCGAGCAGCGGCAAATGAACAATTAAGCTGTGTTCATCCTGACGATGAAACAGTTTGTGGGATCAGTCATTTATTATGGACAGGCGCAGCGACCAAAGATAATAGCGATGGTGCCAATGCGGTATTTTACGGTGACAAAGCCATCGACCGCTCTCCTTGCGGCACAGGTACCAGCGCACGTATGGCGCAGCGTTACAGCAAAGGCCTATTACAAGAAGGTGAGACATATGTCCATGAAAGTTACATTGGCAGCCAGTTTGTCGGCAAAATTGAAAGCGTAACCAAAGTAGGCGATTATCCGGCGATAATGCCGAGTATTCAAGGCTGGGCTCAAGTTACTGGTTATAACCAGATAATCGTTGATGACAATGACCCTTATGCTGCAGGATTTCAGGTCATTTAATTGATGGCAAAATGAAAAAAGCACCGATAATCGGTTAATATTAGTCAGTTAAGCGAATGCTTATAACTTTAGTGGAATGTATGATGTGCTTTTAAAATCCATCTATTAAACGGACTTCTCTGCACGCACACCAGCTACTTTTCTTTGCTTCGCCAAAGAAAAGTAGCCAAAAGAAAGGCGACCCGCAAATTTATCGCTGATCTTAAATGATAAATTGTCTATTCAATACCGTATTTAATCCGCATCCCTGCGGTAAATACTAAAAAATCATCCCTGATTTTTTTATTGGCCAATTTCTAATTTAAGGCGATAAAGAACGGGAGTTACCGCGCTTCATCGATAGAATATATCTTAACTTACTTGCATTACCGATATTCGGTGCTTTTTCATATTCTCATTATGGTCCGTATAATAAATTCGGTAAGCACATCACTATTTCAGGGAACATAATCAGTAAAACCAAGCCTGACATTTGTAAAATGATAAAAGGGATTGCCGCTTTATATAGATCATAAATAGTCACTTCTGGAGGGGCGACCGATCGCATATAAAACAGATTATAACCAAAGGGCGGGGTTAAATACGCCGATTGCATGCTCACCACAAACAAGACCGCAAACCAAATCGTGTCATAACCTAATGATTCAACCACAGGCACAAACAACGGAACTGTGATAAACACAATCGCAAAATCATCCAAGAACATCCCCAGGATAAAATAACAACCCAGCATCGCTAAAATGACATAAATTGGCTCAAGGTTTGAGTCTTCAATTAATTCTTCTAAAATCATACCGGCATCTAAACCAATGTAGACCTTACTAAAAAATATTGCAGCCAAGGTAATCCAAATTAACATGCCCATTAACTTGGTTGTACTCATCAATACTTCTTTGAGCATTTTCAGGTTAAGCGTGCGGTAAATCGCAGCACAAAGTAACGAACCTGCTGCACCAATCGCCGACGCTTCAGAGGGCGACGTAATGCCACTGATAATACAGGTCAATACGGTGGTAATTAAGGCTCCGGGTAATACTAATGCTTTGAGTGATTTTATCTTGCCCCAGAAATCAACCCGATCTTCACTCGATAATGCAGGCCCTAGCGATGGATTCATTCGACAGCGAATTAAAATATAGATTATATAAATAAATGCCAACATTAAGCCGGGAACAAAACCCCCAGCAAATAATTTACCGACCGATTCCTTGGCTAAAAAGGCATATAAAATCATCAAGACACTCGGAGGGATCAAAAAACCTAATGCCCCACCCGCCATGATTAAACCCGTAGCCAATTGTTTATCGTAACCACGTTTGAGCATCGCTGGCAGCGCAATAACCCCTAAACTTACAGTTGCTGCGCCAGAAACGCCCGCCATAGCTGCAATTAAGGCACAAATAATAATTGTGCCAACACCTAAGCCGCCGGGTGTTTGGCCCATCAACTTGTTCATCATGCCAAACAGATCATCGGTTATGCCGGACCTCTCTAACATCAAGCCCATAAAAATAAACATTGGCAAGGCTGCCAGAATAAAGTTATCCATCGCAGCAAAAGAGCTAATGGTTAATAATTCCAACGAACCTGGGCCCCATAAAGCGTAGGAAAATACAACGCCAACACTAAGCAGCGACCATGCCAATGGCGCGCCCATAATAAGCATCAGTAACATAGCACCAAACATGCCTAGCGTAATGAGTAGTGGACTAATCTCCGCCATCTAATAACTCCTTAATTTATTATTATACCCGTGAGCGTTGGAAATGCTGGAATGTGTGGCGAGAGTAAAATTCTAGGTACAAGGCGCGCGATTAAACAGTAGCTAACGTGTGTGATTGAGCGCAACGCAGTAGATAGGATTTTAAGCCGCGACAAAACCTGTAGATTCATTGCATACGGGTATATATCGATAAGACAAAGTTATGCGCGAACTTGGCGCATAACTCTCAATGCTGATACATCTTTTAGAAATTGTTTTAGATATCTTTTTTAGACATGGTCGACAGCCGCATAATATCTCTGACTAAATGGGCTAACCCTTGCAACCAAACCAGTCCAACGCCCAAAGGCAGCATTGTTTTGAACGGATAAATGGGAGGTCCCCAAGTGCTTTTAGACGACAACTCACCACGTTGCCAAGATTCGATAGCGAACTCACAAGATGCCACAAAAAAAACAGCAAACACAATGGCAACGACAGTGCCGGTAATAATATCGAGAATCGTGCGCCCGCGCAGCGAGAAAAGTTCGTAAACAACTTCACTTCGAACATGGGCGTGGTGTTTGTGGGTATAGGCTCCTGCTAAGATGCAGAATGTACCGTACAGCATGGTCGTCATTTCATGAGCCCAGGAGGTGGGACTTAAAAATAGATATCGCGCAACGATTTCATAAAGTAAAACGCCAATCATGGCAAGGCACATCCAAGAAACGGCCTTGCCAATCACTTCCGATATCTCGTCCTGTAAATCCAGTAAGCGAGATATTGTTGACATTAAGCTCTCCCAGTCGCTTTTGCAGCAGCTTTAAGAATATCAATCGCTTGCTTATTTCGATCTGACTTTGCGGCTTCTTCTTCCCACAGCACTCTAGCCGCATCACGCAAGCTAGCCGAATCGGCTTCATTAAGGGAGTTTAATTCGAACAAACCTGTGTTGCCCGCATCGATTGAGCCACTGACCATCCAAGTGTGCATTCTGCCGGCGTGTTTAGCATATGCAGTTTCCAGCACTGTTTGTTGACTTTTAGACAGCGATTTCCAGGTGTCCATATTAATCAACATTTGGTCGGTATAACCCGGATTTATCATATTTAGCGATGTATAGTGCTTAGCTGCTTCATATAATTTCATGCCAAGGTATTCATTGGTTCCAGCATAAATCACGCCATCGATAGTGCCTGTAGACAATGCAATATAAAGTTCAGAACCTGGAATAAACACTGTCGGTATGCCAAATTTATTAAGAATTTTAGCAACACTTGGCGTTGCTCTTATCTTCATTTTTTTCAGATCTTCTAGGCTGTTTACTGGATTTTTAGTTAACAGATCAAATGGCCCACCCATAATTGGACCCAAGTAATGAACATTTTGCTCTGCGTAAGCTTCACGGATCAAACCAATTAAGCCCTTAGTCTCCATGATATACATAGCTTCGTCATAGTTAGTCCATGCACCAGGAATACCCGATTCAATGGTCGCTATATCAAGCTGCCCAGGCCAATATCCAGCATAACCTTGACACATATCTAGGGTGCCTTTGCTCACAGCCTGAAACATTTCAGCATCAGGTACTAGTGCACTGCCTGTGTAATATCTAATGCGCATAGATTTGTCTGAAGAATTTTTTACGTCATTGGTAAATGCTTTGAATTGTTCTTTAGATTCTTTACCTTGGTAGGTTTGCATCCGAAGTTTTTTTGTTGTTTCTTTAGCATTTACGTTCATCGCTATAGGTGCGGTAGCTAAGCCTGCAACTGCCGCTTTAATAAAGTTACGTCTTTTCATTATACACTTCCTTTTATATGTTATTGGTATGTAACGTTCAGATTGCTGCCAGCTGCACTCAATCGTTAGTTGATAATGGCGCTCTTTACTGTTGCTATAGTTGTAAGTAAACGCTACACCGACCTCAGCATTTAATTTAATGCTAATGTCGGTGTGCTCATCGATTTTCTAACGAATTAAATGCGGCAGGTATTAGTTGGCGTACCAAATTGTTTTGGTTTCCACGTACTGTTCAAATGCTTCTAGGCCATTGTCATGTCCACCAAAGCCTGACTGTTTGTAGCCGCCGAATGGGGTACTGATATCGCCTTCAGAGAAACAGTTGATCGACACCGTGCCCGCTCGGATAGCGCGAGAAACGCGATGAGCCCGGCGAACATCAGCGGTATAAATCGAGGCCGCCAATCCATATTCGGTATCGTTAGCCAATGCGATAGCTTCTTCGTCAGTGTCAAAGGTAGTGACAGCCAACACAGGACCGAACACTTCTTCCTTAAATAGGGTCATTTCAGGTGTTACGCCATCAAAAATGGTTGGTTCGACAAACAAGCCAGCGCCAATATCAGGCGTGCCTCCGCCATGAACTAACCGTGCACCTTGCTCTTTCGCTTTGCTTAAATGAGCGCGAACCTTTTCAAAATGGGCGGGTTCGACCATCGGGCCGATGCTCGTAGTCGGATCAGTAGGATCGCCAACTTTCCACTGGCTTAACTTATCTTTAAGCAAGACCAACAACTGATCTTTAAGACTATGATGAACAATCAAACGTGAGCCACAGCTGCAGTTCTCCCCCATGTTCCAAAACGCAGCTGACAGTACATCATCAACAATTTCTTCGAGGCAGTAGACATCAGCAAAGATCACTTGTGGACTTTTACCGCCACATTCCAATACCACGCCTTTAAGGTTACTTTGTGCTGAATATTGCAGGAATAAGCGCCCCACTTCAGTAGAGCCTGTAAAAGACACTACATCGACATCCATGTGCAAGCCCAGTGGCTGGCCAACTTCTTCGCCAAGACCTGTAACCAAGTTCAGCGCACCCACTGGAACTCCAGCTTCATGTGCCAATTGCACCATTTTATAAGCACTAAGGGAGGTTAATTCTGCTGGTTTAACAATGACCGAGTTGCCAGCAATCAATGCCGGAGCAACTTTCCAAGCAAACATTTGCGCAGGAAAATTCCAAGGCAGCACAGCAGCGACAACACCAACGGGTTCTTTAACGATCAAACCAACCGTATCGCCGTCTGTCGGCGCGATTTTACCAAACAACTTGTCGATAGCTTCTGCGTACCAGACAAAGGTATTGATAGTTTCTGGAATATCAGTTTCAAGGCATTCGGTAATCGGCTTACCGCCGTCAATACAATCGAGCGCAGCGAGTTCTTGGGCATGGGCTTTCATCAACTCAACCCAACGTTGCATCACAACTTTACGCTCGCTAGGGTGAAGATTAGCCCATTCACCTGACACAAAACTATCTCGTGCAGCCTCTACAGCAGCATCAACATGGCTAGCATCACAACGCTGAATTTGGCCAATTACGCTATTGTCGAACGGATTAATGGTGTCAAACGTAACATTGTTAGTGTTGTTGCTACCTGCTAACAATGCGCCAGCATAAAGTTGACCATCACCAGCTAAGTCAAAGACAGCTTCTTTAGTAAGTATCATGGTGTGTCCCTCCTTTATACTAAGGCAAGCTTTAAAGCATCGATAAAAGCAGCTTTGTCTTCGTTGCTAATCGCTTGCAACGGTGCACGTACTTCGCCAACCTCAATACCAATATGTGCAAGGCCTAACTTAGCTTTTTGGTTATAATCGGCTGATTCCATATTCTGAATAACAGGCATGATTTGGCGCATGATGTTACGTACGTTATCAAAATCACCCGCTTTAGCCGATTCGATCATCTGGACATGTTGCTTAGGTAGATAATTGGCGGCACCACCGATCCATGAACGCACTCCCCAAAATAAGTAGTCGGCGCTTTGGTCATCAGAGCCACAAACCATAGTGAAGTTTTCTAAGTTCGCGTTAATCAACGTCAGCGCACGGCTAAAGTCACCGCTGCTTTCCTTCATTCCGATAATGTTTTTGTCGCGGCTCAGCTCTATCACCGATTCAACACTAATCTCGACCCCAGAACGCGCAGGGAAGTTGTACATAATAATTGGCATATCAACCGCGGCGCTAACACTCTGATAATGGCTGATAATTTCACTCTGCTGCGGCAAGCAATAAATCGGAGGAGCCAGCATTAACCCTTGATAACCAAGCTCTTTAGCCTGCTCTGCTTTCGCGATAGAGCCGCCAGTATACAGGTCATTAACCCCAGCAATTAATAAAGCACGCCCTGCTACTTTGTCGGCAATAAATGCCATAACATTGCGTCGTTCCTCATCACTAAAAGTGTAATACTCGCCCGTTGTGCCACAAGCGACGATACCAGACACACCGGCTTCGATTAACGAATCAAGCACAGTGGCTAAAGCCGAGTAATCAACGCTGCCATTGGCATTAAAGGGAGTGACTACTGGAACTAATACGCCTTCAATATTCATAAGTATCCTATTTTTAGTAATTAATAGCCGCCAGTACTCACTGGCGGCTATTGTTAGTTAATGGTGGGTATTGGACAGTTGTTATCAAATACCCATATTGTATACAATATACATGTGCAGGCGTTTGATCAAGCCTTAACTCGCTATTTTTATCAACTAAGCAAGATATTGGCTGAGTGAAATGACTGTTTTATTGTGTATACAGACCGCAAACGTAAGGAGATTGGACGGTTAAAAACCGAAAGGAACTAAAGAAATAGATATAATAATTAGCTAGTTAACAATAAAAGTAAAGACGACACCTTTGTAAGTACGATGTAATCTGGGAATCTTAGCAAAAGATCTCAACGGTAAAGCTTAACGGTAACAATACGTGACAAAAAGTGTATACAAAGTAACATTCAATCCAAACGATACACCAAGCCATAAAGATAACGGGGCTTAACACTTGTTTTTTGATATGTGTTTACACCTTTAATTTATGACGGACAACTTAAGAAGCACAGGACTGATGTCAGTATCGAGGCAACAAAAGCAAGCCATACGATAACCACATGGTGGGGGAATTATCAGACCAACTGTTGGACTTGCCTTTGAACTAATTCATTGCTGCAATAGCTGACTATTGTTCACGCTCTGTCCAAGCCCAGTCATTAAAATGCGCTAGCCATAATAGGGTTTCTGGTGATAAGCGTTTCGACATGTGGTAGCATCTGCGTCAATTGAAAATTTGCGATGTACTTTCTGTTCTTTGTCGTCTTAATAGCGGTGATTTCTATCAAGACTGATGTGAAAATAGGACATGAATGCTAGCGCCTATTCACACATTAAATCAATTAAGCCCCCCTAATATCGTGGTTGTACTCTGGCAGGGAAAAATATTTTAGTACCCCAGACATGTACACCAGAAGTAAAGAAAAATTAAAAGGTTATAAATCAAATGAGTAAAGCCTCTATCCAATGGTTTCCGGGTCATATGCACAAGGCCCGTAAAGAGATGCACGAAATAATGGGTCAAATTGACATCGTTATTGAAGTGGTTGATGCCAGAATACCGTATTCGAGCGAAAATCCATTTGCCAAAGAATTACGCGGGGACAAACCGTTAATTAAGGTGCTTAATAAATGTGACTTAGCCGATCCGGTACTGGTCGAATTATGGCAGCAACATTTAGATCAAGAGCAAGGCATCTCTTCATTGGCGATCACCACGACTGAGGCAACTCAGGTCAATAAAATAATGGATTTATGCCGCAAGTTAGTACCGCACCGTGATGAGCCGGGTAAAGATATTCGTGCGCTTATCATGGGGATCCCCAATGTTGGTAAATCAACCATCATCAATATTTTAGCCGGCCGTATTATCGCAAAAACAGGTAACGAGCCAGCGGTTACCAAACGTCAGCAACGCATTAATCTTAAAAATGGCATAGTGCTATGTGATACCCCGGGTGTTTTATGGCCTAAAGTTCATAACGAAAACAGTGGTTATCGCTTGGCGATTACTGGTGCAATTAAAGATACCGCGTTTGATTACGAAGATATTGCTTTTTACGCCGCAGAATACTTAATGCACAACTACCCAGAGCTATTAAAAAGCCGTTATAAACTCGATGAACTGCCCGAGGGTGATTGGGAACTAATGGAAGCTATTGGTGCAACTCGTGGCTTTAAACGAGCTGGCGGTCGTATTGACATGCACAAAACCTGTGAAGTATTACTGCACGAATACCGTCAGGGCACCATCGGCAGAATTTGTTTGGAGACCCCTGAAATGATGGTAGCCGAAGAAATTATAGTTGAGCAAAAACTCGCGGAAGACGCGCTAAAAGGCTTAGTCAAGAAAAAGAAACCTAAGCGTAAACGTCGTTAAACACTGTTGGCTATGTTGTAGTTAACTGTGGCTATAAATTAGGTTTGGCGAACTTTATGATGTGCTTTATCTGTTTCCCATTCTTGAATTTTTGCGCAGGCACACCAGTTACTTTCTTTGCGTCGCCAAAGAAAGTAACCAAAGATTAAATTTTCTGGAAAAATTTAAGACAGCTTTAGCTGGTCCGAAGGACAAATAACAGGGAAGTTATTTGCCAAAGCGACCCGCGATTTAGTTGCTTATATTCAATAGAATAACCGTCTTAACACAGCCGCTTTTAATGCGCGTCTCGGCTTTGGCATCCTCGGCAATATGCTCCCTGCATTGCCCTACTGTGTCCATCCATGGACAAATGCGTCGCTCTACCTGCGCCATCCTTGGCTACGCATGCGCGAAAAGCTAAAAAATCGTCCCTGATTTTTTCTCCTAACGATTATCCAATTGAATGCAACTAACAACGGGGATTAAAACCGATCGCACCACACGCCTATAGTTAACTTGTTGTCTTTAAATAAAAGATAAAACCAGACACAGTTAACGGGAACATAGCAGGGCAAACGGGTTAAAAGTGAGCATCTAGTTATGATCATTTGACCGATCATAATGATCATGGTTTATAGTTACTTTTGTGAGTAATAGTAATGAAAGAAACCACTATCAGCCAAGCCTTT
>Ga0105355_10002156_pt1 | contig 17880 bp, 19 predicted proteins | sample GOMGulsemesocosm_2_FD_83508 | JGI IMG/M metagenome (GOLD analysis project Ga0105355, IMG submission 83508) | Methane-oxidizing microbial communities from mesocosms in the Gulf of Mexico - GOM9C Gulf of Mexico | ecosystem: Environmental > Aquatic > Marine > Cold seeps | place: Gulf of Mexico... | reverse complement strand
GTTACCAATTAACGAATAATCAAGCCAATGCCAAAGTGTTATTTGATATTGATAGAGAAGGATTTGTAGATCTGATTGTCGAATGCTTAGAGGCGTATAATGAGCAATAATACAAAGACAATAATGCAAAGACAATAATACAAAAAAATACGCGATTTCCCCCCCCCGAAATTTCAAACCACTTTCTAGCCATGGGGGGGTGGATAAAATCAAACTACCTAAACACATAACTTAAATGATTGGTTCCATCCATAATTCACTAATCACGCTCAAACAACGGTTTTAGCTGACTGATTTGACCGATGCCGACACAAGCAGTAAAACGCTGAGAAACTAATGTTATTTGCTGTTTATCAGTGAAAAATTTCGGAGTATTAGCAAAGACTTCCAATTCACAACGATCTTTTTTGCGCTGATAACTATCAACACACCAACTCACACTCGATCCTGACAGCATCTGCTGTCTGATATCGTTACACAAATATTCGGCCAATTTTTGCACGCCAACTTTCACATCACTGACGGTGACATCTTTCGTTTCAATCTGAGTAATGATGGCTTGATAACTGTCGATATTCACATCGACATTTTGATTAATTTTGTATAAATACCCAGAACTGACAACAAGGATCAGAATTAACAAGTACCGCATTCAATTCCCCTTCCTTTCACATATCAACAATGGATCATGTGACCAAGAACTAATTTTGTATGCGCAGGATAACAGCCAAACATTAATAGGACTCAATCCCAAGTCCCATTACCAGATCTAAGATATTTTATAACGAAAACAATCGGTGGTGTGATCATTCACCATGCCAGTCGCCTGCATAAAGGCATAACAAATGGTAGGACCAACGAAGTTAAAACCGCGTTTTTTTAAGTCCTTGCTCATCAATTCAGAAATCGGGGTTTTAGCTGGTACCTCAGCCAACGATGGCCAATTATTTTGCACGGTGACCCCATTAACAAAACGCCAAATATAACGATCAAACGAACCGAATTCAGCTTGAATAGCTAATACACCTTGTGCATTTTTAATCGCTGATTGCAGTTTTAATTTATTGCGGATAATACCTTCATTAGCCAACAAACGTTCGATATCATCTTCGGTATATTTTGCAACTTTGTGGTAATCAAATTGATCGAAAGCCAGACGGTAATTTTCACGTTTTCTTAATACCGTGATCCAACTTAATCCCGCTTGTGCACCTTCTAGAATCAAGAATTCAAATAAGCATTGGTCATCATGAACAGGGACGCCCCACTCTTCATCATGATAAGCCATATATAAGGGGTCTTCTCCACACCACGTGCATCTTTTTTTCATCTTAATCCTGTATTGATTCAGTATTTATCTGGCAGATGCATGTAGTTAAACTGCGCATCTCTATCTGCAATGGATTTAATCATAAAAAGTAAGAATAGAGTAGAAGAAGAGGCTCTTACAGTGAAGTAAAAGCCTAAAACAAAGAGCTTTTTAAATAGCTAAGAAGAAATTTTTAATACTAGCTAATGAACTACCTGACTAGCAAAACTGAGTAATCGACTCTGACCCATTAATTTTCTAAACGCAGCATTGTCTAACTTGATCAATGTTTCATGATCGCCTGCTTCTAAATAAATATACTCAAGCCCCATCAACGCTTTATCGCAGATCATCGACATATGATAAGCACTGCCAACGGGCGGTACAGCGCCGTGTTCACAATCAGCAAAAAAACCATAAAGATTGCGTTCTTTGACTAGGTGATAACGACCGTGAAATTCTTGATTAATTTGCGATAGACTAATTTTAGCATTAGCAGGCAGCACAGCCATAAGATGCTTGCCATCGTGATCTTCCAAGATCACAGCTTTAGCTATGTTCATGAAGGGAATATTGGCGCTCACAGCACTGTGAATTGAATTAGTGCTGTGGCTATGACTAAGTGTTTGATAGTGAATATTATGTGTAGCCAGATAATGGCTAAATCGAGTTGCGATGCTCATGAGAGCCTCCAAATCTTAGGTATCCCCTTACATTATAGAAAAGAAGCATCGAAAAGTAATCACTTCAAGTTTAATCGTTTTGCTAGACGATGGAGGTTGATACTGCTTTACCAATAATTGGCATAGCAGCGGCAATCAATTCAAAATGCAGTGCTTTTAAAACCAGATACATATCTTTTGATTGCGACTTAGCAATAACAGCAGCACGATTAATTGCATGCTCTAATTCACGTACATTACCCAGCCATGGATAATGTTGAATTAGCTGACTAGCTTCAAGATCCATCAGTGTTCGGCAAAGAAACCATTGCAGCAGCCATTATCGTTAATTTTGACGAAGATGGCTGACAACTGCAGCAATAACTATTTTTTTACTGTAGGATAATTAGCGTCTTTCCTCTATGAGCGCTTTAAATGTCTAATACCAATCAAGATCATTCATCTATTACTAACACTTCCCTCGTACAACTAACTCAGCAACTCGATGCAATGCACATCGCACAATTAGCTTCATTTGCTTATGGCTTGCCGCCGTTATTTTTATGTCGTAAGTATTTAGAATTAGAGGAGCAAGATGCGATTGGACAATGTCTTCAGCGTTTAGAGCATGGTATCAACAACCAAGATTTCACATTAGAGAAGTTAACAGCGTTACTAGCTGAAAATGACTATTACGATGACTATGAAGCGCGTTTACGTTTAGGCCCTGAGCTTAACTAAATTAAGCCGTTAACTTATTGATCTGTTAACAAATAGTTAGATAACTTGCTGACATTTAAGGTATTTCCCTAAAACCTTATGGGTCTTAGAAAAACACCTCTACTTGTCAGCATTTTTTATCTTCTTTAAAACTCAAACTTACCGGGATTTCGGCTTCTTAAGTTTCTAATTGTACCCATGCTTATTTGGTTATGTGCCAACCAATAAGGCAAGTGGTCACCCACAAATGCATTCGATTTTTCCATCATATCAAAAATAGTGAATGCCTTTCCTTGCGCTAATGCAGCACCCAAGACACTTCTATCTAAAATTGGCACACTATCAATATCTTCCAAAAGCGCATTCTTAATATGTATGGTGTTCATATCCCAATCAAATGTTTCAATGATTTTTTTAGTGACTATACCTTCAAATTTTTCAATCACTGACGGTAAAAAACTGAGTTTAGGAGTCACATCCGCACAAGCAAAATATTCCTCCCTCATCTTCCAGTCTCTAAAATCCATCATAACAATGGTTAACGCATCATCAAAACTAGCACTAAAATTGTTGGAAATAACAAACTGGCCAATCGACCTCATCATACCAAGTAAAATGCCAACATCAGGTTCTTTATAACCCACATCTTCCAGTCTCATTCTAGCGACATTTGCTGTAGTTACTGCACTCTGCCACACTTTCGGTATCATTATTTTGGTGTTTCTATCCGACCACTTCAATAATGGTTTCGACATCAGCACTGGATAAACTCTTCGACAACTCTCAATACCAATAAAACCAATTGCGGTTTTAGCATCTCGAATATTCTTAACTGGCTGGCCTATTTTTTCACAAAATTTGTCATTATTAACCAAATTCAAAATACTATGAGACAAAGAGTTGCTTAAAACACATAGACCACCCAGTTTTTTAAAATCAAGACTTTGACCATAAGCAAAACTAGCGAACTCAGCAAAATATGCGGTACCAACGATTAATTTTTCAGGAGCAGTCTCTTTTAATTTCTTTGATATCAATACCTCTGCGGCCTTCATGATAAGATTTGAAACCTTTTTATGTCGCTCCTGTCGAGTTTGTGCATCAAGCCTTCTTTCTTTAACACGAGCCTGTTCACACTCAAGGAGAAGCCTCTGTTTCTCGCCAACGCGTTCAGTTTCATCCAAAATGATTGAATCACAAAATTCAGACTCTTGGCTTAGTAAATGATCGACATCTTTTTGATTGACTACATACTTTTGGCTAACAAGCCACTTTGCAAACCTTGATTTAACTTTATCACTAATTTTTTTAGCATCATCAAGTCCCGATTGTTTATAACGTTTGTCGGTATAAATCGATTTTTTCATTAAAGCAAAACCCTATGTGCTAATTAATTTTCATTCTCTATTCTTACTGCTCTTACGCTATATCAGCATCGAATAACTTTATGGCATACAACAAACTATTTCCCATGTTATTAAGCAGCATAATGGTTAGTTCGATAGAATATACACGCCATCTAATTGCCTGATATTTCATTTAAAATCGATATATTAGACTAGTAGCCTCATGATTTCCACGCTAATTCATACTGTTTTAACTGCTCAGTATTGTTCATCTTAACCATAATTAATGATAATTTAAATCAATCAATAACAACTTATATACTCGCTTCATCAAAACAAACGACGCATAAATAATTTAACTTGCTGGAGCACATTATGAAAATGAATCACATCAGATTACTCGTTGGTGACATGGATAAAGCCATTGAATTTTATACCCATGCCCTCGGCCTTAAAGTGGTGATGGGAAATACCAAGGTCGAAGAGGAACGCGAAACAGCAAACTGTATAAAACTAAATAATTAAGCGGCTGTACTATGCTATTTCGACATGATGTTCTCTTCAATATAGAACTTCATTCCGATAACGTTTAGCCTAGCCGCTAAATCTACAGGTCTACTCGGAATCAGAATTTCTCAACCAGATATCAGCATTAACAGGGGCTTTATTTTTACGCTTCTTCTTGCCGCTGCCTTCTGGCGGGGCCATTGGTACGTACGCTTCAACAGTGGCGTCAACTTCAAAACCCGCTTCTTGCTCACGCTCAAGTCTGATCTTATTTTTCTTTTCAATGATACTGAAATGGTGCGCATCCACGTGATCAATAAGTGATAAGGCTAAGCCCACTTCACCAGCGCGGCCACTGCGGCCAATACGGTGCATATAATCTGATGGGCTTCTTGGTAAATCAAAATTAATGACTACCGGTAACTTGTCGATATCGATACCGCGGGCAGCAATGTCAGTTGCGATTAACACATGGATTTGGCCTAATTTGAATCCATCAAGTGTACGGATACGATCACTCTGCCCTTTATCGCCATGAAACACTTGTGAAGTAATGCCACGCTTAGCCAGTTTGTCCGCTAAGTGATTGCAGCTGTGTTTAGAATTAACAAAAATAAGCACTTGTCGCCATTCATGTTTCTTAATCAAATGCGCTAATAATGCTGTTTTTTCACCTTGATTTACAGTGAACACCCGTTGAACTAAAGTACTCGCATCGGCACTTTGCAATTGCACTTCAATAGGATCGTTAAGCAGCTCTTGCGTTAAAGCTTGAACTTGTTCAGGAAAAGTTGCTGAGAACAATAGAATCTGTTTTTGCTTTGGCATTAATGCCATTAATGCTGATAGTTCTTCGGTAAAGCCAAGGCTTAACATACGATCAGCTTCATCGAGCACTAAGGTTTTTACCTGCTCTAGCTTGACCGCATTACTTGAAATCAAATCAAGTAATCGTCCAGGTGTTGCCACCAGAATATCCGTACCGCCGCGTAATGCCAGCATCTGAGTATTCACAGATACACCACCAAAAACAGCAACCGTTTTTACGGCACCATTTAGATGAGCGGCATAAGATTTAATACTATCGGCAACCTGCATAGCAAGTTCACGGGTTGGCACCAAAATTAGGCCCGTAACATAGTTACCTTTACTGCCAGCCAATGACTTTTCAGAGTATTGTTGAAAAAGTTGCTGCAATAACGGTAATGCAAAGGCCGCAGTTTTCCCCGAGCCAGTGTTTGCCCCTGCAATTAAGTCACGTCCCGCTAATACACTTGGGATAACTTGTGCTTGAATTGGCGTTGGCTGCAGATGCTCTAGCTCAGTTAACCGAGCCAATAGCGGTGGAATAAGGCCAATTTCGGTAAAGTTGTCAGGTGTTGTAGTTTCTGTAGTGGGAGTGTTCATGAATATAAAGGGCTCAAGCAAAATAATAGCCGGCTATTTTAGCGCATTTATGCCCTGCTCAGTTAGTTAAATCGCTCAACATCAACGTTCTGGCATTCCATCACCGTATCAACCAAAGTGAATTCAACACGAAATGCGTATATTAGCGCGACACAAACGGGTAGGATGCAGCTCATATTACTTTAAGCAATGAGCACGACATGTCGATCGCTACAACTGAACACTTTGTTACCCGCGCCTTATTAATCGCAATTCGCACACCTTGTGTCACTCAGCAGGAAGTAGACGAATCATTATCTGAATTAGGCCGGTTGGTAAATACCCTCGGTTTTTCAGTGGTAGGAGCTAAAACACAGCGACAACGATCGACTAAAAAACTGTCTGTATTAGGCTCAGGAAAGTTAGAAGAACTCGCCACATTAACGGGTGAAAGCACATTTTATGAAGATGAAGTGCAGATTGAATTAGACCAAGACGAGTTAAACCAATTATTAGCAACAACAGATGTTAAATGCCAAGCCAACGTGGTGGTATTCGATTGCGAACTAAGCCCAAATCAATTAAGTAATGTTGAAGCGGCACTCGGCGTAGAAGTTTACGATCGTACCCGCGTTATTATCGAAATTTTTAGTAAACACGCACGTACTCGTACAGCGAAGCTGCAAGTAGAGATCGCGCGACTAAGCTACTTAACACCGCGATTACGTGATGAAAGCAGTGGCGATCGTGAGCGCCAAAAAGGCCGCTCAATCAGTGAAACTGTATTTGAGATTAATCGTCGCCGTGTTCGTACTCAAATCGCCGAACTAAGACGTGAGCTAATCAAGCTACAACGTGAAATGGACGGTCGCAGCAGTGGTCGTGTCGAACAGCTAACCGTCGCGTTAGTCGGCTACACCAACGCCGGTAAGTCATCGTTAATGCGCGCCCTAACAGACACCGAAGTATTGGTTGAAGATAAACTCTTTGCAACGCTAGATACGACGGTGCGTACGCTACAGCCGCCAACACAACCGCGTATTTTAGTCTCGGACACCGTTGGTTTCATCCAAAAGTTGCCTCATGATTTAGTGGCCTCATTTCACTCTACATTAGAAGAAGCAAAAAGTGCCGACTTATTGCTGTACGTGGTTGACGCCTCAGATGAAAACTTCACTTCACAGCTAGCCATTGTTGACCATGTATTAGGCCAATTAAATATTGATTTAAGTAACAAGATATTATTGCTCAATAAGGTTGATTGTCTAAGCCAAGAACAGCAATTGACTCTGTTAGAACAGTACCCGGATGCGTTACAAATCAGTGCGAGAGACAAAAGTGATGTCGCGTTAGTGCATCAGGAAATTCAAACTTATCTCGAACAAAAAATGTGTCCAGCTTGCTTTGACATCCCCTACACAGCCAGTGGCGTCATGGGGGAAATTCACAATAAAATGCAGGTGCTGGAAGAGGAGTATCATGAAAAAGGTATTCGTATCACCATGAAAGCCAGCCCGGTTGCATTAGAGCGATTACATAAAATGCTGCAAATCACGACATTTTAATACGCAACTAGACACTGCTTTTAAATACACTCATATAAAGTGTCCGCACATCGATAAGGATATCGGTGCGCGGTAGTAAACGAGATCACTCTTGAGAAAATGAAATGTCACCATAATAAGCCACTGCGTTACCGGAGCTGTTATCGGTATCAGTCATCAAGGCGACCGCATGAATGTATTCTATTTCTTTGCCAAACATCTGCTGTAAATCTAAATACACATTTCTTTTTTCTTCATACCAAGTATCGAGGTGATCATCACTCGATCGCACGGCATACATTTGCGCATTATCACCTGCAAAGGCATTTGGCCAAGACGAAGCCTTGGGTAAACTGCTCGACCATACATAGTTCAATGCTTTGGTCTGCCAAAAAAACATACCTCCCGAAACGATGACATATATTCTTGCCGAGTAATCATCACCCGACTTCTGCTTTTCGTTCATTGGCCCTAATCGGTTAGCTATTTTCCAGCGCCACGTCATGTAAGGATATTTCTTGATATTGATTTTAACTTCTTTAGCGAGTCCGGATGCACTCGCACGACTATCGGCTTTTAGTACATTGACGCCATCAACGTTAATGATTTCATAGCGTGTTTCATTCTTAAAAGGCTTAACTTCCCAACCGCCTAATTTCCCAGCTGAAAAGTCCGCCACTTTAATATCCTCAGAATTATCAGCTTGCGTCTGAAAGCTAAAAATAACAGCTAATACAAAAGGTAATAGTTTTATTGGCATATTAAAATCTCTTGGTATTGAATCGAAAGGCGCATGGTGACTTTATCTTACAATTGGTAATAACTCTTTAATAAAAAGTAATAAAAGGGGTCAGAATTACTTTATTGCCAGTACTGAGTTACGCAGATTAGTTTAGGTATTAAAATGGCTCTAAAACTTCGCGTTTCTTATCCTTGTCTCGCCGAACACATCATTCATCGTGCCAATATTCAATCATAGCCCTTGGTCATTTTCGACACCCAATAGCACTGTTAATTCTGACTTAGCCGCAGAGAATATGCTCGATGCAAAGTACGCAGACGGTGATAAATAGCCAGTGATTTTCCACAACATGGTATCCATCATGGGTCTCGATTTTATTTGACGTGGATGCGGCAAAGGTAATTATACCGAAGCCATTTTACAAAAAGCATTTCGACCTTTGCGGATGATTGTTACTGTTTAACTAACGTTAAAAATATTCTTTATTGTGAATGGATGGGTAATGTTATAACATAACAAAATTGTCCTGTAATTGCTCTGAGCCGTGTTTTACTGCCGTTATCTTCAACTGAACAAATTGCTATTACTTGTAATGCTCGCACTTCCTGTCGGATTGAGTAGCCTTTCGCTCGTCCACGCAATGGAAATGAACGATAATATTCATGAACAGCATCAGTGTGAGATCTATGACGCGGTACGCAATGCATTAAGTAACGCTTTAAATGTTGCACCTTACTTAGACAAGACACAATGCTTCCGCACCTTTAATACCTTAGAACAAATTGCTTGTTTTAAGTATCTTCCAAGAACGCGTTCGCCACCACAGTAACCCCACGTTTATGAATCTAGCATTTAAAAAATTTATTTTATAACGTTAAATTAATACGTTAGGGATTACTATGACCGAAATATCTTACGCTTCAATCGCAAGAAAGAAGAAGCTTAAACGTGGCCTACTACTGGCTACTCTCGTTACCGCGGCCGCTATTTTTACAGCGACAACATTTACTGATACTGAAAAATCAGCCGCACTAACAAAACCCACTAAAGCGAATACATTATCAATTAGTGGCCCTTGGGAGATCTCTAGCCTTGACCCATCCAAACAGGGTTATGTTTTAACCCGCATGCAGATGATTGAAACCCTACTTAATGTCAATGACCAAGGTGTGATATCCCCTGGATTAGCGGTCAAATGGCAGCGCAGTGACGATGGTTTGAATTGGCAGTTTACGTTACGCGATGGTGTTATTTTCCACGATGATACCCCACTCAATGCAGACGCTGTCGTGCGTTCTCTGACTCATGCACAGCGTAAACACGGGACCTTGAATAAAGCGAAAATAACCAAGATCAGCGCAATAAACAACCATGTTGTTGAGATTGAACTAGCGCAGCCTTATGCCGCATTTGCCGCGTTACTAACAAATTATTCCAATGCCATTTTATCTCCACTGTCATACAAAGCTGATGGTAGTGTTAACGCACTTTATGGATCTGGCCCTTATCAAATGGCAAGCTTTTCACCGCCGCATAAATTAACAGTGAAAAAATTCCCTGACTACTGGGGTGATAAAGCACAGATTAGCTTTGCCACTTATCTTACAGGTCACCGCGCTGAAAGCCGGATCTTACAAGCTAAATCAGGGGAAGCTGATATTGTATTTACCCTTGAACCAGCTATGTTGACCCAGCTTCAAGACAGTAATGAAGTCAAGATCCACAGTAATTTGATCCCAAGAACCATGTTTGTGAAGGTCAATGCCGGTCATCCATTGCTCAGTGATGTGCAAGTGCGAACAGCGTTAAGCTTAGCGTTAGATCGTGCATCCATTGCCCAAAATGTACTCAATGCACCAGGCTCTGAAGCGGCGCAGCTGATGCCAAGCTCAATGTCGCAATGGTTTATCGACGGTGTAGATAATACGCCATTTAATCTCGAAAAATCACAACAGATACTGGCTAGCTTAGGCTGGAAACGTAACGAATCAGGTCTATTAGAGCGTGACGGTCAAGCATTCAAGCTGACGATGATAACGTATGCCGATCGACCAGAACTGACGACAGTTGCCACCGCCATTCAAGCGCAATGGGCTAAATTAGGCATTGAACTGAAAGTCGATGTAACCAACTCAAGTATGATCCCAGCAGGTCATAACGACGGTTCATTAGAAATGGCGCTTATCGCCCGTAACTTTGGTTTTAGTGCCGACCCGCTACCAATCATGAGCACCGACTTTGCCCACGGTGGTGGTGACTGGGGCACCATGAATTGGACGAATACTGTTGTCGATAACGCGATTGATGAATTACTGACATCAGATAACGCGACACGCTCGCTGGCGCTTAGCCAGATCATTGCCAAAGCGATTTATGACGATAAACCTGTGTTACCCATTTCCAGCTACAGCCAACATACATCAGTAAATAAGCGCGTGAACAACTTTAAATTTGATCCGTTTGAGCGTAATTACTTCATCAACCAAATGAATTTTGAACAAGTAGGAAACCAGTAATGCTATGGGCACTGCTTAAAAAGCGTTTGGCTCAACTGTGTTTAGTAACCTGGGGCGTTGGTACACTCACCTTCGTACTCATGCGTAGCTTGCCCGGTGATATGGCCTATCGAATTGCAGCCAGCCGGTATGGACAAGATAACGTTGATTCCGCGGCCGCAGAATTGGTCCGTCAAGAACTAAACCTAGATCAAGGTTGGTTTAGCAGCTACACATCTTGGCTATTAGACCTGCTGCAATTCAATCTCGGTAACTCGCTAGTCAGTGGCTTACCTGTAAGTGAAACCGTTGCTCATCAGCTTGGGCATTCACTGCTACTTGCTGGTTGTGGGATCTTATTATCAGTGCTTATCGCATTACCACTCGGTACTTTATCAGCAAAAAAAGGCGGCGTTGTTAACTTGGTGGTGGTCTGGTTCTCGACCTTCACCCGTGCGATGCCGGTATTTGTGTTAGGTTTAATTCTCATCCTGCTGTTTGCAATGGAATGGCAATTACTCCCCGTCGCAGGGTTTGGTACATGGCAACATCTGGTGCTGCCAAGCATTACTTTGGCAATCAGTTTAGCGGCAGTATCAAACCGCGTCGTTCACAACAGTGTACGCCGAGTACTACGTTCTCCCTTTTATCAATTCTCGCGTGTTAAGGGCTTAACCGAAGGCCAAACATTCTTGCGCCACGGGGTCAGAAACATGGCTGTACCTGTGGTGGCCTTTATCGGTATCCAGCTAGTAAGTGTGATTGAAGGCATTGTGATGATTGAATCGCTATTCTCTTGGCCCGGTGTTGGTCATGGCCTCGCGCATGCTATTTTTGCTCGCGATATTCCGGTGATACAAGGTTGTGCGTTAACCATGGGGATCTTATTTGTAGTACTAAACAGCTTGATTGATGTGCTGTGTTACTGGATAGACCCAAGAGGACAGCAAGAACAATGATGAAGCAATTTAATTTAAATCAAAAACTCGGATTCGGGTTATTACTCGGGCTATTTCTGTTTGCCATACTCGTAGGCTGGTTATCACCTTACAGTATTGATCAGCAAGATCTAGCTCATCGCTTGTTAACTCCCGATGCCAACCACTGGTTTGGTACAGACCATTTTGGTCGCGATATGATGACCCGACTCGCCAGCGCGATAATCTTGTCATTTTCGCTGGGGGTATTGTGCGTGCTCAGTGCTTCTGTTTTGGGCGTGACCTTGGGTGTGTGCGCCGCATGGGCCGGTGGCCGAGTAGAACAAGGCTTAGATATTTTAGTTAATATCTTATTAGCATTACCGGGGTTAGTTCTCGTGCTGTTACTTTCTGCGATTGCGCCAGGTTCATTCTTGATGATGTACCTTGCTATTTCACTGGTGCAGTGGGTTGAGTATTACCGCGTAACACGGGCGATAACACGCACCTTGATGGACAGTCCAGAAAGGCAGGTTTCGGTGATGATGGGTTTTGGTAAGTGGTATCAGTTCAAACGCCATATATGGCCTGCAGTTGCACCTTCTGTGTTTACCATGGGCGCATTTGGTGGTGCCAACGCGATCTTAATGATGGCATCACTGGGGTTTGTCGCTGTGGGTATCCAACCACCTTTGGCTGAACTGGGTTTGATGAGTGTAGAACTATTCCCGTTCTATGCCGAAGCACCTTGGGTATTGGCGCAACCGTTGTTGGTGGTTGCTTTGTTAGTATTAGGTTTTCAATTATTAGCAGGAGCAAGCCGTGAATCACTTAATTCAGCTGACTGATCTGTCTATTAGCGCAAAAGAGGTTGCGTTGCTGCAACCTTTATCATTGACGTTATACCGCAATAAACCGATCACCATACTTGGTCAAACCGGTTCGGGAAAAAGTCTGTTAGCACAAGCCATTGTTGGTCTATTGCCAAGCGAATTATCGCAACAAGGCAAGGTGGAAGTGTTTGGTCAAACCCACGACCGTCATTCCGTAATGAGCTTGTGGGGTAAAGAAGTGATCATGTTACCGCAAGAGCCATGGCGCGCACTCGATCCGCTTATGCCAGCCTACAGACAAGTCGCCGAGGTATATGAGTGTTTGCATGGCATGGATGAAGAATCTGCATTTAATCATGCCTTAGCTGATTTAGATAAAGTGGGATTAAGAAACAGTGCAGCGAAAAAGCCCGGACAACTATCTGGTGGCATGGCGCAACGTTTAGCGGTGACAGCAGCTACCGCAGGCGGAGCCAAGTTGATCTTAGCGGATGAGCCAACAAAAGGGCTTGATGTTAGTCGTCGTGATGACATCATTCAATTGTTAATGACCAGTGCCCGAGATGGCGGCTTGCTGACGATCACACACGATATTGAAGTCGCCCGTCAGATTGGCGGTGACATTATCGTGATGAAAGAAGGCGTGGTTGTTGAACAAGGATTAGCAGCACAAATCTTAGATAACCCGCAACATGCATATACCCAATCACTGATTGCTGCAGATCCACGGCATTGGGAGCAGCGTGAAAAAAGCAGCATTGAAAAAACGCCGGTGCTGGCAGTCAAAAACCTGAGTATTGGTCGTCAGGGTAAAGCGCTTTCTAAGGATATTAACTTTACCATTCATACTGGTGAAGTTGTCGGAGTGATTGGTGATAGTGGCTGTGGTAAGAGTACCCTTGGTGATACCTTGCTTGGTCTATTAACACCGGTCGCAGGCTCGGTAAATAAACACATCGATGGGGTCAAACCTCATCAATGGCTTAAGCTGTTTCAAGATCCACCAGCCGCATTTACAGCCAGTGTTACGCTGGGGGTATTATTAGAAGACTTGGTTAAGTTGCACAAACTAGATCGGCAACGAATAGCGCCCTTAATGAGTAAGCTAAAACTAGCGCCTGTGTTATTAGCGCGCAAGAGTACCGAGGTTTCTGGTGGTGAACTACAGCGCTTTGCGATCCTACGAGCCCTGCTGCTTGATCCTGTGTTCTTGTTTGCCGATGAGCCAACATCACGACTTGATCCCATCATCGCCAAAGAGGTCACCGATTTATTGGTGGACTTAGCGAAAGAGCAAGGTTGCGCGCTGTTACTCGTCAGTCACGATCCGCACATGATTGCAAAACGTTGCGATACTGTTATTCAGTTATAGCGTTCATAGTTCAGTGATACATAGCCTATCACGCTAAAGAGTCTCCAAATTGGGGGCTCCTTCCATCGGCATTAGCACTAATTGCGTTTTATTTCACGGTATCCATCTCAACGTTTTTAATCAAAGGATCCGCACACTCTTCAAGCGTTGCCGATGCAGCACCTCATCTAAATTAAATATTAAACTTAGTGATTCTTAGTTGTCGGCGTACTCACTGCTTGGCGCTAAGGTTAGGTGACCATACCTTGTTCGTAAGTATGATTACCGATAACTAGGGTACCGCTGGTTGGTATTTCGTATTCACCGATTTGTTCTTCAGAATCAGGGCCAGCGTAACCATTGGTTGGCTGCCTCGATATAAGGTTGCTGCAATGCTTCATTCCACATCAATTCTCTGCCGCCCTCGAGGTATAGCTCATCTTCGAATTCAGATGATCAAGTAAGAAGTGAAAGTTAATGCGCCATTAGTGACTGTTTTAACGACATTGCTAGCTTGCTCGGTCTGAGTGCAAGCCGTTAAATACAGGACGGCAGTGACGGATAATATCGCAGTATTTTTCAGTGTAAAAAAGGGCATAACGTGGTTTGCCTTAATCGAGAGTATGTGCACTCGATTATAAAGATAAATAGATTTATTACTGTAAGGGTTTGTATGGGATACGGTTAGTGATATAGAGCACGGTACACAAGTAAAATAAATATAAGGATAGAAACTACACGTACCCATAAGTGAATACCTACTTTAATCACATTTTAAAGTCTCAAATACATAAAAAACCATCTGAAAACAACATAGTTCAAATAAAAATTTGACACTGACAATCATTATCAATACGATTTAAATCAAACCTATAGCAGTCGAATAGGTCACAATTTGATAAGGATATTCTATGAAAAAAGTAACTTTAACGATGCTGGTTATCGCACCTCTCACTTTAATGAATGCTTCCTTTGTTTCTGCAGCGCAACCTGAATACGATATCAGTGTTTCGAATGCGAAACGTCAAATAGCCTTGGAACTAAGTCGACAATATACTCAAGTCTTGCCAACGCTACAATCTGACATCAATCGATATAATTTAACCGTCAATGCAGATCAAGTATTACAATCGAGCGGCGTTGCCACTAAAGCACTGCATAAAAGTGAGCAAGCGATTCGCTCGGCAAAAGGGCTATCTACTCGCTCGGCACAAAGTTCCGCTTTTATGCGCGTTGAGAATCCTAATCTAGTGCAATTTCGTCTCGCTGACGCCAGTATGCTAAGTGACTGGCAGCAAGGTGTACCTCCGTTATTTGCCTTCGAACCAGCGGGCAATGATAAGGACTGGGCTAATATTGAAGCCTATGATGTAAATGGTAATATTCAGCAGCTGGATGTGTACCAGCTGCCAGACAGACCGGTTTTCGTGGTTGAATTAGATAAACAACAAACGATACGTGAAGGACTCGCAGTAATGCGCGAGATCTTAGCTCAAAACACTGATTCAGCAAAACAACTCAAATTAACACGTCCTCAACGAAGCGCGTCTAGATCTGCTGATAAACCGATATCGACAACCGTGATTAAGCAGATAAGCTTACAAGATGATCAAGAACCTTGGATATCAGGTGCTGCAGAGGTATACGCGATAGTCAATGGCGTTAACCCAAGCCGTGATAAGCCAGTACTGGATATCATTGAAATGCCTTATCTTGATTATGCAGAGAAAGAATATTATCCAAATCAAGTCGTAGTTCATTGGGAGCGTTATCGTTGGGCTGCGGTAGATATGATATTGATGGAGCATGATGACGGTACAAATTACAAAGAACTTGCGACGGTACTTCTCTCTGCGGCTGAAACAATTTTAAAATCAATCCCAGATCCGGAAGTACAAGGCTTTGCTATTGTAGCTACCATCACCAATGGCATACTCAAAGCCTTACCGGATGCTTGGTTTACTAATGATGATGACTTTGTCGATGCCTATTACACACTACAAGAAGGTCAAACATACACAGAACACTATGGTTCAGGGGGCAATGCAAGGGCGACCTTCACACCTCTGGTTATTGACCCAAGGTAAATGATGTATTGTTAAATTGAGACTGCGTTTAAACAAATTAAGTAATCTTCAATTTTAATCTGTATGCAGTTGTTCATTGAAGTTAGCCTCCTGATTGGAGGCTTTTTTGATCTTGCGGTAAAGCGCGAGCGGCTATTCAGCTATAGCTGGATATGTTTCATCTCTTCTGTCTGAGCTAAGTAATATTCACAACGTGTTTGAATACTCTGTTTATACTTTTCAGCATATTCAAACTCTGCACCCGAGAGTTCCCAAGCTAGATTTACTGCTTTATCTACATTATTGATAATCGTTTTCGCTAGCTGTTTAAGCGTTATTTCAAGTACGTTCTGCTTTATTCCACATTCTTCAGCAAAGAGCATCAACTGATAAGCATGCACTTCATCAGGTTCAAATTCATCACCAATTGCCATCGCAAGTTCTTGATCAAACTCTGGATACATCTGCACATTAACGAGGTCGTACCATGGCGTAGGTTCCAATCCATCTGCAGTCACATAGAACGAGTAATTTTTGCCATGAGAATCTGCATTGCAGACAAGTAAATTAAAAATTGTCCAACGGAGCATGTCATATTTAGCTTGTGCGGGATTAACACAGAGCTGTGCAATACTAAACAGCTTTTCTAAACTCACGCCTTCACGGATCTCTTTCACGTCACGGCTGCCACCTAAATTTCGTTCATACTTTCTAGCAACCGAAAATCCAAGCGCCTGGCATGCATCAATCATATGGCGACGCATTACGATTTTTCGTTCTGCGTTATACATGCGGTCGAAACGCGTAACAGATAGGGCTTTATATTTCCCTATTGGCATAACCTCGACTTTCGCAACTTGCATACCGATAAGCTCAGCAAGCTTCATGGTAATGAACTCATTGAGCACCAGATGCTGCTGAGTATTTTTTTCAAATTTAACGATGTGGGTTGAACAAAGTTCCCCTTCACCAAACCCGTATTCAGTATCGACATGGAATAGGTTCAATTTAGACTGAACCCCTGCCACTGAAAGACGTGGTTTGCCATCCCAGACTTCCATCGGCCACATTTCAGGGTCTTCGATTCGTTTTATAAGGTCTTCTTCGCAGATTGAAGTAAAAGAGGTTACTTGTGGTTTCGCGTCCACAGGCAAATACAATATAGCACCAGATGTATCGAACCCAATCCCCTTAATTAGAGCGAATGTATTATTTTTGGAAATACCAAGGGCCTCAATAAGATAATCAAGTCCTTTGTTTTCGGGCAGTAAGTTAGTCAGATAAATTGATATTTTTGAACTCGGCACTCGGCCACTAAGTGGAAGCTTTGGCGAGATAGGAAAACCCTGTCCCTGCCATTCTTTAGTATATTCGATAGAGAAATATTCAGTATCAATGTCAAAACATATTTGACCTATGATCATCCCCCTGAAATGCATTTCTAGGGTATTAAAGTTAGAACCACTCATTGCTGCCACCTAATGTATTTTTGCTACTAGGCGTATCTACAGCGAGGCTTATACCAAAACCATTAAGGATTTTAACTATTGTTGAAAAGTATACATCTTCGCCCTTTTCAACTCTGATCAAGGTCTTTTTGGTAACACCACAAAATGACGCGGCGATTTCCTGAGTCATCGATGCAGCCTTTCTATGATCTTTAATCAATTTACCTAAGGTGCTTGGGTCAAGTTGAGTAACCATTCTATTGCCCTAAAAAGTGTACTTATGGTTACTTTAGGTTTTCATATGCCTATATGCAAGAAAAAGTGTACTTATATACACCTTTCTTATTTCTGACATTGGTATTTACATTAAAGTGTACGATCGTTCACTTTTAATGAGGATTTAGTTACATAAACCAATAAAGTGTAATATTGTACACTTTTTTATTAAAAAGTGAGCCCACCTACCTTAGCCCCCTCTTTTAAAACGCTTGGCCTCGTTCTGCGCATTATTAATCAGTTTTCCGAATGCTCTATCTTTCGATCTTTTCTCTACT
>Ga0105355_10002146_pt1 | contig 17934 bp, 14 predicted proteins | sample GOMGulsemesocosm_2_FD_83508 | JGI IMG/M metagenome (GOLD analysis project Ga0105355, IMG submission 83508) | Methane-oxidizing microbial communities from mesocosms in the Gulf of Mexico - GOM9C Gulf of Mexico | ecosystem: Environmental > Aquatic > Marine > Cold seeps | place: Gulf of Mexico... | reverse complement strand
TCTTTATTCGCTGAAGGTTCTGTGTAGCGGCGCTTGCGTCTTCTCTATGCTCCACCACGCCAAGCCTGCGTTTACGTATCACTAGTGGAATCTGCAGTACTCTCACATAAATATGCTAGTAGGGTGTTTTTTGATGTATTAGAAGCAGCGCCTGTATCAACGCTTTATTCGCCTAAGGCCGTTCCGTAGCGGTGCATCCGCCTGTATTCGAGCTATTAAAACCGAGCCTCCATCAAGTGCTCGGCACTTGGGGGGGGGCGTTAATAAAGCTAAAAGGCGATGAACAGTTCTCAGCTGAATGTGAAACCTTTGTACCGAATTCGGAGTATTCGGCTTTGTATTCGATTGGGAACATGGTTTAACCCCTTGTCGAGGGATTTTGATGTGTTTTTCAGCCGCTTTGAAACCCTTAAATCCGGGTGACGCAACACTCCTCTATTACCCACAATGCGAGTCCCTACAAGAGTCTTCTAATCCCCTTTTTGTGATCTATTCTATTACTTGACAGATTCCAGCTCCAATATAAGTCTGATCATCAATACAATCGGAAATCGCTTACTTTTTGAGCAAAACAAACAACAAAATCCCTTGCTGCAAATTTAACAATGTCTTAGTGCAGAAAGTATAAATAACATTTGTAACAAGTAGCTGTTGTCATTTATATTCATGAAAATTACCCATTGAACAGCAGAACTGACTGGCCGCTGATTTGTATTAAATAGCTCCATTCACTTCTCAGCCATCTTTACATAAGGCATATAACATGCAGAAATTTGATTACATCATCGTCGGCGCCGGATCCGCTGGCTGTGTTTTGGCCAATCGGCTCAGTGAGAATGGCAAGCACTCGGTCTTAATTTTAGAGGCGGGTGGCAGTGACAAGCGCTTTTGGATTCAAATGCCGATAGGTTATGGCAAGACCTATTATCAAAAGGCGGTCAATTGGATGTATATGGCTGAAGCGGATGCCGGTACCAATAACCGCAAGAGCTACTGGCCCAGAGGCAAAGTACTCGGTGGCTCCAGCTCGATCAATGCGATGGTGTATATTCGCGGCCACAAATTTGATTTTGACAATTGGGCTGCTCAGGGAAACCCTGGTTGGAGTTACCGCGAAGTGCTTCCCTATTTTAAGAAATCAGAGTGTAATCAGTTGGGAGCCGATGCCTATCGCGGGGGTGAAGGGCCTATGCATGTTGCAGATGTCTCAAGAGATCTGCACCCACTGTGTACAAACTTTATCCAGGCAGGCCAACAATTAGGGTTGAATTACAATGACAATTTGAACGGAGCCGAGCAGGAGGGTATCGGACTCTACCAGACCACGACTAAGAACGGCTTTCGCCAATCGGCAGCTAAAGCTTTTCTACACCCGGCGCGCAAACGCAGTAATTTAACAGTCATCACTTCTGCCCATGCCAGCAAAATTTTGTTTGAGGATAAAACCGCCGTAGGGGTCGAATTCCTGCATAAAGGTAAAACAAAGCAGCTGTTTGCCTGCCGGGAAGTAATAATCAGTGGTGGGGCTGTTAATTCGCCTCAGCTACTACAATTATCGGGGGTGGGTCCTAAAGCCTTACTGGATTCGCTGGCTATTCCCTTAGTACATAACAGTCCCGCTGTAGGTCAGAACCTTCAGGATCATCTCGGGATGGATTTTCTGTATCGCTGTAAAGAGCCTACTCTTAACGATGAGTTACATTCACTGTGGGGTAAAATACGCGCCGGCATAAAATACGTTGTTAGCAGAAGGGGGCCACTGAGCCTGAGTATTAATCAAGGTGGCGGATTCATTAGGACCCGATCTGAGTTACTGCAGCCGAACATTCAGCTGTATTTCTCTCCGTTGAGTTATACCCGTGCTCCCGCGGGCACAAGGCCGCTGCTTAACCCTGATCCATTCTCAGCATTTTCCCTGGGGCTGACCAACTGCAGACCTACTTCACGGGGATATATTCATATTAAGTCTCGTGATCCGCGCCAGCCGCCGTTAATAAAACCCAACTATTTATCGACTGATGAAGATGTGCAAACGCTACTTGAGGGGGTCAAATACCTGCGGCAAATGGCAGAGACCGGGCCGCTCAAAGATATCATTGTTGAAGAGATGCGCCCGGGTCTGGACTGCCAAAGCGACCAGCAGCTTATCGATGATATCCGCGGCTACGCATGGACCTGTTTTCATCCTAGCAGCACCTGCAAAATGGGACCAGACCCACTGGGTAGTGTGGTCGACTCTCAACTGAAGGTTCACGGAGTGGAGTCTTTGCGTGTAATTGATGCGTCTGTCTTCCCGGAATTAGTCTCCGGAAATACTAACGCGGCGGCAATAATGGTCGCAGAAAAAGGCGCTGACTTAATCCTGGCAGATGTACAGGTTTAATTGCCATTGCCATGGGGCAGATCACTCTGCCTCAAGTTTTGCCTGGGCCACTAACCAGTTGCGAAACAGTAAGCTTTCGGGCTTGGCACGGCCCTCATGGTCGGGAATCAGTACATAGTGTGATTCGTCATAGATAAACTCTCCGTCTAATACTTTTGCCAGTCGTCCATCGTCTATGTAAGGCTGTGCATAGCTTTTTTGCACGAGCGCCAAAGATGATCCAGAGCAAGCTAGTTGCAGTGCAATTAGCGATGTATCCACCGTCACTGAGACCTTTAACCCACAGTCGTTGAAATGCTGTTTGAGGATTTTTTCCCAGCGTCCCTCACAACCGACGATCTGGGTACAGCGAACAGTAGACAACAAATGCTTTTTTTCAAGTATAGGACTATTCAGCAGTTTTGCCGTTTCTGGGGTTGCAACAATCACTGAGGGCAAATGTAATAGTTTCTGGGCGTTAAAGCCACTCCAGTGACCACTGCCAAAACGTATATCGACATCGATATCAGCCTGCTCTAACGCTTCTGTCCAGATTGCCGTATCCATACGCACATCAATGTTCGGGAATTGATCCAGAAAATCGCTTAGCCTGGGTGCCAGCCAAAGTACAGAAAACGCAGCTGTACAGCGGATGTTGATGGTTTGCTTGCCTTTGGCACCAAACAAGCCGATGGTTGACGCGGAAAGGTCTTCAAAGGCATGGCGCACTGACGGTAAGTAGGCACGACCTTTGTCGGTCAGCCGCAAACTGCGCGCTAACCTTTCAAACAGCGCAATACCCAGGTGGTCCTCGAGCGAGCGTACTTGATGGCTCACCGCTGCAGGGGTTAAATTAAGTTCTTTAGCGGCGGTAGTGAAATTATTGTAACGTGCAGCTGCTTCGAACGCGCGCAGCCAATTTAATGGTGGAAGCTGGTAGTTCATAATGACTCCAATTTTACCCTGCTGATGCTGTTAGAAATTGATCTCAGTGCAGCCTAAGGCTGTAAGGGTAGTCTTTATATATCAGTATATCTACAAATAAATACATGCCTTAGGGTGAGAATGCTTCGTTTGGTTTGGTCTTAATTCCAGTTCATAATGCTCAGATCAATTTACTAATCTGGGAATTAACTATGAAAATAGCCAGTATAGAAACCTTCACCAACGAATATGTAGGTTTTGTTCGGGTCCGTACCGCAGATGGCCATGAGGGTTGGGGTCAAGTATCCCCTTATAACGCGGATATTACTTCGCAAGTTGTACACCGTCACATAGCGCCGCATGCTTTGGGACAAGACGCAACTGATCTGGCGGCACTGAGCCAACATATACTGGAGCGCGAACATAAGTTTCCGGGTACTTATCTGTATAGAGCACTGTGCGGATTAGATACTGCACTTTGGGATATTCATGGTAAAGCGGCAGGAAAAAGTGTCGCTGCGCTAATGGGCAGTGATAAAACAGAATTCCCAGTGTATGCCTCTAGCATGCGCCGCGACATCACTCCAGAGCAAGAAGCGGAACGTTTCATTCGCCTTCGGGAAGAGTTTGGCTACAAATCCTTCAAGTTTAGAATCGGTCGAGAATGCGGTCACGATATCGATGAATGGCCGGGCCGTACTGAGGCGATTGTTAAACATATCCGCAAAAGTCTCGGTGATGATGTGACTTTACTGGTTGACGCCAACAGCGCCTACAGTGCGGATAAAGCCATTGAAGTGGGGAAAATGCTTCAGGATTACGGCGTTTCACACTTCGAAGAACCTTGCCCATACTGGGAGTTGGAGGCGACTAAAAAAGTTAGTGCCGCGCTGGATATCGATGTGTCAGGGGGCGAACAAGACAATAATATCAATGTATGGCAGCAGATCATCGGTCAAAAGGTGGTTGATATTATTCAGCCGGACGTCTGTTATATGGGCGGCATTACCCGTACCTTGCAGGTGGCGAAAATGGCTGAACAGGCGGGTGTCCCCTGTACCGTACATTGTGCAAATCTCTCTTTGGTAACACTTTTTTCGGCCCATTTAATGGCTGCCATCCCCAACGCCGGTAAATATATCGAGTATTCCATTGAAGGCCTGGATTACTATCCGTGGCAGGCGGGCATATTTAGTCCTGGCTATGAGATAAAAGCGGGGCAATTAATCTTGCCGCAAGCTCCTGGTTGGGGGGTTGAAATAGATTCCCAGTGGTTGGCCAGTGCCGACTATCAAGTGAGTTTTAATGGATCAAGGTTTTAATCCACTGACCCTATAAATATGATGAATTTTAAGGAAATTGCATGTCACAGCAAATTGACCAGTTAGTCGCTGAATATAAAAATACCGGTAGCCTTAAAGGGCTGCCGAGCAAGTTATATATTGATGGTAACTGGAGTGATGCACACAACGGTCAGACAATGGACACATTGGATCCATCCAGTGGTAAAGTTTTTGCCAGTTTCAGTGCTGCGCAAAAAAAGGATGTGGATCTGGCGGTAGAGGCTGCAAGCAGTGCCTTTCACAATGTCTGGAAACTCACTAAAGCGAGCCGCCGCGGGGAAATATTGTCCAGGGCAGCTGACTTGTTAGAGCAGCAAGCGGATAGGTTTTGTGTTGTCGAAGCGTTAGATAGCGGTAAACCGCTGGCTGAAGCCCAAGGCGATATTGCCAGCTCAGTATCGGCTCTGCGTTACTACGCTGGCTGCGCTGATAAAATTCAAGGCGATAGCTTCCCCTTGGGAGAGGGAAATTATTCATTTTCTACTCTGGAAGCTGTGGGTGTAACTGCACATATTATTCCCTGGAACTATCCTTTAGCGACAACCATAAGAGGCGTTGCACCGGCACTGGCAGCAGGTTGTACTGCAGTCGTTAAGCCTGCAGAGCAGACTCCATTAACGGCACTGATGTTAGCTGAAGTGTTGCGCTCTGCCGGCTTACCCGACGGAGTCTACAATGTGGTCAATGGCACCGGCGCAGAGGCGGGCTCGGCACTCGTCAACCACCCCAAAGTCCAGCATGTAACTTTTACCGGTTCCGTCGATACCGGTGTTTTAGTGATGCAGGCTGCGGCGCGCAATATCACTAGTGTCACTTTAGAGCTAGGCGGAAAGTCTCCAATAGTGGCGCTGGCAGATTGCGACATTGAAAAAACTGCCGAGGGGGTACTCTGGGCTATTTTCTACAATGCGGGACAAATCTGCTCAGCGGGATCGCGCCTAGTGGTGAGCCGGGAAATTCACCGCCAGTTGGTCGACAAGATAGTCGAAAAAGCCGCGGCATTAAAGCCTGGTCACTCTTTGGATAATCCAAACTTCGGAGCGATAAATTCTAAGGCTCAACTCGATAAAATCGCCGGATTTATCGATCGTGCCAGAGCCAGAGGTATAAAAGTAGCCTGCGGTGGTAATAAAATGCACAGCGCAGAAACTGCTGATGGATGGTTCTTTGAACCTACGATCATGGATGACGTTCCCATGGATGATGAGCTGGTTCAAGAGGAGATCTTTGGTCCGGTACTCAGCGTTCAGGTAGTCGATTCACTGGAGCAGGCAATCGAAGCGGCTAACTGTACTCAATTTGCCTTAGCTGCAGGTATCTATACGCAAAATATCAGCTCGGCGATGCAGCTCAGCCGCGCTATCGATGCCGGTCAGATTACCGTTAACGACTACTGGGCAGGTGGCATTGAGGTGCCTTTCGGTGGCAATCGGCGTTCAGGTATCGGTCGGGAAAAAGGCTTGCAAGCACTGCGCAGCTACTGTGCCACTAAATCTATCACTTTGGCTTTTTAACGCAATTGCGATTTTAAGCACAAATTTAGCCGAATATGCCTCCTTTTGGGGGCTCAAAGCTCAATCGGCGGCTTGCTAACGATTGTTAAGCTGCATTTTCGTCGCTAACCTTACAAGAGATTTTTAACATTGCCTCAGATCAAACAACTAGCAGCTGAGCTTACCACTGCTTGTAACCTTAGAGCTGTGATTAACACAGATCTAAGCTTAAGCGTAGATCAAGCTTATGCTGTACAGCAGCAAAAAATGCAATATTTAGACCCCAATCCAAAACATTGGAAGATCGGTTTGATGAATGATGGCGAGGTGTTTATTGCGCCTATTGCCAGTCAAGACAGTCAGCAGAGTCCGGCGGATTACAGCGACCGGCAGTTTAATGCCCTGCATGTAGAAGCGGAGCTGGCCTATCGATTAAACACAGATTTTTTGCCTGGACAATCCTACAGCGAACAGCAAGTTTTTGCCGGCATTGACGCGATCGCTGTGTCTATCGAAATTCTCGACTCCCGGTTACAGAATTGGCTTACAGCCTCAGAAACACTGCACTTGGCAGATAATCAAATGAACGGTGCGTTAGCCATAGGCGATGCCATCAAAGATTGGCAGAGCATCGACTATGCCAGGCAAAAGGTACAGCTGTTTATCAATCGGCAGTTGATTGTAGAAGACTCTGGCAGTCACCCACAGCAAGACCCAACCAGTTTGTTATGTGCTGGTGTTAATCAGGGCACTAAGCGCGGTTATACGTTAACTGCGGGCAGTTGGATCACATCGGGCACTTGGAGTGGCTATCCGCGGGCAAAGGCGGGTGATTATATCAGCGTTAGTTTTTCGGGGCTCGGCGAGGCGTCGCTGCAACTCTAATAACAGAGCTATTACTCCACGTTTTCTGCCAGTGACGGGGTAGTCTTACCTCGTCATTATAGATATTAAAATCAAGACATGCATTCAGTTGCAGACAATTTTCTAACAGGCCTAACACGCACTAGAGATATCATTGCAACAATTCTATTTTACTTAAACCCTTCGATCTAATAGCATCTTGCTCAAACCTTAAGCCGTAGGAAAAGCAGATGTACTCAAAGAAATATACTCCAGGATTACTCAACTCTATTGCCGATGTGCCGGGCATCAGCGTCGGTCATTACACCTTGAATAATGCAGATATACAGACAGGGGTAACCGCCATACTGCCGCATCAGGGCAATACCTTCGAAAACAAGTGCGTCGCCGCTGTCGAAGTCATTAATGGTTTTGGCAAGTCGGTTGGATTAATGCAAGTAGCGGAGTTAGGGCAATTAGAGACACCGATACTGTTAACCAACACTCTTTCAGTGGGCACTGCCAGCGATACACTGATTAAGTATATGCTCAAAGATAATTTACAGATAGGTGCAGCGGGAACGGTGAACCCACTGGTGTTGGAATGTAACGATGGATATTTAAATGATATTCGCGGCCAACATGTGAAAACTGAAGATGTGTTTGCAGCCATTGAGAATGCCTCGGTCGATTTTTCCCAGGGTAGTGTCGGAGCGGGCAGGGGAATGTCAGCGTATAAACTTAAGGGTGGAATAGGCTCCGCTTCACGTATGATGCAAAAAGATGGGGTCGAATACTGTATTGGTGCGCTGGTGCTTTCAAACATGGGCAGACTGCAAGATTTTAGTTATTACTCCAAGGAGCTGGAGCATAAACTGCAGCAGCAGTTAGCGAAGCGCCTCAGCGAATTGGAGGGCGCAGATAATGGCTCTATTATTATGATCATTGCCACAGACTTACCTTTAGATGCCAGGCAGTTAAAGCGTTTAGCTAAGCGCTCAGTGGTGGCGCTGGCAAAAACCGGAAGTCAGTTAGGCACCGGCAGTGGCGATATTTGCCTGGCATTTAGCACCGCTAATCAGGTATGCCATACAGAGGAGGCCATGGGCACTGTTACGCGCTACCCGGAAAATCAAATCGATCGGGTGTTTGATTCGGCGATAGAGTCAATGCAACAGGCGATTATTAATAGCATGCTGAATGCAGAGACAGTACAAGGACATAAACAGCATTGTCGAATCAGTCTAAAAGAGCTCATTTAACCCATTTTTCCAAATCTTATTTCTAAATGGCTTGTAATCAGAGGTATCAATTTGCAACGTCCTAATGATGGGGCATTCCCGATTGACTACCTCTGCTGTGGATTGCCGCTATCCTCTGACAGCGGCGTTAGTTTAAGTTGAGATCGTGGCTGTGAGCTATAGTGGCAAAGTGCTGTATCTGCTCTGCCAGAGAGCGGCTTAACTCGGTGCTAATACCCCATTGCTGCCAATAGAGAGGCACTGCAATGCTGTGTTGAGGGGTAATAAGCACTAAGTCGCCACTATCCAATAGGTGCTGCATTTGCAGTTTTGGTGCCATGCCAAAGCCCATTCCCAATCTGATCCATTCCAGGTAGCCATCTGAAGAGGGCACTAAATGTTGCAGTTGTCGATTGGCATCCAGTGAAAAGAACTGCTTTAAATACTGATGTTGCAACAAATCATGGCGGCCAAAAATTACAGTGGGCGCTTTTTGCAAGCTGCGTTTATTGACGCCCTTGGCAAAATACTTTCTTTGGAAGTCAGCACTGGCGATGCCGTGATAATTAATACTGCCCAGGGCGGTACTAGTACAGCCTTGAGTGGGTTGTTCAACTGAGCTGATGCAGCCTAGCACCTCGCCGCTACGCAATAGTTGATGAGTTTGATCTTGATCATCTACCCGCAGATCTAACAGTACTTTATGTTGCTGACACCAAGGGGCCAGAGCGCTTAGTAGCCAGGTAGACAGTGAATCTGCGTTAGTGGCAATAGAGACCTTTAACCACTGTAATTGTTTTTTTGGGGCTAACTCTTGAGCTAATGAGCGCTCAATTTGGCTTAAATTATGTGCGTATTTTAGTAGCGCTTGTCCTGCGGGAGTCGGTTTAATAGCCGGAGACCTGATTAACAGAGTCTGTCCTAAAGTCTGCTCTAATAGCTTGAGTCTTTGTGAAACTGCCGATTGAGTAATAAAAAGAGTGTCGGCTGCCTGCTCAAAGCTAGTTTGAGAAACTATAGCGATAAATGCACTTAGTCCTTTAGGATCAATCATTTTGTGATTCTCTATTAGAAATATTAATCAGTTTGAAAAATATTTAATTTTACTTATGATAACTCCTTCAGCATAGTGATGCCATCTTGTTCAATAACAACAGAGGTAATATTTATGTGGTTTTTCCCTTTCCTTAAAGGCATGGGTATTGGCGCTAGTCTGATTATGGCCATTGGTACACAAAATGCATTTGTGTTGAGTAGCGCTTTGCGTAAACAACATGCTTTTGTCGTAGGCTCTGTCTGCGTAGTGATTGATGTGATCCTTATTTTTTCTGGGGTATTGGGACTGGGGGCACTGATCACAGCAGTTCCAGTGCTGATCGTTCTAGCCAGTTACTTCGGTGCGGCGTTTTTGTTTGTCTATGGAGCCATCGCTTTTCGCCGTGCGCTCTCGCCTAAGGGATTGGCGACGAACTCGGTAAAAGCGATGACAGTGGCTGCGGCGATAGCGACTACCACGGGGTTGAGCTTATTAAATCCGCATGTATATTTAGATACGGTGATATTACTGGGAAGCATAGGTGGGCAACTGCCTGACAATCAACCAATCTGGTTTGCTCTGGGGGCAAGCGTCTCCTCTGCACTCTGGTTTCTAATCCTGGTCGTGGGGGGCAAAGCGCTAGCGCCTTGGTTTAACAGTGAGAAGAGCTGGCAAAAGTTGGACATACTGGTCGGTAGTACGATGTGGGTTATCGCAATGCTGTTAATACTCTCTACCTTTTAAATAGCAAGCCTGCTAATGCAGGCTTTGCTACTAGTCTACTTGTCAGTCGATTTGCTTAAATGTAGCAATACGGATCCTATAAAGATCAGGGCGTATCCAAACAATTCTAATCCTTCCTGCACGACTGTTTTGATAAAACCGCTGTCAGTACTGCCGGAGAGTTCTATCCATAAACTGCCGGTGCCAAACAGCCTGCTAAAGACAACAGTGATTAGAAAACCGATAAAGATATACGTGAAGGTCTTAGTGTTTTTATACTGATTTAGCGGTCCAATAATAGTCGCTCTGTATTTATAGCTATAAAACAGCGTGCTGATCAGCACTAGCAGCACTGGGACTTTCCAAAAGCCGTGATAGACAAAATCTAAATAGTAATCACCTTCGCGGATAAACATCATACTGAATAAGCCGCAGATCAGCACTAATAACCCCCGGGATTGCGGCTCTGATTTGAGTTTCAAAAAGAAGACTAACGCGGCGATAAAAATAAAACTCTCCTGAGTAAACTCAGTGATGGATATTTCAGAGAGGCCATTTTTTAAAACAGTGATATCGACAGAAATAATATAAGGGATCAATGCCATCATCAGGACTAAAAGGATCAATTCTACCAGCAGGGATTTGATTGGGTTATTTTTCATGGTGTCATATCTATTAGTAGGGGAACATAATATTACCAGTGTCTATTAAATTGTTATAAACCTTTGTGAAATATAATTGCTAATTGCAACGCTTACCTCGGCCCCAGGGCCCAGGAGCATGCGAACAAGTCCGGTGCAGCTGAGGAATTTTGAGTATTCAGAGATCTAGGCAGTGCAGCCAAAGGCATCCCATTCCCCTTAACTTTACTAAATGTTGCGAACAGGTTTTTACCCTCAGCTTCAAGGCAGCCTACAGCACTTGTGCTGTCAGTAGCACAAGATTCAGAATTTACCGCATAGAATTTTAATGGATTGCTATTGATAATGGGTTTCGACAGCCTGAGTTAGGTCTGAGCATATTAACTAATGAAAGAAATCGATACGGTCCCGTTTGAAGTTAACCAGCTGTTAGAAGCCGTATATTTTCGCTATGGCTACGATTTTCGCCACTATGCCAGGGGGTCGATTGAACGGCGTATACGGTACCGTGTAGAGCACTCTGAGTTGGAAAATGTTTCGCAAATGATCGCAAAGGTGATGCACGACCCCGATTATTTTAATCTCTTTCTCAATGATATGTCAGTCACAGTGACTGAGATGTTCCGCGATCCACTAGTGTTTAAAAGTATTCGTAACCAGTTGTTTTTAAGGCTAAAAAATTACTCGCGAATTAACATCTGGCACGCGGGTTGCGCAACCGGGGAAGAAGTCTACGCGATGGCAATTATGTTAGAGGAAGAGGGCTTACTGGAGCGCTCTCAGTTGTATGCGACTGATTTTAACAACCATTCTCTGGCGGTGGCTAAGGAGGGAATATATTCGCAGCAACATATGTCGAAATATCAAAAGAGTTATAAAAAATCTGGAGGCAAAAAAAAACTGACTGATTATTATCATACTAAACATGAGCATATAAAGTTTGATCAGGGACTACGGCAACATATTACCTTTGCCAACCACAATTTAGTTAAAGATAAAGAGTTTGCCCAGATGCACTTAATTATGTGTCGAAACGTGTTGATATATTTTGATCATCAGTTACAGCAATTGGCTCTAAACCTGTTCAAATGTAGTTTAATTGATAGGGGATATCTTATATTGGGTAGAGAGGAGGCACTGGGATCCGCCGCAATGCATGCAGTGTTTGAGAGCATCGATGCCAAATACAGAATTTATAGGTGCTCTGCCTGTGCTTAAATTTACAATAACACCTATCCAATACACGCTAATCACTGTTTCTGACAAAAAGCAGCCCATTAAAATGTTGTATTCGCAGCGGCTTATAAAGGCACATTGTTGTTGGGGGATCTGTGAAAGAGTTTAACCCAAAAATTTTAATAGTCGACGATGAACCCAATAATCATCGGGTTTATGAACGCACTTTAGAGTCGTTAAACTTAACATTTGTCAGAGCTCTCTCTGGACAACAGGCTCTTGCAATTGCTCATCGACATGACTTCTTCTTGATCTTAATGGACGTACAAATGCCTGGCATGGATGGTTTTGAAGCGGCAAGCCTGTTGCTGGATCACCCCAAAACTTGTCACATCCCGGTAATCTTTATTACCGCTTTCGCCCGGGATGAGACATTTGAGTTTAAAGGCTATTCAAGCGGAGCCGTAGATTATTTAGTAAAACCGATCAACGAAGAGATCGTGCGCAGTAAAGTCAGTGTTTTTCTAGAGTTATACAAAGAGAAAATGCGCCTTAATCACGCCTACAGTGTTAGAAAAATAGCCGAAGAAGAATTGCGGTTACATAAAGACAAGTTAGAAATTATAGTCAGAGAACGTACTGAAGAGCTGCAGTCGACTTTAAATAACTTGCTGGGAACTCAAGATCAGCTGGTGGAATCTGAAAAAATGGCTTCTCTGGGACGATTGGTTGCCGGAGTGGCCCATGAGTTAAATACTCCTATTGGGATTTGTATAACCGCCAGTTCCTTTTTAAAAGACGAAAATGAAGAAGTTAACGAGGCGATTAACTCAGAGCAATTAACCAAAAAGAAACTGAATAAATATTTAGCAAGTACAGGGCAGTCACTGGAAATTATACTGGCAAATTTAGATCGAGCCTCCGAGCTTATCAGTAATTTCAAACTGGTTGCTGTGGATGTGTCCAGTGAAGAAATGCGCGAGTTTAACTTATTGGATTACATCAAGAGAACTATCCTCAGCCTGAGACCAGAAATCCGTCGAACTTGTGTAGAGGTCATAGTCAGCGGCGATGAATCTATTGTTGTCTACTCTAACCCCGGTGCCTGGTCACAGATTATCACTAACTTGACCTTAAATTCTTTGAATCATGGATATAAGAATGACCAACCAGGCAAGATACTTATAGACTTGAAAATGCAGAACGACAGCATAGATTTTAATTATAAGGATGATGGTAAAGGGATGGACCCGCAAGTGGCAGCGATGATTTTTGAACCTTTCTTTACCACTAAGCGCGGCTGTGGAGGCAGTGGCTTAGGTATGTATATTGTCTATAACTTAGTGACTCAAACCTTGGCCGGGGAAATCCGCTGTCACAGTGATTTGGGAAAGGGTTGTAGTTTTCATATTAATTGTATAAAAAACTTAATGACGCCGAATGAAAAATAACAGTCAACAGTCAACAGGCTATATGGCCAGTTTAGCCGAGCTGTATATTCACCATTGACGTTTTGCCTTTGAGGCTTAGTGGGTATGCAAGTAAGCCCATTGTCTTCTCTGAGGCAGTAAAGGGATAAAATTGCAGCAGCAAAAGGTTATATCAAGGTGCATTTAAGTAGCCCGAGTTTGCTATCGCCTCTGCCAGTTTGCTGTAGTGAGTACAGATGGCCGTTGTGCCTTCCTTCTGAAGGGTTTGCAGGGCATTGAAAAGCAGGGATTATGCACAACCGCAAATGTCCAGAAAGCAGGCAGATACCAGAAAGGTATTTGCCTGGTATGTTTATACGTTTTACAGCAGAGTAAAGACAGAGTAAGTACGGATTCAGCGAGTACTGATTCTAAACCAAAGGAATAGGTTTGCCATATGCGAAAAATCTCAGAGTATTTGCAGACTAGGCGACTTTATGAAAAGTTAAAATCTCCTTTTATTATCGAAGTAGTCATTGTCATATTTTCTTCATTAATAGTGTTTGGCTTTGCCCAAGAACATGATGCTTTCGAGCATTTAGTGGAGCTCTCCCGCGAGCATGAAGATTGGGAGCTAGATGAGTTGTTTATCGTGCTGATGATTGTCTCTTTGGCTTTGCTTGTCATTATTTTTCGTCACACTCAGTACCTTAAAAACGAGATTATTCGCCGCCGGGAAGTGGAGGTAGAAATCAACAAACTGGCGTTTTACGACAGCCTTACCGGGCTTGCTAATCGCGACTTGTGCAATGACAGGTTAGAACATACCTTAGCTCACGCCGCACGGCTCGATAGTTCAGTGGCGGTGATTTTTTTAGACTTAGACAATTTTAAAGAGATTAACGATACTTTTGGGCATGACTACGGGGATGAAATGCTCAAGCAAGTCGCCTATAGACTAAGGGCAGAATTGAGAAAAGAAGACACCTTAGCGCGAATTTCCGGGGATGAATTCTTTATCATTTTAGACAGCATCCACACCCCCTCCAGTATCAGCATACTGGCTGACAGGTTGCTCCGACAATTAGCACAGCCTTTTTCGCTAAAAGGTCAAGATGCCTATATTGGTCTGAGCATCGGTATTGCCATGTATCCAGATGATGCCAATTGTGCCAAGGAGCTGGTGAAAGTTGCAGATATTGCCATGTATCATGCAAAAAGTGAGGGGAAAAATACTTACCGGTTCTTTTCTTCGAAGTTGGATCAACAGGCAAAAAATAAATTGGATATCCGTACTCAACTGCGTAGAGCTCTGGAGAATCAGGAGTTTAGTTTGGTATATCAGCCGGTGATTGATGTTGCCAGCAACCGTTTAAAAGGCGCCGAGGCGCTGTTGCGCTGGAATAATAAAAAATTGGGAATGATCCCACCGGATGTTTTTATTCCTATCGCAGAGGAGACGGGTTTGATATCCGACATCGGTGATTGGGTACTGTTGCAAGCTTGCAAGCAAAACAAAAACTGGCAAGAGGCGGGATTTTCGGCCATTGTTATGTCTGTGAATATGTCTGCTCGGCAATTGGGCTATGATAAATACATCGATTCTGTGGTCGAGTGCCTCAGAAACAGTGGTTTAGATGCCAAATATCTAGAATTAGAGCTGACAGAAACAACGATCATGAGAGACGTTGATATGGCAATTAATCGCTTAGATCAGCTTAAAAGCTTAGGTATTAAGTTGGCGATGGATGATTTTGGTACAGGTTATTCTTCGATGAGCTATTTACGTAAACTTAAACTCAATAGGTTGAAAATAGATCGCAGCTTTATTCGCAATATCCCCTACAGCAAGGAAGATGCGATCACCACTAAGGCAATTATTACCTTGGCCACCAACTTCAATTTAAAAATCACCGCAGAGGGGGTGGAAACTCTGGAGCAATTAGCCTTTTTCCAACAGACAGATTGTGATTCAGTACAGGGCTACTATTTTAGCCGGCCAGTAGCCCCGACAGAATTTAAGAAATTTTTACTGGAACCGCAGTTTAAAAGAGTGCGCAGTCATTAGCTATCCAAGCGCTTATCAAACACTCGCTTTGAAATAGATGGCCATATTAGTCCACAGCACATAAGAGGCAGGCAATACTAACAGTGCCCCCATCACTTTGTTGAATATCGCCCGTACTGTCGCTATTTTTAACTGTTTTGCCAATAAATGACCACAGGCCGACCAGATCAATAAACACAGTAGTGGGACAGCGATGATAACCCCGAGCAAAATCCCCAGTGAGTTTAATGCACTAAAGTCTCTGGCCAATTCGGTTATTAATGTGGCGATTAATACCAGGGATTTAGGATTGAGAAATTGAAACAAATACACGCTTTTAAAGGTACCAGGCAGTACATTTTTCTCATTAGCGTTGCCGTCTGAAATTTTTATCGACATCAAACTCAGACCTAAGTAGATCAGATAACTGGCGCCTATGATAGTGATCAGCGATTGCAGCCAGGGGATAGCAGCGAGCAGCGTTGCTATGCCCGCCCAAACCAGTAAAGAAATACTCAAGGCACCGGCTATCACCGCAAATATCAATGGCAGTGCTGAGGAGAAACCAGTGCGCACTGCACAATGCATGACGATAAAGTTATTGGGGCCAGGGGTAATCATAGCGACAAAAGCTATGCTAATAATGGCAAAAATTGATTCCATAGTGCTCTCTGTTGTTTGAATAAATCTGCATCTAAAGCAATGTTGTAAAGGAGATCACCCAAGAACTCCTCAACGCATTTTATTAATAGTGGTGATATAGATTTTATCCTCAAGCAGCTGAGCTTAAAGGTTCTCTGTTGCTTTTAAGCTGCCAATTTGCCTGTGGAATTAATGGCAGAATTTCGCCAGGGGCATAATTACTTTGGTGAATCGCGGCAAAGTTTACAGTTTCACTGATTCCCGGCAAATTATACAAATCTCTGGCATAGGCCCATAGATGCGGATAATCGGTCAGTCTAGCTAAAGTGCAGCGACTGTGTAAATGATAATCTATATCGAAGCGCACTAAATTTGGTAACAGTAGCCAGTCCGCCAGGGTAGGCTGGTCGGCCAATAAGAACCTTGAAGTTTTCAGGCGATTATTTAACTTTTGCAACATGCTAAATACTTGTTGTACCGCCTCGTCGTAGGCCGATTGCAATTCGGCGAATCCGGCCCGGTATACTGCATTACTTAACTGGCTGTAAATTTCGTCATTCAAGTCTAATATCTGTTGCTTTAACGGCGGCGGAATTAAAGGCTGATCCGTATATATAGGACTTGTTGGACTAGTATTGGCCACTGTATGGCGCGGCGGGCTTTGGGCATCAAAAATGTCCATAATATGGGTCGATTCGTTGCTGACTATTCGTTGAAGCTGGCTATCCCACAAGATAGGTACCGTTGAGCGGCCGGTGTAACTGGCATCACTTAAACTGTACAGCTGATGCATATGTATGATCTCTAATTCACTACCCGGTATTTTCCATACTTTGCCGTGATCAGCCGAATAACCTTCAATCTTTGGGCCCCCTGTTATGTGTAGTGGAATATAGTCGGCCAGTCCTTTTACTTGCCTGATCAGCATAGTGCGATGAGACCAGGGGCAGCTCCAGGAGGCAATAAGGTGGTACCTGCCCGGGGATTTGACAATGCTTGAAGGTTCAATCGCTGCTCTGCAGAGACTTTTTTCTCTGACATAAGCGCCATCGACGATAATATTATCTTGCTCAGACCACTGGCCGTTAACTAACATTCCCATGTTTATTCCTCTATTGAATTAGTCACCTAATGATAGAGAGATACTGTTATTATAAAAGGCAATAATCATCACCTATATGTGAGTTTTTGTAACTTATGAGACGACTGCCACCCTTAAATTCACTGCGCGCATTTGAGGCCACTGCTCGGCTACAGGGGGTACAGCGGGCCAGTGAAGAGCTGCACGTTACTCACGGTGCTGTCAGCCGCCAACTGAAGCAACTGGAAGCTTGGTTGGGGGTGACATTATTTGACCGAAGTGCCCGCAATATTAGCTTGAACAGCGCCGGTGAAAACTATTTAAAAACTGTTTCCAGCGCCCTGGATTTGATTGCCCAGGGCAGTCAGAATTTACAGCACTTAAAAGCTGAAAATACTTTGGGCATAGCCACCACGCATTCTATTGCCAGTAAATGGCTGATGGATAAGTTGAATCTGTATTCGCAAGTATCACCCGCTACTGAAGTCTGGCTGTCACTTGAACAGCGCAGCACTGATTTCTCCGCTACTGACATAGATCTAGCGATTCGTATGGGCCACGGTCCCTGGCCAGAGCTGCACTGCCTCCCATTAATGCAAGACAGGTTAATTGCAGTGTGTAGTGAAGGGTTACTTAGTAGCGAGCGGCGCTTAAAAGTGCCTAGTGATTTAGCCAAGTTTACTTTGCTGCATGATCGCGACCCCGATACCCAGTGGCAGAGTTGGTTCATTGCCAATCAGTTGGAGCCGATAGATATCGCTAAAGGCCCGAGGTTTACCAGCAGTGATATTCTGCTTAACAGTGCTATTAATGGTCAGGGAGTAGCACTGGTCAGTGAAGTGCTGGCCGCAGCAGATATAGCGCAGCAACGGCTGGTGCAGCCATTGCAGCAAAGTGTCGATTTGGGTGTGTATTTTTGGCTGGTAATGCCCAGGGAGAAGTATCAGCAACCGCAAGTACGGAGTTTTTGCGA
>Ga0105355_10002138_pt1 | contig 18002 bp, 20 predicted proteins | sample GOMGulsemesocosm_2_FD_83508 | JGI IMG/M metagenome (GOLD analysis project Ga0105355, IMG submission 83508) | Methane-oxidizing microbial communities from mesocosms in the Gulf of Mexico - GOM9C Gulf of Mexico | ecosystem: Environmental > Aquatic > Marine > Cold seeps | place: Gulf of Mexico... | reverse complement strand
TGCGTAAGCTGCGACAAAGAATGTCACAGTCCATGCTGTGCTTTTTGTTGTGTTGAAAATAGCTGCGGTTAGCAGTAAGTTTATTACCAGTGCGTAGAACCATTGTTCTTTTATGATTTTCATAATTTTGACCTTTTTAAGTTGATTGAATTGTGACTTCTGTAGTGCATTGAGACCTACGAGAATAAGTAGGGGCATCGTTGGAGTTTTTTATTGGTTGTTTATCAACTTACCCTTTTAAAATCATATGTACCTATGCAACAAGTAGCGTTTCATTCTGAGGCGTGTTGGAGGGCAAATGAGAGAACAAATCACACTGGTTCAAGATCAGTTTAAAAAGTTAGACAAGAGTTTGGATACTGAGTTTTATGGTCGCATCAAGGGTGGTAATTATTCATCGCCTAAGGTTATTTCCATAAAGCATGATGGTGAAGATAAATATGTTATAGCTACGGGAGCGATGTTCCATCGCTTAGATAATAGTAGTTACTTTATGTTTATGTTGGAGCCTTTATTTTCTTATAAAGGAGAGACAAAGTCTGAGTTGGACGGTGGTTATAAAGACCATACGGAAGCTTTAGGTTTGATTGTCACTTCAAGAAAAAAACAGTATGTAATTACAGGTTACTGTGAAGCTCTTCTAGATCTGTCGACATTGGATTACGTAGAAGATGTTGGGATTATGAAAAAGTTGATTGGTAAGCAAGATGGGTATTGGATTTCAAAATCTGAACTGCTTGGTGTTTATCGTCAAGATGGTTTCACTTACTGTGAGCTTGTAGAGCGTTCAGATTGGGGTGACAAGTATCATTATGTCACTTATGTAAACGAATCTAGCAAACCTGTGTTGAAGTTCCTTGGGGACAGCAAAGATTTTGTATTGAAGGTGATTTCGGTTATTGAAAGCAAAATCACTAAGGCAATTAAAATAAAGACTGAAGATGTTTCATTGTTTTCGCCAGTCTATACTGAGCAAATGTCGTTATTTTAACTTGTTGTAGATTTTTAAAGGGTGGCTTTTGCTGCTCTTTTTTTTGGTTTTTTGTGGAGGTTGGATTGTGCTATTCTTTTTTTTACTCGCTAGAGTATGTATTCGTATGTAGGCGTACAGAAACCCTAATCAAGTTTCGAAGGTGTTTTCATTTATTTGAAAACACCTTTTTTTTGTCTTAAATTTGATGGCGTTTATTTGACAATAGTTAATCTGTTTACTATTAGTTAGATATCCTTGCGAGGATAGTAGTGTGTATGCACTTAGGTTACTCCGACCTGAATAGATGGATAATGTGTTTAATTATTACTGTAATTAAATCGTGGTGTAAGCGGAGTCGTAGCGGTTACTTTATGGTGATTATTATGCATAGTTATATGGTAGATATTTGTACGCGCCTGCGTGTAAATTTAAGTTCAGTAGATGCAATGTCTTTACGTAAATCATTTCAACACACCTTAAATTCTCTTGCCAAACCCAAGCTTAAGGTAAGTTTTATGGATGAACAATTCGCTAACGCTTTGGGCGTGAGTAGTTATGGTTCATTAAAGGCTCAGTTATCCAGTGGTTTTGAATTCTCTTTCGATAATGTCAACTTGGTGGAGTTGTTGCGACGAAATCAAATGCACTCGTCATTACCTTCTTGTCCTATAGTTTATTTGCAATTGTATGCGAACTTGTTAGGCCTTAAGCAATTGTGGGCTATTGAGATTTTGGGGATGATGCTGTCAATGATAGATTTTGTGGAAAATACGACGTGGTTGTTAAAGAACGATCCGGTTTACCAGGCTAATGTATTTGTTCGCAGTGAGACTTGGGATTCAGAAAATTTTGATATAATTTCTACTTATGGAGGGCGTTATGGTTTTAATTCTGGGTCGGGAGCTTTCAAAGATTATGTTATTGGTGATGAAGAATTTCATTTATTGATGCGCCATCATTCCTCAAGGGAGTTGGCAGTTTTACAATCTCAAATGGACAGCGCTGAGCATCCGTATGATGCTGGTTTGTCGTGGATGTCGGAAGCATTCGAATCGAATAAAACTATTTTTAAATTTGTTCGAGGTTGTATGGTTTCACCTTTTTTGAAGAGGATGTTAGCGCCAGTTCTAGAGCTTTTAGATACTAGTTTTTCTTTTGCTGCTTTTGCTGGCGCTCTAATGGATTGTAGTGATTATCACACGGTACGAAATAGAAAGCTCACGCGTTATGTTTATCATTTGTTCCCTGAGGCGGGTGTGATAGTTGGGATGGATGGATATGATGCTTGCTTGATAGATAGACCACCTAGTTGGTGGCGTAAAATTATAAGTGGAGAGTGTGAAATAGATACGTTGGAAGAGATACGAGATTTAGATAAAGACGCTGATATGTTTTTTTTATCCGAAAAAACAAGTGTCAATGTAAGAGATTGGGAGCAGGTGTCTGAGTGTGTTATGTCGTTGTATGAAAAGAAGGCCTTAGTATGAAGTATGGGTATTCGGATTTGTTGGGTATATGTGGCGATGTCAATTCAAAAAACTGCCTACTCTCGAATGGTGGCGTTTGTTGGGGTGCAATTTGGATACAGTAAAGTTTAGAGTTGATGCATTGCTGGCGGCGATAAGTGTAACTAAAAAGTCTGTCGCAGATACTATGAAGGTGGATTACACTGTATTTACACACGACTTGGGTATACCGCATAGGTGGCCTCGTTTGGCTGTAGCAATAGCAAAGGTAATTAATATATCTCCACGTTGGATTATTTATGGCACGGATGGCGTTTCTGGGGTTTTAAATACTCCGGCCAAAAGGTTTAAGTTTGCTCGCCTGATTAATGGTGTTTCATTGGCGGAGTCTTCGGACTTGTTTGGTGTGGGTGTTGATGTGCTTAGAGATTTTGAGCGCGAACAGGGTGATTTAGCAGCTATCGATATGGAGGGGGTTTGTAAGTTCTTGGGTTTCGATGTTGATTGGGTTCTAGCTGGCGCTAATGAAGAAGAGCAGACACATGTTTTTCACTTGTTGGGGGTGAGGGATGGGTTTAAGAATAAGGTTGAGGCTTATTGCCCTGGCTTTCTAATAAAGAGAAAAGCCCAAGAAAAGACTAGGGCGGCGAAAAACAAGCGACGGTTACAAAGACTTCCTCAGATTAGGTTTCCTGCAACTCCGGTTGAAGGCAATGTTGGGGTTGCTTCGCCCAGTGATGATTTTGTATTTGACTGTAGTGAGGATGATGATTTTGGATCGATGTTTTCTGAAAACTCACAAAATAGCGATGTTGAGATTGTGTTTCCCCACAGCGAAGAGGCTGACAAGTGGTTGCTTGTTTATGGCGAGTTGTGTGTTAGTGGTGATAAGAACATATTGCGGCGAATAAATAGTGCGTCAAGTTATGTGAAGATAGCGTTAAACAAATATTTGAAGCCTAATAAGATCATAGTCGGGCATTGTGAGAGCTTAGCTAGTTACTATCGAGAGGTTGGAGGTGATAAGGGTTTTGACGTTGGCGAAATGTTGAGGACGGGTCTTTTGACGTTAGAGTTGTTTCGTCAGTATAAGGGCGCTCCTGTTGAGGTTGTTGAGAGTGTTCATCGGCTTCTTGGTATTCATTAGGTTGGGTTTGCTAGAGAAAATAGAGAGCTTCTTAGGGCTCTCTATTTTTGAGGGTTATTTGTAGTAATCAAACTTTCCTGCTGTACCGCTACTGGGGTGGGAACACTCAGGGCCATTAATACTCCGTCCTGACATTTGGCCTCGATTACTGACATTGATAAAGAAGTAACCAACAACAAAAGTTCTTCCGTTAGCGTGATGGCTGTAGCTAGAGAATCTGCTTTCTCTAAATCCCGTGCTGTACCAAGTGCTTAACCTACCTGTGACTATACCGTGCTCGTCACTATCTATGGTGATGCTTCCTTGTCCACCGCCACTGTTTATTCCTAAAACGGGTTCTCCGTTTTCATCTACGTCACCATAGTCCCATGCTCCACAATTCCACGAGTAGTTGCCTGTATATGTTCCAACAAGTGGTGATATGGATGTAACGCTAGCGCTTGTTTTATCAGTTTCAAAGTTGTTTGAGATTAGAGATAGTTTGTAGGTGTATGTTCCTCTTTTGGGTAGCGTATCTCTGAAGGATGTGTGTCTTATGTTTATTTCACCTAGGTTTTTGGTTGTGCCATTTTGACTTGTTCTAGTTAGGTGGAAAGTGCGAACAAACATTTTATCAAAGTAAGTTGGATCGTATTCCCATCGAAGGTTGACAATGTAGTTTGAAGGATTGTTTGTTGCTCTAAGATTAAAAGGGAGTGTGAGTTTATCTAGGTCAGCGGGGAGCACAGAGAAAGTAAATGTTTTCTTTTGTGCTTGTTGTGTTTCACTGTCGTATACGGGTAGCCTTGTGTGCCCTAGGGTGAAATTTGTTGTGTATTTGGTTGCAGGAGATTCTGTATTGTAATTTCTTGCGTTAATAGTCGCTTTAATGGTGTGTATTTCTTCTGGTTCGATTGGTATTTCCGCACCATTGAGAGGTAGTGATTTGTAGTCGCCTTCGTCGTGGGTTTTGTATTGAAGGGTTAGATGTTTTGTTTCTGTGACCTCTTTTGCTGTGTAGTAGGTCAGCACTTGATGTTTGTTTTCTACTTGGTATGTGTTGGTTGTGATGTAGTTTTCTGGAAAAGCGACTTCATGTTTTTCATTGCCAGTGACTTCTATTTTTGGTGTGTGGCAATATTCCGGTACGGATTGTAGATCTTTAAATATGGGCATACTGATTAGTAGGTCTTTTTTTGGGCCATACGGTGAGAATTCAATGGGATTCGTTCCTGTGGGGATGTTAAACCCAAAAATCTCGAAATTACCGCCGCTATATCCTATGCCAAGTCCAAAGTCATGTTTGTGATATAAGTTTCCGGTTAATGTAAGGTTGCATTTTGGGTGTGCATTTGAGGCAGCTAAGAGTAGGTTTATGTCGGCTTCAATGGATTCTTTTACATACATGTAGATTGGTAGTTTTGCTGAGTTATAGTCGCTGGAAACTTCTAGATTGATCCCACCGCTAGCGCTTACTTCTGCATTCCCGTCTATTTTTCTATCGGTGATGTTTCCGGTGGCGGAGTAGATAGGTTGGAATGGGTTTGATTCATTTTTTGAATTATATCTAAAGCCTGCTCTAATCGAGGTGGAAGCAGTAAGTTGTCCACTAGCTGATGCTTTTACTGCATAACTAGTGAAAGCATCAATTTCAACACTTATGCCTATTGTTCCAAAGGGTGCTGGTATTCTTGCTATGGTAACGTCGGCCAATTTAGCGGTTATTGTGTTTTTTTTGTATTGTAGGTTTCCTTTTACTTCGTCTTCGGTAAAAGTGTAGGTGAATTCTACTATAGGTTTTACGGATGTGTTGACTGTTTTTTTGTATAGAATGTGCTGATCGGAAAAGCCTATGTCAAAAAAAGTTGTACTGTTGACTCTTATGGTGGTTGGTATTGCCACTAATACAGAAAGCTTGCCGTATGGTTCGTCTATAATTTTGCCTTGAAAGCCATAGCTGTCTGTTGATTGGTTGTCGCTGGACGTGATTTTTCTGGTGTATAGCTGTATGTCTTGAGAGTTTTTATTTGCGTTTAATTTTGCAAAAACGGTTCTGTTTTTATTGAGCGCTACAAGTTTGTTTGCTTGGTAGTTAACTTGTCGTTTCTCGACTCTTGCGGATTCCTTTTCTACGTCATTATTGGTGATAGTGTATTGAGAGAGGTATGATCCGGATTCGATTATATCTGCGGGTTGTTTCAATTCAGTCGTAATGGTGAACTGGTTTGAGTTGGTTTCTTCTGTTGTGATAATTTCTCTCAAAAAACCTATTTCGTATTGGCTGGTAATGTAGTCTCCAACAATAAGGTTTCTAAACAATTCTAGCCCTACGGTGTCGGTGTTATCTATTTCAAAAATAAGGGTGTTGTTAGTGTCTTCTGTATCTGCATGTGGATATTCAGATAGGCTATGTAGTGTGTGCTTGTAAACAAGTGGTTTTGTTAGAAATACACTTACTTGGGCGGTTTCTTGGGTGTTGACGACACACCCATTGTTTGGGGTAAGGCTTGCGCATCCTGTCCAGGTTTCAAATTTGTAGTTGTTTAGATTTTGAAGTTCGAGTGTGACTGAGTTTGTTGAACTGTCTATGATAAATGTTTGTGAGTTATCTTCTGTTCCTGTTGAAGAGTTGATATTTATCGTAGGGTTGGTGGCGGTGACAATGGCATCACCAAAGACGGATACGGTTAATTTTTTAGTGGTGATGTTTGCGTGTTCGCGGTTGTTGAATCTGAAATAACGGGCGAAGGTGTCAAGCACTTTTTCTTCAATGAGTTTTTCATCTCCAGAAAGGTGTGTGGTAACCAGAGATGTTTCATCTTCCGTGTCTGTGCTTAAGTCTTTGATTGCGTCAACGAGGTTTAGGTTGGAAAAATCACTGTTTGCGGGGATGCTTCGTATTTTGCTTTTGCTGTTTACTTGAACTGCTTCGTAGTGGTGCATGTTCAGTTCATTTTTGTTAAGTAGTTCGATGATTTGAGAGTTGGTCATCTCTTTAATTATGTGCTTAAAGCTTCGGTGTGTGGCATCTGAGTATGCTGATACAGCAACTTGATTACGTAGTAATTCATCACCTGAGACGATTGAGGTTAATTCACCGTCATTATAAATATTATTTTCGGTTGTTCCGCCGGAGACTGTTATTTTATATAGGGTTTCGTTGGTAAATAGTTCATTGGATGTGACCCACCGCCCTTTGTCGTCCGTGGTGATTCCGTCGATTATTAATTCGTCGTCGATAGTCGATATGGAGATAGACGCGCCTAATAGTATCGGTGTGTGCGTGGTGTGAGAAGCTTTTGTGTTGATTATGAAAGCTTCATGGCTATAGCTTTTACTTTGACCTTTTTCGTCAGTTAGGGTTACAGTTACTTTAATATGTGTGTTGTAAATAAGATCTTTTACGTCTACGGTGGCTTCATTGCCGTTTACTGTGAGGGTGGCGTTTTTGTTGTCGGTAGTAGAGAGTGCCCAACTGATTGTTGAATTTGGGTTTGAGACGTTGGTAATAGAAAACTTGTTTTTAGATAGTTCCGACATGGTGGACGGGGTGGTGAATGTTCCTGATGGGGGGAGGGTTTTGGTTGCTTTGTTGTCAAAGCATCCAGTGATGGTTCCCATCAGTAGTAGTGAAGCAAGGATTTTATGCATAAGTGGTTCTTTTTTTTAGTGAATGAGTTGGTCATTTTAATGGATTTCTTTTTAAAAGCTATCTTTTTAAAAGGGGGTGTTTTAAAAGTGGTGGTATTTTAAAAGGTGGTGTTTTAAAAGTCATGTGTGATTGGTGGTTGCGTTGTTTCACTCGAACGCGTGAAAAACACCATTAATGTCACTGTTATTGCTGTAATTCACACGAACGCGTGAATTACAAAGGTTGGTTATTGGTTGTCTAATGGGATGATAGGTTTATGTGAACGCGGTTAGTTGGGTGAATTATCTACTATTTCATTCGTTATTGATGCGAACGTGTATGTTTTCTATGTTGCAGAGGTGAAAATTGTAGTTTCAAAGCAATGAATTGGGCTCCTACAAGGTGCCATTATTAGTTTAACCGTGCGCTATTGGGGTGTTAATAATTTTCAGCTACTTGCTTTAGTGCTGATTGGATATGCACGGGTTGTTTGTCAGAAAACTCTTTGATTGATTGGCCGATATTTCTTTTTAATGATGCTTCACGTTCTGTGAGGTCTTTCACTTGAGCCTTGGCCTCGGTAAAGCCTACATTGATTGCGATTATATTTCTTTGTCGATTTTTCTCCTTTCTCAAATCAGCAAGCTTTTCTTCAAGTTCAGCTATTTCTGCGTTTATTGGTAAATCATTTCCCTCTGCGATACCAATCGCCTTGCTTGAATCAAATTTTTCTTTCCATGTAGCTAAGTTGGCTTTAACGACTTTGTGCTTTCTTAAGGACTTTTCTACAATATTTAGTAGTTGTTTTTCGAGTGACCGAAACTCATCACTATCTTCTAGTGTCGTAGACAAAAATACCTCTTTGAATTTTCTAATAACATATTCGGCAGATCTTGGTTTCTGCAAAAAATCCATATACTCTTTCAGTAAGGGTTTTATGGATTCAACCGAGTACATGGTTGAGATAGTGAACTCCGGCTCACCGCCTTTAACTTCTTTCTTGATTGAGGCATTGATGGTTATTTCTTCTGCGTCTATGTAGTTAAAAACAAACGCCAAGCTTAGGCCGTTTGAGCCATCAAATCGACGAATAAAGTCTGATTTCACACCTTTTGTTCTGCCGTAATTTTCATCTCTATCGTCCCAGGGCACATGTTTATAGGTAAAGTAAGGTTTTCTCTTAGACTGTGCTTTGTTTAAATTCAACTCATTAAAATAATTAGACAACCCCACGCCAATTGGTCTCAATAGGTGAGAGAGCGTTTTCATCGGAGTATTTTTTTTATTAGGATTCATCTGAATTCTCGGCAACAGTTAGTTTCATCCACTTTAATGATTCGATTCTGAGGATCAAGTTATTTGTAGAATTTTTTATTTTTTAGGCTTTTAAAATTATTTTGTTATATGATTGGTTGATGTGAGTTTTAGAGGGTTGGGTTTTGGTATGGTTGAAATGGGTGAGTTGTTGTCGCGTAATCAGTATTTATTCGATTTGCTGATAGGTTTAAGTTGTGTCGCTTTTGTGTTTCTTGTTTGGTCGGGTTTTAGTTTTAAAGCAAGTAGTTGTACAGGAGGTTCCTGGACTGTGGGCGCTGTTGTTGTTGTGATGATGTCTATGGTTTATACGGCGTACTCTGTATTACCTAATGGGGTGAGTTTCTTTTTTTACGATAAGGAGGTTTCGACTTCCAGTTATTCGAGTTTGCTTAGTTCTTTAGATAATTTGCCATTAGAGAATAGGTTGGTTGTAAAGGCGCAGGCGAAAGCGTGGCTAGAGTCTCGTGGTAATTTAACTGAGGTTCAATATACTATCTTGTTGAAGTATGTAGCAGCTGTTTATTATCAGTTGGATTTGGCTGATGATTTGGCTAGCAGGGCGGAGCATATTAGGAGTTTAACAAAGCCTCTTTAGTTTTTTGGTGGGATGTTGAACTAAAGAGCTTGGCGGCTCTTTTTTATTGCCTGTTGATTGGTTTAAGTGGTGTTACTTACCATATGTCTCTAATCCTAGTCCTATGTAGGTATTGAGACAACTTTAATTTTAAAACAGGGCATTATAATGGACAACATAATTCAAAAAGATGTATTTAGTAAAGAAGCGTTTTTAGCGGGTAATGTAAAGGGTGAGTTCGCTTTTTGGGCTAACCTTACGGGTAGTGTATTAGAGGATGGTAAAGTTTATTACGATGAAGAAGGTTTGCTTCAATTCACGTTTGATACTGTTGCTGATTTTGTAGCGCATTATTTTGACAGTGAGCCTGCAAACTATGACGTGTGTAGTTTTGTGGGTGAACGTAGTGATGAAGGTGTTATTACTTTCTTTGAAGGTCACTCTATGGAACTTGATGGCGTTGACGATGAAGATGATGATGGTGGTGCAGTTTATTCTGCTCCGGTTCGTTATTCGTCTAAACTTGAGATTTATATTGCAATGCTGGAGTTGGCCGAAAGTCCGGATTCAGTTGCGCCTTATATTTTCAAATCACATCGTGTTTATCAGACGGCTAATTTAGCGACGTGTCGTGATAAGCTCTTCTTGATTGACGAGCTTGATATGAAGCCTCAGATGCAAGCTTTTGACTTAGATACTAAGACTTGTGAGTTGGGAGAAGAATTTTATATTGAAATTCACACTCCGGTAACAACTAGACTTTAGTTCGTTATTACTGATCCTCTATTTATTTAGAGGATTTTTTTTGTCTAGAGTTTGAGGTGTTTGTTGTGGAAGAAGTTGTTTTTGGGTTTTTACGGTTTTTTGGTGGTTTGATATTTGAGTTATTAGTTTACTTATTTATAGAGTTTGGTTTGTATAAGCTTTGTTATTATATAGGTGTAGTGCCTGTTTATGCATTAACGCTGGGTAAGAAGCCTTGTGGTCGACCTTGGGCACTTAAAAAGAAAGAACGTGAGCCTTATGCTGTTTTCGGGGCTTGCGTGTTGTTGTCTGCTTTTATAGCGATGTTAGTTGTTTTGTCGCTGTAGTGTGATTGAAAAAATAAAGATTGAATGGCGCTAAGTTAGTAATATAACTTAGCACTTTTTTTATGTTATTGGTTTTCTGTTATTAGATTTACTATGAGGGTTGAGAGTGTTTCGATGAAATCGTCGCTTTTCTCAGGGGTTTTGTTGCGTGATTTTATGTCGTATTTTTCATATAGGTTTGGTAAATGTTTTTTTATATCTCTGTTTATTATGGATTCACCTAAGAGAGCGAAACCTTCGGATAAAAAGTCTTCACATAAGCCACTTACGTCGTTGGTTTTTAGGTTCTCTTCAATTTCCACAGCTTCTGCCCTAGCCCAGTCGTGGGGGTGTGGTGGTTTTTTGATATGTGCTGTAAAGGCTTTGATTGAGGGTAGGGATTTGGTTGTGCATTTTAGAGTGTTTTCCTCAATGAATTGATGTTTTACTTTCTGATAACCACTCGGGATGTTGTAGCACTCGATAAATGTATCGAGTGCTTTTGATTTTTTTATATTTATTTTTAGTTTTTCTTTAGCTTTTTTTATTATTAAGCTTTGGTATCCTTTGGGGTGGCTGTCGTTTGCGAGTAATGGGTTTGTTATTGTGTGTAGATGGTTGAGCTCGTGTGCCGTTTTTGTAGCTGCAATATAGCCAATAGTGTTTGTAAGGTCGTACATGGTGTGTCCCCACATGGCTTCTATAGAATCTCTTATAGTTGCACTATCAAACTCCAACCGTATGTATGGTGGCTGGGGGTTTGATAGTGATATAGCGTCTTCTATAACATCTGCGGTGGTAAGTGCGTGCTTTATTAGGTTCGTAAAAAAACTAGAGCTTTTTAAGAAAGATCCGCTTTTACAGATAGAAGCGAACTCGTTAAGAATTTTATCGTTTTCATCTTCGATTTCACGCCTTATAGAGTCGAGTTTATCTGTTATTTCAGGTGGTGGGGATATGTTGATAAATCGAGTTGCGTGAGCATAGTAAGACAGTGAATATAGTGTTGTACAAATACATTGTAGTGATAGTTGGATAAGTGCGGGTTGGTTGGCTATGTTAAGTTTATATTTAGATATGTCGTAAATATCATATCGTCCGACCAGGGGTAGTATATTTTTTACGGATAGTAGTTTTACATCTACATTCGTAAATCTTTTTTTTATTGTTTTTGCGATCTCTTTTGGGAGGTTGTAGCTTTCATCTACGGGAGAGATGGGTGCATAAAAGTATGGGTCTGATAATATCATGTGTGCTCCTTTATTGGTGTTGCTCTCATTACACACCAAAGGTGCGGTATAGTTATTTGTGCTGAGTTATAAGTAAACATTGCAGCAATGAGAGCAGCCGAAGGTGTTTGACCCTAAGGATTCGTTAAAATCACTTACTAATGATTATCTTAATCTAAAGAAAAGAAATTACAAGGTTGGATGTGTTATTGGTGTGTTTTTTTTGGTAAGGGCGCTAAGTTTTGTACATAACTTAGCGCTTTTTATTGCTTACGATTCAGGATTTTCAGATGGCGTGACTTTGGGTTCTTCAGGGATAAGTTTAACGGTAACACATTGGCATAATAAGGCTAGAAGGGCGATAGTAAGTGCAATGGGTGTGGTGTAAGGGCTGTTGGCGAAAGAGTCAACCATGTAGATGCTGCTGACGCTATATATAATGCAGATCGCCGTAATGGTTTTAGTGTGTTTGCTGGTATCTTGTATGATACTAAGTGATTTGCTTTTTATGTCATGATATTTGGTTTTAGTGTGAAGTTTTTCAATGAATTCAGCAATGCAACCAAAGAAGAATAGGCAATAACAGGCGGTAAACATGAACTGTAGCGGTACGCCATTATTGTCGAGCATATGTGTTTGTTTGAATACGGCGACTACAAATAGGCAAAGGGAGCCACTACATACTAGAACGCCCATCATTCCTATTATGTCTCCGATACAGTCTTTAATTTGGTTTTGTATGTATTGGTTGTATTTTTTGGTGCTTTCTTTAAATTGAGTGAATGATTTGATGTCTTTATTGAGTGTTACAAATATTGAGCAGGTAAGCACTAGTCCAATAGCGGCGAAAATTAGGTTTTCACTGTTGTTGGTTGTTAGTGCGTTGATGGATGTTATCCCTACAAGTTGTAAGCCTAGTGCTATGTAGGTAGGGGCTCTAAAGCTGAAGTTTTCAAGATTGTTCAATGTTTTGTTTTGAATTTGTACGTGCCTAGTTTTATTGTTCTTGGTGGTGGTAATAAGGTATGCCATGCACCAAAATGCGATGGTCATTGCAAAGCCTATCATGCTTATAAGTTTGATTGTTTTCGGGTTTGTTTCTGGAAAAAAACCGATAGCATGAACAAGTAATGTGACATAAAGGGCGAGGCTGATGAAAAATCCGGTAGCGGGGATAACCCATTTCAATCCTTTTAAAACTTCGATTGCTTTGGGTTTGATTTTGTGTCGAATATCTTTAAGGGTAATGCAGTCGACTATTGCTTTTAAAATGGTTTGGTTTGTTATGTTCATATGTTTGTCGATGATAATTAAAATGTGCTGGTAGTTTATTTCTTCTTAAGCTTTGAAGTTAATAAGTATTATGTTGAATTGTGTTATTTTTAAAATGCCTTTCATTGTATTATCTGCGTTATATGCTTTAAATATGGTTGGTGTTTTAATATGGTTGAATTTGGCGTGTTGCTGTCAAAAGAAGAATTGTTGTTCGGGGTGGTAATCTATTTTTGTTTATTTGTTATTTTTGGTTGTTTGTTTAAGGTTTCTTATTCTTGGTCTGCGGCCAGGGATAAAGATCCGGCATTAAAATCGAAGACGCCTTATTTTTTACTTAAGTCTTTCAGTCGTTTTCTTGTGACTGTACCTGTTGCGGCAATGAGTATTTTTGTTGTTTTGGTGGATGGGCTTTCTTATTTGAGTTACGACTCTGAAGTGAGTAAGCATCAGTATGAACGTTTGCTTGAGTATAGAACTGAAATGCCTATCAAAGACCAATTGTTGTTTAAGGAGAAATTTAATCATTTCATTAAATACGATGGTGTTATAACGTCGCCTGAGTTTGATGTTTTATATCGTTACGTGTGTGATGTAATGAGTGTTAAGGGTGATGTTCAAGAAAGGGTGGCTATTGATGCTGCAATACATTCTATGAGCACAGAGCCGTAGATAATAAGTTTTAAAAAAGTGAGAATGGTTGTGGTTGAATTTGATTTACTAGTTTCGAAAAGTGATTTGTTGTCTAGTGCGGTGATCGCGCTTGTAGGTTTAATTACAAGTGTGGGCTGTATTTGGTTTGTGACTAATTGGGAGACTGCACGGATAGTTGATAAAAACCTAAAGAAGAGCACGTCTTATTATAGTTTAAAAATGTTTTTGATGGGTGGTGGCTCTGTATTGCTGTTTGGTGCATCTGTGTTTGTGTGCGGGGATAAGGGGTTTGATTATCTTAAATATGATGTTGAGATACGGGAGAAAGAGTATCGAACTTTAAAGTTGGATAGGGGGGATTTGTCAATTGATGCGCAGTTGCTGTTTAAAGAGCAATTTAATCGATTTATGCTTGGTGACAATAAGATAACCCGTATGGAGCATGAGGTGTTAACCGATTATATTCTTGACGTCAGATTGTCAATATATGATGCTGAGAATAAAAAAATGAAAGAAGATGCTATTTTATCAATGGGGACGGAGCCTTGAGTTTAGTAGGTATAATTTAGTTTATTTATAAGGGAGTGTTGGCTAAGTAATAGTTGTGGTGCTTTGCCAAATAACTCCCGCTTGGGTTTACCTTTCAATATTTATGCTGTTCTGCGTGAATCAATAGCCTTACGGGATGAAGATAGGTCACGTTTGTCGTATGTTCTGGTCGTGTTAACATCGTCATGACCAACCATCTTGGCTATAGTGCTTATGTCAATGCCGCGATAAAGTTGCTCTGTTATGAAGTATGACCGAAACATGTGAGGGTGTAGGTTGGGTATACCTTCATCATTGCCAATTTTTAGAATGATTTTATAAATAGCATCATTGGTTAATCCTTTAGGCAAGATTTTACCTGAACGAGACACATGTTTGATTACTGGAGATGCTTCACTTAAGTCGCCATCAGCATTTTCAACGGTTTCTGCCCATATAATAAGGTAGGCGAACAAAACTTTATCTATTGGTATTTTTCTTGGTTTGTTTCCTTTCCCTATGATGTTCAGTATTCGTTTTTCGTCATCAATATCATCCCATATAAACGTAGCAACTTCTTCCCTTCGAAGTCCGGCGTAAACCATTAGCGCTAAAATCAATAGATTCCGAACATCAACCGGATTCTTTTTCCCTATACTCTTAAATAATCGGTCTAAATTCTTTTTAGAAATAACACCTTCTGTTGTAGATTTGTCTGATTTTTTAACGCACTTATTTATGTTTTCTTTGAGTTTTTTAACGCTAAAAGTGCCTTTTGAAACTGTTTTCTTTTTCTGGTTTCTGGCGTTACTTTTAATAGTCATTAATACTATTTTAGCTTTAGCAAAATATCTATCCCCAACAAACTCTTCGATCAAGGCGAATTCTAAAACACGCCTTAAGCATGAAAAATAATTATTAATTGTTTCTGCTGACTTGCCTTCTTTAATTAATTCTTCTTTTAGTGTGATCAACTGTTGGATTGTTAATTCATGCCAAGGGAAGTTGTATTGGTCTATATCATCTGCAACACCACACTTAGCTCTCAATCTGTTTGTTAAAGTGTTTAAGATCCGCCCCATCCAATTCTTGCTGTTGTCTGCTGGTAGCGTGCTCTTATAAAAAGCTATGTAGGGTTGCATGTTGTTTCCTTTTAAAAACGCGTACACCTTACCTTAATGAAAAAGACTTAATATGCAAACAATAATGATTTTAAAAAAGGATTGTATAGGGCGGCAAACTAGATATAAAGCGGCAACAAGCGGCGTTCTCTGCGAGTAAAGTTAATTCGTGTAAAATCACATTTACACGAATTACTCACCCCATTTTTAAAGGGCTGTAGAGGGGGGTGTTTTTGGGTTTTTTAAGGTATTGTTGGTCGTTTGAAGCTTTATACCTGTCATCACTTAGTTGCAAATACTGTTGGTTTGTACAGTACATTATCATAATTAAATATCAGGTCAAGTAAAAGCCTCCCTTCTTGGCTCGTCACCAAATTACAGAGATTGTGTTTGGTAATTGGTTGGTTTTAAATAGTTATATTGCTCAAAAAGGGGGGTTATAAAACTTCAGGTTTGATGTTTATTTCTATTATTTTGGAAATGTGTTCTGGGTTAATATTTCCAAAGTATTTTTAAAATTAATATATCGGTAATGGTTGTTTGCATTATTGGAGGTGGGTTTGTGTTTAAAGGTGATGGGTTAGTAAGGCCGAAAAACATGTCTTTTTTGTTAACTTTGATTGTTGCAATAGTTGCATATTTTGGTTCTCAGCTTTCTTCTTATATTGGTTACGTTTTGGCGATAATGGCGATGTTAGTTATTGGGTTTGCGTCTGATTCTGTTTGGCCGACAGGTAACAAAAAAGAAAATCCGATTGTCTTTTCTTTGTTTTGGGGTTTGATTGTTGGGTTGTTGGTTCCATTTTTATTAGCTCGTTATTGGGGTGAAGGAATTGAGGGTGTTGTTGAGTTGTTGTTGTCTTCATTGTAATGACTGATTTGTGTTCTGTTTATTGGGTGATATATGATTGAGTTTGTTGATTTGGCGTTAAAGAGGGAGTTGTTCACGGTTATATGTTGCGGCGTGTCTTCTGTTGTTGTTGGTTTTTTATGTATTGCTGGCGCAAATGTTTGGAGTAATAAGGTTGAAGCTTCTTCTAAATTAAAGGAAAAAACTCGATTTTATCTTTTAAGGCTTGTGGCTGTAGTGCTTCCGTCAACAGTCGCTATATTTGGTGGTGTTGCTTGGGGGGTTCATGAGGGGAATTTGAGTGTTCGCTATTACGATGAAATTAGTTTGGGAGAATATGAGGAGTTGATGACTCTCAGGGGTGAGGTTCCCCTTTCAGAGCAATTGCGGGTTAAGGGAAAAGTTAAAGAGTTTGTTGCTGGCGATGGGGTTATTACTTATCCGGAGAGGGATGTGTTGAGGCGTTTCTTATGGGATGTGAGAGCTGAGAATAGTGCGGCGAATGAGTTGCTTATGGTTAGGCAGCAGGAGGTTGAACGGAGGCAAACATTGGATTTAAAAATAACCTTATTGAGTACAGAGCCTTAAAGGTTTTATGTGACTGATGAAATAGTTTCTAGGTCTGAGTTTAAGGTGTTGTGTTGGTTGAATTAGATGGGAGCTTAGCGGCTCCTTTTTTGTTGCCTGGCGTTTGCTTTGATGTGGGTTGTAAGAATGAGAAAAACCCTCAAAAAGAGGGTTAATAAGAGCTTATGAATGCTCGTTAGCTGAAAGCATAACTAAAGCGTCACAAGCTAGCAGAATGTGATAATTAAACTCTGCCATTCTAATGTCTATATCTTTGTCGCTGATATAGTATTTAGGGCTTGTTATATCTTTCAATATTAGCAAGCTGTGTTGCATTAAAGTAACATCAAGCGTTTTACCTATCCAGTTCAATTTACGTGCTGCGTGAATTGGACTATCGGCATTGCAGATATCGCTTTTAACATCTCTTACAAAATCAGCATGTCTGGTTTGATAATCAGTTTGTACTTTTATTGCAAAAGATTGGCCTGTTAACCAAGTGATCGCAATAGCGACTCCGTAGGTTATTAATTTACCTTTAAAACTCAACCGAGCATTTTTAGGTGTTATTTGTTTGCCAAGGCTATGTTGTATTGATATTCCCGTTGTTAATATCAATACGCTTATTACCCAGCATGAGGCTGTATTGTGATTCACCCAGAGCTTGTACATTTCAGTTGACGATATAATATCGAGTTCAACAAAAAGGTAGCATGCAGCTAATGTGGTCACTACGCCCATAAATATGGTCTTTGTAATTGTATAAAAATGTTCCATGATGTTGCCCTCTGTTGATTGCGTATTAAAAGTGATCTCAAATATGCCAATAATATTATCGGTATAGGGGTATGTAGGGGTGAGTGTGGGGATGTTTTTGGTTTTATTGTTGATATTGCGAGGCGGGTGAATGTGTAAGGTTGTGTTAGATTACTTTTGGAATTATATACTGTTGTTTCATTACGATTAAATTAATCGTTAGGGTTTGTCGGCGCTTTTGTTTTGGTATGAGTTTGTAACGTAGCGCCGGAGTTTTTAGGTTATCGTTATGAATGGATTCATAGGTAGTGTGGCAAGTAGTTTTAAAGCAAAGGGGAAAAGGGACAGAGTAATGCTGCTGGTAGTAGCAATAATGGTTGGGATTATTTGTCTAAGTCTGATTATTGTGAATATGAGTAGCGCAATCCCTGTGGTGGGCGCAAATACATTAATAGCTATATTGTTGCTTATGTTGGTAAAGATCTTGTTGTTTTGTGGGGGTTTAAGGTGTTCATTGCTTTTTACGTGTACTTTTTCAAAGATGCTCTGTTGGTTGTTTGTGAATTTTGTTATTTCAATAGAAACTATTTCTTTTAATAAGGAGGGCTCAGTTTGTTTATCAATGGTGAGGGATGTGTATATAAAGTGGTTATTGCTTGTTTTGGGGATAAGAAATAGATCGGTTGTTTTTTTATAGGGTTGTTCGATTGCTAGTGTATGGTGTGTTGGGGTGTTGATGTTATCAAGCATTCTTTTAGTAATGGTTTGTTCATTAAAGAAGTATTGGGATAAAGTGTTGATGAAAAGCATTAGCGCTACCAGGCACAGGATTAGGCTTATACTAAAATGATTTTTTTTGGTGATGTTG
>Ga0105355_10002135_pt1 | contig 18010 bp, 14 predicted proteins | sample GOMGulsemesocosm_2_FD_83508 | JGI IMG/M metagenome (GOLD analysis project Ga0105355, IMG submission 83508) | Methane-oxidizing microbial communities from mesocosms in the Gulf of Mexico - GOM9C Gulf of Mexico | ecosystem: Environmental > Aquatic > Marine > Cold seeps | place: Gulf of Mexico... | reverse complement strand
TCAAGATCAAATTCACATAAATCGATGTATGGTGGATATAAAGGAACTGGTTTAGTTAAAGTTTTGCTTGAGACTTTAGTTGATGACATTTAATCGAATACCAAATTAAAAATATAAGTGGATGATAATCCAAGCTTAACGCTGGATCTTCCCTAATTGATTTTAAAGGATTTTTTGAGGTGTTTGCAAAGACTCTTTTAAATCATTTGCAGGGCTAAGACTAGATCTTCATTAGCACTACACGAGTAAGGCTGGATCAGCGTCACAATCTGATTGTTTTTTGTTCAAATTGATATTGTTGAATAATACAGTAGTTCCACACATCCCTTATTTATAAAGGTCTAGCTTAATTTAATAATATATGAAATTGCTAATATTTTCAACTATTTTAGTTCATAGCATTAGCTTGATTTATTCAAGAAATAGGTCAAAATCATAACATACTGTAAATTATTGAAGGTACGTTATGATGTCACTAGCAACACTAAAAAAATCATGGGCTGAGGCATCAAAACAATTTTCTTCACAAGCTCTAGCTAATGACTATTTAATAAGTAGTCGCGAAAAAAATGATAAACCTTGTTTAGAGTTATACGGTCAAATTAATCATATTGATGATGTAGCGCTGAGTTATTTAATGCTTCCTAAGTTTAAAAGCCCCATTTTGGTAACTGCACTCCTCGTCAGGAATGGTATTAGTGGTGAATTCATTAAAATCTTATCCAATATTATTCCTAAAGACGTGTTGATAACAATTTTAAGTACCTCTAAGAAAAATTTAAGTTATCAATACAAAAGAAAATCACTCAATAGATCACAAACAGAAACAGTTCTTGGCTTTATAAAAATATGGTCAGAGTTAATGGTCTTATTTAAAAATAAAAATGATGCAGTTATACAGTGGCTTATTAAAGGAAAAGGTCCATTATGTGGAAAAGCACCAATAGATTTAATGGACACTGGACCCGGAAGAGAAGCAGTGTCCGATATGGTTTATCGAGTTAAAACAAGTGATTTATCTTGAATCATCATAACATTTTCTAATTCTATGGCTTACATAATATGTGTGCTTGAACACCAAAATCCTTACAAGAACTTATAAAGGAATTCAGGAGCCATACTAGCTGAACATAATGTGGCTTAGCTTGTTGTCCTTGTGCTAACTTATTTAGCTCTAATGCTAATTTACTTTTTTTAAGAAATGGAGTTGCTAGTATTATTTTTTTGACTGAATTAGGGTTTTGAGAAACAGCATCCAAGGCATTTTCAATATCATTCCAACCTTGAGCGCCTCTAACACGTTCTATGTTTGTACTTTCGTAGGTGCGGGACCAATCACGGTTATATTTGATTTCGTATAGATTTTTGTCTGCTTGAGTTCTACCAATATTTTTTAAAGCTTGTGCCACTACTTCGTGAAATGCACTTGCTCCATATGTGTCTTTCTTAGTGAATTTTGAGTGAATGAATGAAATAGAGGGAGTATTACTCGTATGATCTATTGCGATATGATCGGCCCATTCGTCATTCATATCATCGCAAATAACAATATCGTGATTGTGGCAGTAATTGTCTTCTACTGCTCTAAACAATGAAGTCGAAGGAAAGCGGTTGAGCGTACTTAAATGTGGTTTTTCTTTTTCAGTTAATACACCTGTAAAATCAATGGTGTCATCAAAAACATTAAGGATAGCTAATAAATTATTATGCAATGCTTTATCTTCGAAACAGGATCTAGAATAGTAAGAATAACTCGGGTTATTAAATACAGCTGAAAATGGTTTTTCTTTATTAATATATGAAACTAAGCTCCTGTCTGGCTTACCACTTTCTGATAAAGTAATTTTCTCTAATGGTTTACTTTTTACCGTTATTAGTTTGTTTGTGAACTTTAATTGGCTATTAAGACCGAGCCATCTAGATTTTAATTCATTCCCATCTACCAATATTGGAGATCTAAAAAAATCTAATAGTTTTTCGCTTTCTCTATCACTAAATGGAACTTCTCCTGAAGAGCTATGCTTCTTAAAATTTACGATGCCAGATGACAACTTATCTTCTAATTCGCCTAAGTCAAAAAGAACTGCAACAAGTTGATGTCCTTGGTCAAAAACATCCTTCAAAATGATAGGAGCTGCAAAATTTGCTAAAAACTCACTACAGTTTATTGTGTTCATTATCTCTTCTTTCATGACGTGACCCCAATCAATCAGATCCTCAAGAGAAACACGCCCATCACGATAACTAATTCGGGCAGTACTTGGGGTGACGGTATATACCTCAGGCCCTATTTTCATTCGAAAATTACTAGGTATTGATCTACTTGATGAATTAGAGGGTAAAATGCCATTGAGTCTTTTAGCTTCAAGGGAGCGAGAGCGTATCTCAACATTTGAAACACTCATGCTTTTCATCGTAACTCTTTCATAACTAGGTTCTTGTTGACCATGCAAATGACAAAACTTTTCGTAATCATATTCTTCGATAAATCGGTCGAAAACTTTATCAGGAATCTCTACATATTTTTTAAAAACAACCAGAGAGTCTGAATACTCAATTAATAATAAGTAAGCATATTTATGTTCTTTAGTTGTAGTATTTTTTAAAAAAGAGGGCTCTGATTCAACTTTGAAAGCAGCAAATGAAAATGTCACAATATTTCCTGCTGAAGTAGTTAAACTTTGTTTCAATTCTGTAAATAGGTAATTACCAACGCGATCTTTAGATATCTCTTTAAATGTACGTTCAATAGATGCCCTAGAAAGAGCTGAATTAAGTTTATAAAATTGACCATTTTTACTAATGTATAGATTGTTAATATCCATATTATCTTCCTTTAACTTCCATTTTAATTATTTCATTAATACCGAAATTACAATACCTTAGTGTTTTGTAAAAACATACATAAACAAGTTACTTTTATGATATTTAATAAATCAGGTATCTAATTCATTGGCTAACTCTATAATTGAGACAAGATTTAAAATGATGATTTAATAGAAGAACTGTTAAAAGGGTCGTAATGAGTTGTACAAACAATAATATATCTATTTATAACAAAAATTCAGGAACATTCTTTTCACAATACCAGTCTGTTTCATTTGATGATGTTCATAGTGCATGGGTTAAAACAATTAACTTTAACCAATGTAAAACTGCTCTAGATATTGGCGCAGGAAGTGGTAGAGATGCATTTGCCCTAAGTAAGAAAAATTTGTCCGTTAGTGCTGTTGAGCCATCGAAAGAACTAAGAACATTGGGTAAGTCCTATACTGCTGATTCAGTTCAGTGGTTTGATGATTCGTTACCAAAACTTAAAAAAATAGTAGAGAAAACTTTCGATATTATCCTTGTGAGTGCTGTTTGGATGCACCTTTCACCTGACGAACAATCACAAAGTATTAAAACGATTAGTACGTTATTAAATGCAGGTGGTTACCTCATAATAACATTACGACATGGTGATTTTTTAGACGGTCGAATCGCCTTTCAACTTGATGCAAACAGAATAATAGCTGAAGCAAAACAGCATGGTTTATCACTGATATTATCTAAAAATGAAGGTGACAAACTCAGCAGAGATGATGTTTCCTGGCATACTTTATGTTTCAAAGCGTGATCTAAACAACGTTTCATGAACTAATCACTACCTAAGTAACTGTTATTGTGAGATATTAGATTTCGTATATTACTTTGTAATTGAAATGACATCTGAAATGGAACCGTGATGCATAAAGGACAATTAAAAAGCTGGAAAGATGATAAAGGGTTTGGCTTCATTCAATCGAATGAACTTAAACAAGATACGTTTATTCATATATCTACTTTAAAAGGCATGAGCAGAAAGCCCAAGGTAGGTGACTTCATCTACTTTGACGTGGAAAAGCAAGCAAATGGTAAATCTAGGGCTGTTAACTGTCGCATTGAAGGTGTTGCTGCTAAAGCGATACAAAGGCATAAGCCACGTGTTAACAAAAACACTTCAGCACCCAAAAGCAAAGCAATCTTAGTCATTGCAGTGATAGCTATTGGCGCTTTTGGTTATCAACGCTTAGGTTTATCAACAGCCACTTCTCCAGCTCAATATCCCCCAAACACGGTAACACCGGACAGCACGTTAAATCGCGCTTTCCCAGAGTCAAATGCAAATTTCTCCTGCGATGGCAGACAGCATTGTAGCCAAATGACTTCTCGCGCAGAAGCAGAGTACTTCATTAAACATTGTCCCAATACAAAAATGGATGGTGATAGAGACGGTATTCCTTGTGAAAATGATACACGGTTTTAATAGCAACATGGATAAGAAGTAATGGCCATGTCACTCGCATTCTACGTTGATAAACTACAAAGTCTTCGCCCAGACAAGTCATCTGGACGAGCAAGGCCGCATAAGGTTTGTATGATGTTCGCCGTAATGGACCTTATTGAACAAGGGCACATTACCGATAACCGAATCTTCTATGATGAAACTCTGAAAAAACGTTTTACCTGGCACTTTTTACGCTTGAAGCAAGGTAATGACGCAGACAGTCCATTTTTACCCTTTAACTACCTTAAAACTTCAGGTCTTTGGCACTTAGAAATACTATCGAACAATAAACAGGCATTTGAAAAGGTTAAGTCGCCAAGCGGCTCAACCATTAATAAATACGTGGAATACGCTTACCTTGATAAAGCACTCTTTGAGTATTTAAAAAGCCCACAAACAGCGCCGATATTACGTAATGCCTTAACAGCCAATATAGACTCGCTAGAAGAACAGTATAAGCGTTGGGCTAAATCATTAGGTAAATCTGATAGAACCATCCAAAACTACACTGGAGCGCTTAAAAGCTCAATACCCAACTGGCTTAGTGATGCAGGGGTAGCGAAACAAAACTTACTTTCTATTGGCTCATACTTTGAATATGAACGCATTGTAAACAAAACCTATGAAGTACGAGAGTTTGTAGAAAAAGATAAACGTGGCAATGGGATGTATAGCGCAGCGTTAAATAGCTATAAATCTTTTTTGTCTGATATTACTCAAGTAGAAGTAAAGCAAGACATTGATAACATCATTCTTGATAAAACGATTACTGACACACAGAAGTCTGTGATGGTAAACACGCGTATTGGCCAAGGCCGCTTTAGGGAAGACCTAATCAGCTATTGGCAAGGCTGTGCTATTACCAAGTATCAAAATAAATCATTCCTTATCGCGTCACACATCAAGCCTTGGGCCAAATCAAATAATGAAGAAAGACTAGATCCATTCAATGGCTTCCTGCTATTAGCCAATATCGATAAGGCATTTGATTTAGGCTATATCAGTTTCGATGATCGGGGACGAATATTAATATCAGAGCAACTAGATGATTACCAAGCATTAGGTATTAACGGACAAATGAACGTGTTGCTAACCAATCAACATCAGGATTACTTAGCTTTTCATAGAGAAAGCAGGTTTAAGAATTAAGTATATTTATGATTGAATTTAAGAAAGAAAATAACAAAGTTATCCTAGTTTACACAAGTGATAGACCAAGCCCTAGGTGGGTTTACCATGAACTAACAAAAAGTAATCGAGTTTCTCTAAGTAAAGCATTCTATGTTTCAAACGAAAGGCTCATTTCTGAATGGAATGAAGAACAAGAATATGAGGCAGTTGAATTTATTATTGCCGAAAAGAAAAATGAATATTATGTCTTTCCTAAAGACATACTATCGCTAGATCATGACCTATATATTCATCAAGACATTAAGTTGAAGCGAAAGCTCTTTGTCGCGGAACGTGGTATATCAATATTCTCCAAAATAGACCGCCTTATTGAAAATTCAATTTATATTGGTGGTAGTAATGATAATGCAATCCCAGAAGCTGTATTTTATAGGTTATTAAAATCATTCCCAAACTCCTATGAACTTAATAAATATACGCATGCACGGATAAGCAGTGTTCTGTCATCTTATATAGACACTAAAGAAGATTACGAAGAGAATTATCAAAAATACTTAAATAAAAGAGATAGCAAGAAAGGCCGAAATATTAAGCTTCAATTTTCAGAGATTGAAGTACTTAAGTACACAAGTCTTTTAGAAAAGCTCCAGGCCATGCTGAGTGAAGAAAATTCGTATACTGAAGCTCAATGGCAAGAAGAATTACTTCAAATAATATTATTACTTTACCCAAAGTATATTCACGTATTCAAAGAAGCTCCTGTTAGAGATACATATAATAACTCTAATAGAAAAATTGATTATCTATTAGTCGATTCTAGTGGTAATACTGACATAATTGAAATAAAAAAACCTTTTGATAAATGCATTGTGACTAGAAGAACGTATCGAGATAATTACATACCATTAAGGGAATTATCAGGGACGGTAATGCAAATTGAAAAGTATATTTTCTACCTTAATAAATGGGGTAAAAAAGGTGAAGATAAGCTAACTGAAACATATAAAGCAGATCTTCCTGAAAACTTTAAAATACGAATTACAAATCCTAGTGGGATAATAATAATGGGTCGAACCAAGGGTCTGACAGAAGAGCAGTTACAAGACTTCGAAGTCATAAAAAGAAAGTATAAAAATGTTATCGATATTATTACTTATGATGACCTTATTGAAAGGTTAGATTTCACAATAAAACAATGGACAATCAGCAAGACTGTTTCTACTAATTAGGGGTCTTATCTCTAATGATTTTCGCGTCAGTTATCTGAAAAATAGGAAAGAATTAATATATGAAGCTTTATGTAACAAATAATACGACAGGTGAAAAAACGTATTTAAAGCAAAGTGCCACATCAAGGAGCGAACTCGTTCAGGTTTTAGGCTCAGAACGATTCCAGATTGATACAGAAGTTTATTCGGTTACTGATGTTGTGGCTGAAAGAAATGAGAATACAGCTGGTGCCATGGCCGCTGGTGGTGTCCTTGGTGTAGTCGGTGGTGTTCCTGGAGTTATTATTGGAGGGCTAATTGGAGCACTCTTAGGTAAAAGCACAGATGATGAAGATAAAGAAAAGACTGACAAGTTTAATCGGAGCCTTTTATGAAGAGATTAAACTTAAGTCTAATAGGGGTATTTTTACTGCTTGTAGCCTTATCTACACTTCTTATCTTAAATAAAGAATCAACAATGCTGAATATCAAAGCAGTTTTAGAGTGGAAGCATCTAAATGCTTCTCTTTGGATGGGCTTTCTTTGTTGCTTCTCTGTTCACTATTTATCGATTAAAAATGATAGCAGCTATGATGGAGGGCTCATATTTAAGCATTTCGGAAAGTTTGCTGATTCTGGTTTTGCAATCATTACATATGGCCTAGCTTCGAGTACATCTACTGCAATTTTGAAAGGAGTTTATATACAACAATTTTTTGATGAAAAAGTCTATTTTAAAAATTTCGACCAAATCGATATATATTCCATGTTGGTTGTATGTATATTTTTATTGGGTTATTCGTTGTATGCCGCATTCAGTGCACTTTGGGGAGCCATACACCAATCTCAAGCAGAGCTAGCAATACCTGTGATAGATTAATGTCGCCAAGAACACTCTACAATAACAATAATATGGAAATAATTAATTGAACGAACTCAAAATAACAGAATCATTAATTAGTGAGCTTCGTGCCCTTGGATACCCTGAAAAGGTACTAATAACAGAAGTCAAAGTTAATTTTAGAGGTAAAAATAAGGGGTTTATAGACTTAGCTGTATATGATGATGTTACAAATGAAACTTTAGCAATTTTTGAAGTTAAGAACCTTGTTTCCTCTTATTTAGATGCAGTTGATCAAATCAAAAGTTATGCAAATACATTTGAGCAACCAGTTCTTTGTTATATTTATGTTTTCAATAAATCAGGTGAGTTGAAAATCGGCCAATGTTACACAGATAGGAGAGTTTCACGAGAGCTCCTGTCTTTACCAACTTATGAAAGATTGAAAGCCGAATATCATTCTCAAATGGATGGCATGGTTCAACAAGATAAAGAAAGCCTTTCTGATAGCTTTCCAAGCCATATATCTGCGAAAATTTCACGGTTCTTAAAGAAGTATCCTATAGAAAAACTACCTTTTATGACTTTAGAAGAATACTCTAATGTAACTAATAAAAGCTATTTTACGTATTGGCTAGAGCATGAAACCTCAGAAGTAGGTGGGGTTAAAGGAGGAAGTTCATTCAAATTTGGCATTTTTAAGCGTAAAAGCAAAGATAATAAAGTAGGTAACAATACCTACAGTTATACAAGTAACTACGCTTGGTATTCTCGGTATGGAGCAACAGAAGAAGTCGCTTTTAAAATTATTCTCGAACATATAGTTAAAACAGCTAATTGTGCTCGAAATGGGCGAATAAGTGAGATAACCAAGATCCCTTTGGACAGCCGAATTAAGTGGAAAATAGCTTTTTTATATCAGGACTTTTCTACCCCAAAAATTGTAAGTATTTACAAGAGAGAGGCTCTTCTCGAGCTCAGTCAAATACCGCTTAGTGAGTTCAGTATTGCTAAGGCGCATGAAACACTTATCGAGCGAAAACCTAAGAAAACTGACGTTTGGAGCTATAGCAATAAATTGTGGCATCAATGGTTTGGTAAAGAACCAGAAAGCAGAGATGAACAAGCCAACCAAGTGATCAATGAAGATGAACAAGAACTCTTGCTTGATAACGATATAGTTCAAATTACAGGCTTCACAAATGATGATTTAGCAGGAAGTGACCAGTTAGGCATAGAAACAGAAATAGACGCCTTGGCAAGTATCATTGCCTTCAAAGAAACACAACCTCCCTTATCAATAGGAATTTTTGGAGAATGGGGCTCTGGGAAGAGCTTTTATATGGATCTATTACAACAAAAGATAGAGGACATAGCCAACACAGCTAGGAACAGTCACATCACTCAACGAGAGTACCCCTTCTATAAACATATTAAACAAATCAAGTTTAATGCGTGGAATTATGTTGAAAGTGATCTATGGGCAAGTTTAGCTCATACAATCTATGAGAATTTATACCAATTAGAAGACAGTTCATCTGCACACGATTCACATTGGCTTAGGATCGTCAAATATGGTGAGGAAGAAGTTAAACAAAAAGAAGTAGAAATTCAGACTTTAGAAAAGGAACTAGAGTTCCTGGACAAAAAACATGAAACCCTCAAGTCAAACCAGAAAGAACTTGAACTTGCTGATAATAACGCCAACCCAGATGATGTTTTACAACAAGCATTAGATAAAAGTCTGAGAGAAAAATGCACAAATTATATCAGTAAAGTCGGCTTAACTAATGAAATAAGCACCATAAATGATGCTATTACCCTAGCAAAAGAAGTTGGAAGCTTATCCAATCGTATGTCTCTTTTTTACAAAGCAGTTTCCAAGACCACATTGACACAAATGGCACTTTTACTTCTTTTGCCTGTTATTGTTTTTATCTTGTCTTTTTTTAGCTTTGATGAGGGCAGTGCATTTGTATCTACAATGGCAACCACACTCACTTTCATAAGTACTGCTACGATTTGGCTCAAAAGCAGGGTATCAAAAGTTTCTGGATGGTTGTCGGAATTGGAAGGAATACAATTGAATGTATCGTCTACAAAGCAGTCTGAACTTAAGAAGCTCGAAATTACGAGAGCAAACAACGACAAAAAAATTAAAGAGACTGTTGATAAACTGGAACAAAATGAAACTCAAAAAAAACAGGTTGAAGCTAAGATCAAAGAGGCTAAGCTGAACTTAAATGAGTTAACCCCAGAATCAGTACTGGCACATCACATAAATGAAACAATCGGTGCTAACCGATATGGAAAATTTCTTGGGCTCCCAGCAATACTAAGTAAAGATTTTGATACACTTTCCAGAACAATAGAGCAGCAAAATATTTCCCTAGAAGACTATGAAAAATACCAAACTATTACTGATGAAGAGGAAGCTGAAGACGCAAAGTATAGAATTAACCGTATAGTTCTTTATATAGACGACCTAGATCGATGTGAACCTAGGACCGTCGTTAAAGTTCTAGAAGCTGTTCATTTATTTTTAGCATCGCCATTATTTGTTGTTGTGTTGGGAGTTGATCCAAGGTGGTTATTTTCTTCGATTAAAGAGCATTATTCTTCGATAATGAACAATAATGATAAAGTTGGTATTGCATCTTCTATTTCGACGCCAGAAGAATACCTAGAAAAAATATTTCAAATACCAATTTGGCTAGAATCACCTACATCCTCAAGCGTAAAAGAATTAATAAGCAGCATTATTGGGACTACTTACGATGAACGAGAGAGTCTTGCCCAGTCGGTGAATGTTGATAACATACACTCCCAATCCAGCCTTAATACAAGGTTAAGTGATGACGTAAAGCCTGTAAGTCATGATAGAAAGGGCACTAATGAAGGTGAGTATCATCAAGAGGCTGAATTACTTAATAAAAAAACAGAACAATTAATCCGTGCACAACAACATAAACTAGAAATAATAGAACTCGAGTACATCAATAGTCTGAGCCACATATTAATAAGATCACCAAGGGCAGTAAAAAGATACTTGAATATTTATCGACTGATAAAGTCCTCGCTCGATGAAGCTCAATATAGAAGTTTTATGAATTCAACGGATGATAATGTTGAAGGATTTAAGGCCGCTGCATTTTTATTGGCCGTAGTTGTGAGCTACCCGAGGTTAGCTTCAGAGTTAATGAATAAATGTAATCGAACCAATTCATCTTGCACTATAAGTGAATTAGTCGCTGATTTAGAGGAAGGTGGACCAATATTAGATGATTTTAAATCAAGTTGTATGAAAATAGAAAGCTTTAAGAAAGAATTAAGTGGACTTAAAGTTTGGGCTAAACTTGTCGCTCGATACTCATACTGTAAGTTAGATTGCATCTAATTAATGAAGAACTAATACACCTTATTACTAACTCTTGCAGAGAACCCAAAATAACTTTCGATAGCAAACTCACTTACTTTGTTTTGTTGAGCATTACTCTTACTAGGCATGGAAGCCTGTATACACGCCAGTTTAATAGGGTCGTCATGGGTAAGTATACTATCAGCCCAATTCAACCATTCCTGTTGATTTTCTGAAAGCTCTCCTTGTGAGAGCATTCTATTCCTCACAGCATTAACAAATTCACGTGCTTTTTCTGTTTTTTGCCAATTATCATATTGTTCGAATAGGAAGCTAATTCGTGATACTTCTTCTGTTACCAATTTATCAAAATGACGTCTTTTATCATTACTCTGTTCTTGCTTTAACTCTTTTTTTTGCCTTTCGATATTCCATTGTTTTCTGTATTCAACTGCCAGTAAAATAGATTCAATAAAGGCACCTAAATTATCTTCTACTTTAAAGTCAGATTTATCGATAAAGGACGTTTGGCAATTACCATCTACATATTCACTTAAAATAAGCATTAAGTTGCCGGTGGGCATATTTACCTTTTCATAATACACGTAACGCCCGGCAGCTTTGTCTTCTGCTTCCTTTTTGTTCAACTCACGTAAGGTTTGTTTAGATTTTTCTCTTAACCTAAAACTAACATCGTAACCGTTAGCTGTAACGATATTAGTAGGAGCTCTTTGCCCATTGATTTTTTCGACTTTAAACAGCCACCCTTGTTTTTCAAAGTATTTGAGCAACGTATCCATTATTCGTATAGCTCTAGGAAACTGCTCAAGGGAAACGTTTATTTGGTACGTATCACCTTGCCATGCTCCTACCATCAGTTTGTCGTATTCAAACGTCGGTTTGTGATACTTTTGCTTGGCTATTACCGTAAACGGGTGAGGTTTATGCATTGCTTTGGGCACAGTTAATTTTATTTTGCTAACAACTGGCAGTTGTAGCTTTTCTTTCTTGTTACTTTGTAAGCAAGATAAATCAATATGCTTGTTCTTATCAAGTTGGCCCGGTATTGCAGGTATAGAAGGGGCTTTACCAACTGAGACTTGAGTCCAATAACCACTACCAGGTCTGGGAATGCCTTCTTTGTCACAAAGCTTCCCTAGTGCAGTCGCATTTATATTCCAATGCTTCGCCAATTTGAGCAATGGCTGCTCCCAAACCTTTTTATGTAATTCCTCTAAACTGACTTTTAGCATAAAGCTCTCCTTAATTGGGTCTTTAAAACTAATATTAGGTTGTTTCTTTGACTTTGAAGTCATATTTGCTTGAGTTCATCATATATGTTTTAAGTGACTCTCCATCAATGGCTTCACCACCTTGCTGTAAAGGTGACCAACGTAAATCATCCGATTCAATTAAATCATAAAGTTCATATTTTGAGATTTTAAGTGCTCTTATGACTGTGGATTTACGGTGATGTTGTTGGCATGCGACTTTAAAGCTTTCAATTAACCAATGTTCAAACTCAATTTTAGACATCCTTACTTCTGATAAATCCTGTTTTAAGGGGAAGCAGCCTGGAATTTTGTTATTCAATATGTCCTTTAGTAACCATCCGTAGCTAACAAAGTATGCTCTCAGTTCCTTAGTTTTTTGAGTAATGGTTATCAACCCTTTTGATGCAGGCAATGCTGTAAAGCCATCTAGAGCTTTTTCAATATGACGCAGATCGAATAATTGATCACGAATTAGCGTTGTCGAGTTAATTCTAGGTAACGTTTCACTTGCTGTTAGCTTAATAAGCTCTGAAGAAGATATGTTAAGTGCTTTAGCAAGACCATCGTGATGCACATGATAACGGAAACTGTCCGTTTCACCTGTTTGTACACGTTTTCTTCGTGCGAGCTTTATATAGTTTTCAAGTTCCGTAAATTCAATTTCAATTGGGTCACGATTTATAGTATTAGTGAACCAAATATCGCAAATTCTCAACTCTTCATTTAATGCATCTAACGGATTCCATTCATGTACAAGCTTTGATGGTCTCTGACATCGGTAAGCTGACATCCACAGGGAACGGGCATCATTACTTTCTAAAATTGATAAAGCCTTAAGAATATGCTCACTCAAGTGCTTAGTGATGGGCAGTCTTTGGTGTGGTTGATAGTGAATATCAAAAGGGCGAGCCATCGCCATCATCGTTGCACATAGTCCACTGATTCGATTCTTTATGTTTGGTTTATTACTATTTGGATGAACATCTTGTTCATAACTCGAAAATTTAATATTCGTCCAAGGTGATGGTGTATGCTCGGTCCATTTGAAGTCACAATGAGTACAACCATTAAAAAGAGAATCTTGCCATATTAATTGCTTGTCACAACGAGGGCAGGTATCTACTAATAACTCTTTGTGGACTACACAACGTGCTACCGTGCCAATACACCAGTGTTTATGTATTTGCCTGTTATCTACTAGGCACAAAGGACATACACGTGGAAAATCCACGCGTATTTCTCTAAACATTCGTGTTTCACCAAAACACCAAAAAGGACGTTCGTTGTCAACGAGTTTCCTTATAGCTAATCGGGTATCTCTTTCACATACCGTAGATAAAGCTGTGATAAGATTTTCAATTTCACTTTCATCCCATACTCCCCATCGTTTGACTTTAGGTTTATCCATTTCAATAAGCGTTAGAAACTTTGATAACTTAGAAATACCCTGGCAATATGCCAGAGTTAAAAGGTAACCATTAAGGCCATCATTTTCCTGAGGGTATGGTTTAACACCCAAATATTTAATCAACATCACGCCCAGCCATGCGAGTCCCACGTTTATGCTTAGACTTTTCATTTTTGGCTTTGAGTGATTTTCGGTATTCCACATACTTCGCTGCAACCGCTTCAGGTGGCGCTAGGAAAGGGTCAAAAGGGTGTAAAAAAGAACCATTTGGCCAAATAGCAAACAGCTGAGACATTTTTTCTTTACTAATGTAAGTTTTGTCCTGATACATCAATAAAAGCCGTAAAAAAAACCTGTTCAATAGCCTTAGGTTACCTTGCATAGCTAATAACAACCGAGGCAGCATATCAACAGTACTCAGCGGGCAAACTTTTGCACCTATTTCTATTAAAGCAGATTCCATTGCTTTGATATACGCGATGTACTCTTTGTAATTCGCTTCATTGTCGGTATTGAACGCTTTAAAAGTTACTTTACCAAAACCAACTCGTTGTTTAATTTCTTCGAATTTTTTCAGCACTTCAGAGCCTTCCGGTTTACCAGAAAAAACTACCGCCAAATTGAAATCATCTACCAACTCCTTAATAAAGGTAACGACATCGTCAGTTGTACACTGTGAATATTTGCGTAAAAAATGTTGAAACTCATCTAAAATAATCATTTCGACTTGCTGGAACTCAATCAATCGATAGAGTTTTGTGGCTGCTGAATCGGATGAGTTAGATGACGGTCCAATATGTCTTGCACTATAAAGTAATTTTTCTATGACACGGTTGATTGTAGGTTTACCTGGGACAATAACCTTCAAAATAGGTAATTTAATTAACTCTTTTGTTGGTTGGTATCTAGGCAGTCTATAAACATTACTGATATAGGTATCTAGACAGCGACTTTTACCTAAACCAGGTTCACCATCTATGACACAACCTATACCGCCGAGTCCACTCATAGCATGTGTCATTTCCAGTAATTCGAGCCCTTGTTTGAAGGCTTTATGGTTGAAGGTTTTGAAATAAAATTTACGCACGATGGGTGGTAATTTTTCTGGGTCGAATCGGCTTTCTAAATTACCGGCCATTGTAATAGGTATATGATTATACATTATCTGCCTTATCTATATCGTCCGGGTTAATGTTAGGAAATGGACTGTTAGCTTTAGTATCGGCACCTGAGATATCATTACCTTGCTTATTGAGGTGTTTTTGCGCTTCAGCAGCTAGTTGTTCAGGGCTGGCTTTACGCTGTGCTTTACCTGGACGTTGATTTTGTTTTTTACGCACTTTTTCATTGGCTTCTTTCAATTTTTTATTGCTGGTTAATACTGAAGCTCCTGTGTATCCTTTTTCTGGATATGAACTTGGGTATTTAGCGTTGAACTCTGCTTGGGACATACCTTCAAAAACACGAGGGTCTTTGGTGGTCACTTCAAATTTTTCATCAAAAAACTCATCAACCACAGTAATCGAATGTATATCGGTTGTAGAGTGGAGACATTTTACTACAGACTCCTCATTATTTGCTTTCAGCTTTAAACCAATTCGCTTAATACGACCATTAAAATCGTTGTACTTTATTTTGTTAATCACAACACCACCTTCACAATCATTCCCTAAAATTTTGGCATACCGTGTTTCTCCTTGTGGCAGCATTATATCGTCAAGGTTAGGCGGTAATTCGGGAGTCCAGCCATTCTCGACGGCTTGTTCATATTTCTGATAAGGCGTTAAGCCATAAAGCCCGGAATGTTTTGTATGGTGATATTCATCAACAACCCATAATTCAAATAAATCACGGACCTCTTGGTGAGTTAATACAGCAAGATCTTTTGCTGAATCGTCTGTACGTTTTTGGTCTTCTTGTGTACCCACATACGAAAATATTTTTTTAGCAAATTTATTTCGAATCGTCCCGTTAAGCCTTTCTATAAAAGGCTTAAGCCAACCTGAGTAACTTTCAACAATTGTGTAAACTCCCCCAGTACTTATTGCAAAACCTGTTGTTTCGAGGGAGCTAAAACCACTACCACCATCTACGATCCATTCCCCAACCGTACCGTAAAGCGGTAAGTCACTTTTACATTCTGGGTTGTAAGATCCTTTTATTTTCGGGCAAATTGCATGTCGCATTGCACTGATAATGGTCGATGACGCTTCGCCTTTGCCAACTTGCATTTCATACCCAAGAACCATTCGTGTATAACAATCCATAAAAATGATAAAGAGTAATGTGCCTAAATAGTTTCCTTCCTCATCTACAACACCAATTTGTAACACTAACCCATCGCCTTCAACACGCTCTAAGGGGCTTTGGGTAATAAAGTGCCCAACAGCATTACGCAGCATTCTTTTTGCGTCTGCACGGCTAAAATTATTCTTAATAGCCAGTTCAGGACATAGTCCATATATCCATTTACGAAAAGTTTCACGACTTGGTAGTTCTTTAAGTGTTTTTTTGAGAACATCTTTTGCAAAAGTAATAAAATCATTGAAAAGACTTTGAACCGTAGGAGGGTTAGGTACTAAATAATATTCATCAACAATTTCTAATGCAAAATCCTTTATTTCGCCATCATATTTTCCTGGCCTAGGGGCACGTTTTGCTTTTGGGATTGTACTAGCGCATCCATCTATGTTCTTTCTTTCTAATTGGGCCCATTTACCCAAAGTAGCAATACTAATTGGCTTTTTATCATCGAGTAAAACTTGAGCATTGGCTATTGCTTCTACTCGCTTTTTAGGACCACCAACGCCTCCTCGGCCTACTAACTTCCATAACTCTTTGATGTATACCATCCTACGTTTATATTCAATTAGTTGAATAACATCTAATGTTCCATTGCCAGGTGCTTTCAAATCCGATACAAAAAAAAGAGAGATGCCCAGTTGTAGTTCAGCCTCTGCATTAGTCAACATCAATGGCTCAGACTGATTATCATCAAATGCGATGGCAATATGTGTTTTCCCGACTACTTCCAAAATTCCTGTTCGATTATGTACACGTACTTTTGTTCCGGATTTTCTAAGTGATTGACTCATAATTACCTCTAATATCTATTTGGACCAAGTGAGTTCAAGTTCATACATGTGCTTTGTAAGATCGGTTTGAAAAAGTCCATGAGCAATAGAACGCTTAATTAACCAAATTGGTAACTTACGTTTTTTACATAAGGCGGTAGCATCTTTGAATGAAAGGTATCTAAAGGTTTTACCCTTAATAAGTTGATAAAATTCAGCTAATGGAGCAGGGTGTAGCTTTGCAGGGTATAACTGTTTAATGTTATCTATCCGGTGACCGACTCGAATATCAACTTCAGTAATCACACGAAATGTTTTCTTTTTATCAGCGAAAGCTTTAGTCAAAATTTCAAACTTTAATTGATTTTCTTTGGTAAGTGATTCTTCTAAATATTTAACTTCTTCGATGTAGTCGATGCCATTCTCGCTATAAGCACCATCAGGGGTATATTTAGTTTTCTTCCCCTTAGCATTTTCATATCCAATCGTAGTTGGTTGCATTTCAAAGTGAGCGTCATCACCTAGTGAATATCGTCGCCAAAGGTTGTAGTCTTTTTCTAAACCACTTTCGAGAATGCCCACACAGCCGTGAACTGCTGAAAATGAAAAACTTGTACTTCGTATGGGTGATTGCTTTGCCTGGATTCTTTGTTTTTGTTCCATAATTAACCATTCACTTTTTATCAAATTAAAAACGGACTATAGACTATCCTTCGGCAGAGAACCAATCATAAGCCCTTGATATAATTAAGCAATATTTAAATGGCGTGTCATTTTGAAAATATTAAGTCATTGTAAATAGTGGAAATTATGAAAAACTGTCAAAAATCGTAAACCAATGAAAAACTGTCAGTTTTTGGATAAATCAACTAAATTAATGAATGAATCAAAAAGTTATAAAATATTTGAAAATAATTTTTTGCCTACTCATTCTTAATTTGTTCTAAATCAACGTTAAACACGGTGACAGGTGCTTTAATTTAAGGATAAATAAAGGAATTGTGGTATGAATCAAAATGATACATACTAGCTATACATTTTCATATCAGAATAATAACAATGAATGTTGATGACTTAAATTACTCGCAAAAACAACGCCTTGCTTATATTGATTTTAAGCTGTTATTTTCTGGCTGGGTAACGCGTTATGAAATAGTTAGTCGTTTTGAGCTAGGATTAGCCGCTGCATCTCGCGATATTGCGTTGTATAAAGAGCATGCTCCAGACAACATGGATTATGACAATGTTAATAAAAAGTACTTAATTAAGTCATCGTTCAAACCACTATTTACCCATGACCCGCGTAAGACTTTAATCAAATTAGCTAACAATATTAGTGATGGTTATGACGCGATTAATGATGTTCAGTTCCCAATTGAGTCGCCAAGCCAGCTAAATGTCCCCGAT
>Ga0105355_10002134_pt1 | contig 18011 bp, 10 predicted proteins | sample GOMGulsemesocosm_2_FD_83508 | JGI IMG/M metagenome (GOLD analysis project Ga0105355, IMG submission 83508) | Methane-oxidizing microbial communities from mesocosms in the Gulf of Mexico - GOM9C Gulf of Mexico | ecosystem: Environmental > Aquatic > Marine > Cold seeps | place: Gulf of Mexico... | reverse complement strand
AATCCATGCCTTTTTTTCTTCATGACATAAATTTGGTTTTGTTTCAGAAACTAACCCTCCTAATGGCCAACAAATCATTTGCTCAGTAACATTTTGGGGTTTCTTTATATTTCCTTTTTGAGGAAGACCATCAACAATTGAAAATAAAAGTGGAGATGCTGTAACAGCACCAAAATATCCAGGTAATGGTGTTCCATCGGGTCTTCCTATCCAGACACCTACAGTATATTTGGCTGTTACCCCAATACTCCAAAAGTCTCTATGACCAAAACTTGTTCCTGTTTTCCATGCAAAATCATTTGAACCATCCTTAGATAAAATATTGTGAATAATCCATGCTGCACCATCCGACATAAGATAACGTTGCTTTATTTGACTGTCTTCAGTAAATCTAACATCTCCCGCTAAGCCAGCATTTGCTAATGCTGTATAACTTCCCACTAAGGATTCTAAATTACTTCCTACCCCACCCAAAATAACGGATAAATTAGATTTGGCATATTGGTTAAATTGTAATTTTAAACCTGCATTTTTCAATCGACTAACAAATAACTCAGGACTCAAATGATGCAATAATTGAATAGCAGGGATATTTAAAGATCGCCTTAAAGCATGTTTAGCACTGATAGGGCCTATAAACCCTCGACTAAAGTTTTGTGGTTTATAACCATCAAATGAAAGTGGAGCATCTATTAATAATGATGCTGAATGAATAAGCCCTTCATCAATAGCTATACCATACAAAAAAGGCTTTAAGGTTGATCCTGGGGAGCGAATCGCTTTAATCATATCAACATGGCCTAATCGATTTGCATCAAAAAAGTCTGCTGATCCTACATAAGCTTTAACTTTTAATGTTTTATTTTCTACAACTAAAACAGCGGCCGAAGTTTTATCGGGTAATTGGGTAACATAATTTTTAACTAAATCAGCTACACCCATTTGCATATCCAACTCTATAGTGGTTTTAATCACCGATTTATCATGCATTACTTTCCTTAATCGACGCGCCAGAAGAGGTGCAATAATAGCTGGCTTATGATGTTGCGCAATAACAGCTTCTTGATATGCTTGTTCAATAATTTTATTTGGCCACACAGAATATTGAGCCAAACGATGTAATACTTTATTTCTTAATTGTAATGCCCGATCAAGATGTCTATCAGGCCGGTTTCTACTTGGTGCTTGAGGAAGTACTGCTAACAAAGCAGCTTCTGCATGACTAAGTTCTTTCGCTGATTTAGAAAAATAGGTATAGCTGGCTGCTTGTACCCCCTCAATGGTGCCACCAAATGGCGCATGATTCAGATAGTAAGTAAGAATCTCTTCTTTGCTGTAATAAAACTCTAGTTGCAGGGCCAACGCAATTTGTTTTATTTTTCCACTAATGGTTCTAGAATGAGGAGAAATAAGACGCGCAACTTGCATCGTTAAGGTTGATCCACCTGATACAATTCGATTACTGCTAATATTTTGAAAAAAGGCCCTAATAATTGATGCGGGGTTAATACCTGGATGAGACCAAAACCACCGATCTTCATAAGCAATTAATGCTTGTATATATAAAGGTGAAACATCACTAAGCGTAGTTGAATACCGCCATACACCATTAGCATCAGCAAATGATCGTAATGGTGTACCATCTTCAGCAGTTATTACTTTAGCAAACTGTTTATTGTCAGGTGTTAAAGTTACAGGGTATAAATTATCCAGTAGCAGAATCAAACTAAGTAGAACAAATACTCCTCCCAATGCTATTGACTTAAACATGATTCTTTAACATCACCCATTCGTGTAAAACTAAAGAGACTATAAAAGTATTCTGCTTTTGACCTCCCCCTTAGAAAAAGGGGGATTGAGGGGGATTTTACAAAACAGTAAGCCATTGATGTTAAATGAATTGTTTTTATAATAAAATCTCCCCCAGCCCCTCTTTTCCAAAGAGGGGGGCTAAAAACCAATATTTTCACAGTCTCTAAAGCATCTCTTCCTAAGTCAATATCATTTAGCATTCTAGTTAATTTCAATATCTTTAAAATTACGGCCAATTGCTCTTATATAAGGTCTATACATATCTTCAACAAAAGGTGGAGGATTGATATATTTACCTTTACTGACCGCACGTATTAAGTAAAACAAATGCTCAGGTCTATTTTTATGCAAATCAACCGCGGCCACAAAACGATCATCTAGGTATTCTTGATATTTCACCTGATTATAATATTGCATTGATTCAATTGTTTTATCAGCGATTTTAAAACTATCAATTTGAATAGTATTTGATAGATTTTGGTTTTCAAGTTCAAACCCTGCTGGAATAAGATCAACCACTAAAGCATCTTTTATTCTTTTATCTGCAAAGACACTTAAATGAACCAATAAAACATCGCCTGTTTTATGCGCAACAGGCTTGATAATATTGCCTTCTAAATCATAATAATTACGTTCAATCTTTATATCTTTAAGCTGCATTTCTGGAGCCGATTTAGGATACGCATTAATAGAAGACTGCAAATAAAGCGCTTGCTTAGATTTAGAATTGAATTTAATAGATTGAGGTATTTCAGTCCCTGTCAGTTGAATTTGATAAGCCTTTTTTTGCTGCAATTTAACCGTGGTATTATTTAATATTAAATCGCCCTGCCATTCACTATTCTCTTTAGTTTTTAATTGTATGCCTGTTCGGAATAAAGCATTTCGTTCTTGGGTACTTAAATATTGACGATTATTTAATTCATCTGCTAATTGAAATATTAGTGTTTCGCTTTCAGCTATGGGGACTGGGTGTTTATGCAATAAATAAGTCATCACACTTAAATCACGTAAGCGACTGCCATAGTCTCCTAAATAAATAAGATTACTTCTTGGTTTTGTTAAACTTTCTTTTATTGCTTTAATACCGCGTGTTTTATCACCTTGTGTATAAAGAGCAATGCCTAAATGAGTCAAAGGTAAACCTGATTTTACATCCTTGCTATGATGATCAAACAAGGTGCGTAAAGTACCTAAAGAGGCTCTATTAACCCTTGATAAAACATAAGCCGCATAAGCTTTATAAGCAAAACTATAATGCCCTGGCGATTGGCTATAACGCTCACCATACATATTGCCACGATTATTTAAGTATTGCGTTAATCGCTTTAAAGTTTTATTGATTAATTCCTCAGGTACAGAATGACCTTTCTGCTTGGCATCCAATAAAAAATCACCCGCATAAGCCGTTAACCAATGCTCTTCTTGACCTATATTTGACCATAAACCAAAACTTCCATTATTACGTTGCATACTTGCTAATATACTGATGCCTTTATCAATATATTGAGTCCCCTCAGAAATATCAATCAATTTATTGTTGATTTTAATTTTATCCAGTCCAAAGGAAAGTAGATTTTCCTGATTTAAAGATAACCAAGGATAAGTGCTACTTATTGTTTGCTCCAAACAGCCATAAGGGTATTTAAATAACGACTTTAAATGCTGCTTAATATTAAGAGGGGGTTGAGATGCAATTGATAAATCTAGATTTGCAGAGGCAAGCATCAAACTTTTTAGATCAGGTTTTAATTTAACCGTTTCACCTGCAGCTACAATCTTTCGATTTACTCGACTGATAGCAGGATAGGCAGGTCGAACAGCTAAAGACCATGTTCGATTAATATTAATCGACTCCGTTTGCTTAGCTGTGTTTTTTAATGATAAATCTATCTGTGATTGGCCAAAAGCATGTTCAGCTGATATTGTAAATTGAAACACTTTTTTCTGCTGGTCTTTAATTGAAAACGTAACGGTTTCATCCTTTAATTTAACAGGAGAACTGGCCGAAACAATTAATGACAAGTCTTGATCTTGCCCGCTTTGATTACGAACATCTAAAGTCATAAAAGATGAATCACCAGAAGCTAAAAAGCGTGGAAGTGAAGCATCTGCAATAACCGGAGCCGCAACCGTTATTTCTGCTTCAGTTGCTCCAAACTGGTTTTGATTAAAAGCCACAGCCATTAATCGTAATCGACCATTAAAATCTGGCAATTCCAAATCAATAACAGCTTCACCATTGCTATCTGCTTTTACCGCAGCACTAAATAATGACACAATTTTTACTGATAAATCTGGTCTAGCACCACCTGCACGTTTATCTACATCACCACCAAAACGTGGTTTAACCAAACCACCATCAGTTAATTCTATTATTTTGTTATACATATCGCGTTGCTCAACAGCATAGCGACGCGCTTGAAAAAAATATTTAAACGGGTCTGGTGTTTCAAAATCAGTAATATTCAATACACCAACGTCAACAGCAGCCAAAGTAAGGTGTGTTTTTGTATCAGCAGAAAAGCCAGAAATATTTACCACAGTGCTTAAAGTTTGTTCTGGTCTAACTACACCATCAGGCACTTTTATATTGACTGTTAATTCTCTATCACTCCTATCTAAAGGAAAATGCACTAAACCAACAGCACGATTAGGGGTGATTTTTTCTTTAGCATCACCAGGGCGAAAAAGCGTAGTAGAAATATATAAATCATGTCTATTCCAGCTTTTATCAACAGGAATAGTTAATTGCATTCCTTCAGCAGGCACACTTACCCGCTTAAACCACAAAGGTTTATCACTTCTTTCAACCATAATAAAGCCATTACCCGCATAAGGTGGCACTATATTGATTTTTGCACTATCTCCAGCTTGATATGATTTTTTATCCAGCGTTAATACTACTCGATCAGGACGCGCAGAGCTCTTACTTTGCTTATGCCTCCAACCATTTCCTGCTTGAAACCGCAAACTGGAACTCTGCCCTGTTTTGGTATCTTTTAATACCAACAAATAAGATCCCCACTCAACGGGAACAGCTAAAGTTGTAGATTCCTTTTCATTTAAATTAATACGCTGTTCAAAAGCTTTAATATTTTTTTCAGTATATTCATAGTGCCAACCCTCACCATCTGAATATTCCCAATAATAATCACGCCTTTCTTTAATTAAAGTCGCTAAAACTTCGGCCCCCCCTTTTAGCTTCCCTTTAAAATCAGATTTTAGAATATCGAATTTAATCTGTGTATTAGACGGGATATTATCTAAATCTATTTGTGGACGAATTCCAATCAATGAAGTTTGGGGCCATAAATTATAATCAAAAGATCGAGTAACAGGCCGACCGCCCGACTCAAATAAACTGGCAATAACTTTAATCGTAAAAGGCGTGTTTTTTATATCCTGCCAACGTGAAGGGACTTTTAAGGTAGCCAGTCCCTTATCATCCAATTTAATATCATCCTGTTCAAAAAATTCAACAGGTGATTTTTCATCAGCCAATCCAAAGAAGAATTGCTTTAATGATTTAACTGGGTGCCGATTAGCTTTAATAACAACCTTAGAACTTAAGCGATTTTTGGCAGCAGGAGCACCGTATAAATATTGTCCAGAAACAGCAATTTTTAAAGTATCACTACTATTTGTCCAATGTTCTTCAACTGTTTGATCACCCAGTAATAATTCCATTCTCTCAGGTAAAAAGGCTTCTACCTGAAAATGGTATTGATACCTATCAGTATCAGTCGTTTTTAACTCTAATGTCCATTGCCCTGTTCGAGCATTTGCGGGTAATTCAAATTCAGTTTGGTAAAACCCCTGCTTTTCAGCTTCACTCTTAGGATATAAAGTTAAATATTTAATCTTTTGTCCATCAGGCCTAATAAACACTGCATTAAGAGGAGGAGCCGTTTTATATTGTCCATCCGCATCACGTAATAAAGCATTTACTTTTACCGCTTCACCTGGTCGATATAAATCCCTAGGGCCATACGTAAATATTTCTAATGCCTTATAAGAACGTCCTGTCACATCAAATTCTGATAAATCCAAGGCTGGAGAATTTAATTTTAATAAAGCAATATTGTTATTATTTCTAGCAATTAATAACTGCGCTTTATGAGAGGGAGAGATAAAAATTGCTTGTCCGTGTTTATCCGACTTAGCCTCTGCTACAACTTTTTCTTCAGCATTAATTAAAGATACTGTTACATCAGAAATAGCTTTTCCAGTAGCTAATGAACTTACTTGAACATTCATTTTGTCTGGATAACTTCTTACATGTAGACCTAAGTCAGTTACTGTAAAAAAGCTTACTTGCTTTTCATATTCATAACTTCCTGCTGGTTTCATAACTGCTAAATAAATGCCTGCTGGTTTTAGTTGGTCAATAGCATTTAAATCAAGGTGAGTTGTATGCCTGGTATTTTTGGGTGGGTTTAATGGAAATCGACCGCTATAGACTAATTCTGTATAAGCAGAATATCGTTTCAAATAATAATTACTTTGAGTTGATCGTCCAGAATTAGCCCTCCAGTCAGATATAAAGTGATTAATTTTATCAGCTTTAATACGATGAAAATCAACATCAACTTCATTAATATTGACACTAATAACAGGCAAACCCTTAGCAAGTTTTGCAGCTAATACTGAACCCTGACTTGCAAAACTTACATTAGCAGGCATTTTGCGTGTTTCAACTTTTTGACTAACAGTCTTTTTTAGCTGTTTATCAGTAGCCGCTGTTAAGTCTTGATACACATCCACAATATAAGTTGTTGATGGTTCAATTTCTGGAAAATAGGCAAGCAAGCCATTTGCAGAAATAATCCAATTACCCTTAACCTTTTGCCCTTGCTTATTACTCACTTTAAAAAAGGACTGAAAATCATGCTGAGGATTAAGTGGTGTTGATAAAGTAACCGCTAATGCAGCACCCTTTTGATAGCTTTGTTCACTAATATCTACAACTTCTAGCTCTATATCAACGTATTGCTTTTTTATAGTATTTAAATCAAAAGCTTTTTGTAGTTCATCAACTTCATTAGCAGGCTGATCACTACATCCCAATAAAAAAGCAAACAATATAAGTAAAATAATTGAAGACAATTTATTCATGATCATTCTCTGTTGGATAAATATGAATGGCTAGCCAAATAGTTTTTATTTCTGGATTTGTCCAGTGTACCCGATGTTTAGTATGCGCAGGAATTAAACAATAATCCCCTGAATTTAAGGTAATAGGTTTGGAATCATCCTTAAATTGTAATTGCGCCTGCCCCTCTAACAAAATAACCCATTCATCTTGAATTTGGTCGTACCAATCATTAATTGAACAACATTGCCCTTGAGAAACAATTCTTTCAATTTTAATAGTCCCTTTTGAAAATAATGTTTCAAACAGTTCTTCGGGAACTTTTTGAGGAATATTTTGTAATATATTGATAACAACTGGGTTCATGATCTATGATGTTAGAAGTAGTTTCTGTTTATAATAATAAAAAGGCAGGTTTTTACAATGAATAATAAATATATATCAGCCATTATTGAGAAAGCACCTGATATTACTCAATTATTAATGACTTGGTGTGACAAAACAAAAGTCCTAGATTTTATCGCTCCACTTCTTCTACGCTTATATTTAGTTCCTATCCTTTGGATGGCTGGAAGTAAAAAATTCAGCAATTTTAGTAGTACCGCAGATTGGTTTGGAAATGAAGATTGGGGCTTAGGCCTGCCCTTACCCTATTTATTTGTTTTTCTAGTTGCCAGCACAGAAGTTCTGGGTGCCATTTTTCTGTTGTTAGGCTTTGGTGTCCGTTTAATATCTATTCCCTTGATGATAACCATGTTAGTCGCAGGTTTCACAGTGCATTTAAAAAATGGTTGGCTAGCCATTGCCGAAGGCAGTGGGATTTTCTCATCAGACAGAACCGCTGGAGCCATTGAGCGATTAGATGCGGCAAAAAGTCTGTTACAAAACTATGGCAATTACGAGTGGTTAACAGAGACTGGTAACTTTGTTATCTTAAATAACGGAGTAGAGTTTGCAGCTACTTATTTTATTATGCTGCTAGTGTTATTTTTTATGGGTGCAGGTAACTTTGTTAGTGTTGATTATTGGTTGAAGCGTCGGTTTTTAGATTAAAAAATCAGAATATATATTAACTTATTTTAATTTAATGTATTACTGAATTGATACCCCCCTCAATTGCTGGAGCATAGGTATCTACGCAAGCTCACTTAGAAAAAACCCTGCTAATAATGCAGGGTTAGCAAAGGTTTTACCCCACTTCATCTGTCGGCCGCTCAACTTAATTAAAAAGCCCTAAAAAGCCTCTGCTTTTTTACCTTTTTCAGCTACTATTTCCCAAACTAGCACACACGCCATACAGACAAAAAGCAAACGCTTTGCAATAGCTAATCCTGTTTCTTGCTGCCAAGATTCCAAATCATATCCTGCCTTTTTGAGTAATTTAAAAAAACATTCAATTTACCAGCGTCAGTAATACCAAAGTGCAATTTCTGAACTTTCTTGATCAGTTAATTTGGGATACCCTGCTTTATACTTCACGCAGTCACGGATGCGGAATTTATAGCAAGTTGTTTTTTGTCGATAGCAAGGCGCAGTCGTGACTGCGTGAAGTATAACTATTCACTAAACAACCACCCGCTGAAGAAAGCGGGTGGGTTAGAGAGATTGGCGACTGAAAGTCGGGATACAGGGTGAATAGCCCTGTTTGGGGCGCAGTGCTTTAGCCTGCAATGTTTAGCAAGAAAGCAGGCTAAAGCACTGCGCCCCAATAACAAACTCGATTTCACAGTTCATCTTTTTATATAAATCATTCTACTTCTGACACAGGGGGTAAATCTATTCGCCTAAAAAGCGAAGGTTTTAACCATTGCGAATGGAAAATAAATAACCCGCACCCAAATTATTGATTGGCATTTTAAATACCTAGCACTTGCAACTCAGTCGAGTGACTGCGTTGCATTAATACGAACCCCGTATAGGCTGACTATTTGGTCTTTCGTGATTACAGATATAGTTAACGTTGCAGGCTGTTTGCTATTTTTTTTGACGCGAATATTAAAAAATAACTTATAGTAGATTTCATCACCTTTTTTGCCAATTTTGTCGGTACTTACGAGAGCGCTCTCCTCAATTTCACCAAACAACTCGAAAAGTTTTTTCAATTGAGTCTCCAATTGTTGATGACTGATCTTTACCTTGGCTTGTTCGTTAAATATGGCATACAGTGCATCATGATCTTGTTGGTTATACATGTCCGCCACTTTTTTTCCCCAGGCTTTAGCAATATCGGAATCTAGGCTTTCTTTTCCATTGGTCATAGCATCGGCTTGAACTTTCTGTCTAACAAAAACAATGCCGGTTAAGGTAAGGTTGAGAAAAACTAAAACAAGAATAAGACTTAACAGGATGTTAGTGTATTTATTCATATTGACTCTAAAGCTTATTGATTAATTGTGCCGTACAATGGATACCAGCAGGTATTTTATTACCCGGATTACTCATCATTAATTGTACTCGGAAGGTGCCACTGGCAGAATCAATCAATGGATCAACAATAATAACTTTAGCTGTACCGGCATCAATTGCATCTAATTGTAGTTTGATCATTAATTTCTGACCCTTAACGATTTGGCCAAAATAACTAGCGGGGAGCAACAGGTCAATGTACAGAGGGTCTAATGTCGCAAGATCAAGAATGGGATCAATATTTACGTATTCACCTGTATTGTTAAAACGGTTCACTACCACACCACTAATAGGACTATAAACCGTCCGTAGAGCAAGCTCCTGTTTCTTTAAGCGTAATTCTGACTTTGCGATCAGTAATTCAGTTTCAATTTCATCGCGTTCGTGTATGGTTAAAATATCATCGGCATAAAGCGCCTTGTTACGCTTAGCTATCCTTATGGCAAATTCAGCCCTGATACTGGCTAATTTTACACCTTCCTTTTCCACAGCAGCTTTTAGCTGAAATAGAGTATTACCTTTTTTGATTGTATCTCCACGTTGCACATGGACTTTATCAAGTACACCTGGGACTGGCGCACTGACTTGCACCTTTTCGCTAGGTATTAATATACATCCCAGAGTAGATAGTAATTCTTCCTCTGCAGAAAGGATACTGGTTGGCGCTAACACAAAAACAGAAGCCGAAATTAAAGTAAGCAGTTGTTTTATTGTCATTTTTTATCTCCGGTAAAAGCTAGCGTCCGCTGACGTTGGTTATCCACTTTTATTAGTTGCATGCGTTGTCGGTAATGACTTCGTGAGAGTTTTTTCTGGCAATGTTGCTGTATAAGGTAGCCTAACTGGTGAGGTATAATTATGCCTGTCTTGCTGACAGACTTTATAAATTTCCTAAGCAAATTTCCCGACATTTTTTTTACCATCCGATCTTCAAGTGATAAAATCTCACTGACTAAGCCAGGATCTCCCTGACGAGCACTTCTTCCAGCTAACTGACGATCAATACGAGCGGCATCCTGCAATTCAGTTATGATCACGTGCAAACCACCGGCTTCCCTGGTTTCTTCACTAAGTTTAATATCTGTTCCTCTTCCGGCCATACTGGTAGAGACCATAACAGCACCGGTTTGACCCGCAACTGAAACGATATTAGCTTCTTCTTTGTCTTGTCGCGCATTCAAAACCTTATGTTCAATAGCTTCGTTGGTAAGCACTTGGCTAATTGCTTCGGACGAGGCAACTGAATTGGTGCCAATTAATATGGCCTGCCCCTGTGCAACAAGATGGTGGGTGATTTCTGCAACACGCAACCACTTTTCTCTTTCAGTCAGATACACCTCCTTGAATTGTTTTTGGCGCTGGCTTTTTTTCAGCAAAGGGATAGTTTCATTGCGTAGCCGATATACATCAAGTAACTCGCCGGCAACTTCCCGTACAGTACCCGTCATTCCACATAAATGATGATATTTTCGAAAAAAATTCTGGTAGCTGATCTCTGCATTTGTTTCCCTCGGTTTCGTTAGTTTGCAGCCTTCCTTTATTTCAATCATCTGCTGTAGACCCTGCCCCCAACTACGCCCAGGCATAACTCTACCAGTATAAGGATCTACAATTTGCAGAGCACCTTCATCATCAATAATATAATCACTATCAAGATGATAAACATGTAAGGAAGCAAGCGCCTGTTTCACTAAGGGTTCACGATAAAAGCTACTTTTCCACAAGCCTTGTAGTGACTCGCATGAGCTTAGTAAAAACTTGTGACCAGCTGCAGTCAGATGTATCGAAGAGGTTTCATCCTGATTGAAGTGAATGTCTTTTTTAAATTCCATAGCAATCGTCATAGCTGTTGTGAGCAGTGTTTCTTCCCGTTGGCCAAACTTTTCTTGGCCTGAAATGATCAATGGAGTTCTCGCCTCATCAATAAATACACTATCAGCCTCATCGACAATGGCAAAATGCAGACCACGTAGTAACAAATTATCAGACCAGGAAGTATCCTCCGTAAGTAAGGATGCCTGTATGATACGCGTTGTTTTTCGCTCATTAAGCACCAGCGTGTCCTTTAAAAAATCAAAAGTGAGCTCTTTGTTACTGCAGTAACATATATCACAAGCATATGCCTCGCGGCGTTCTTGTAATTCTTTTTCATGCGAGATAATGCCTACAGACAAGCCCAATCCTTGATACAACGCGACCATTTCATTGGCATCACGTTCTGCCAAATAATCATTTATTGTCACAATATGCACTGGAATACCAGCGAGACTGGCAGTGGCAGCAGCAAGAGTGGCAGCAAGAGTTTTACCTTCACCTGTTGACATTTCAGCGATACCTCCACGCAATAATGCTAATGAAGTCAGAATCTGAGTGTGATGGTGGCGCATACTGAGCACATGCCCACTGACTTCCCGAATAACAGCAAAGGCTTCAATGATAGTTACGGTATTGATGCCATCAATACGTAAATCCTTCCGTACATTAATCAATGCTTGTTGAAGTTCATCTGCATTACTGTTTTCAAGTTGTGCTGATCGTACCAATATAGATTCAACAATACGCTTATTGCGCCCAAGCAACTGGTTACCCAGCTTACTAAACTTTTCTTTTGACTTTCTAAAAAAAATATCAAGACTATTACTTTCCTGCCATATTATTTCGTTACGCAATCCAGCAAGAACGGGCTGTTTTCTGGCAAACTCAGACATCAAAGTACTCTAGGAAAGTTCGGCGAACCAGACGATAAATTCGATAAATCATGGCTTCTGGAGGATGTTTGAATTGTAGATAAATACGTTCTTCAACAAATGCTTCTGGTAAGTAGTCAAACTCAAGAACAACAAGAAAATACCTTCGCAATGTTTTAGGTGAATCAGAAGTTGATGGAGCAATAATGACATCACCACCGGCCGCTTCAGTCAGTATTTCACTGATCAGTTCTTGTGTCACAGAAGGAAATACAAACCAACTCGCGGGCATTAATACTGTGGATAAATCAGAAGCTTTAATGGCATGAATAGCAACCACATGTCCACGGACAAGCTCAATATCTGATTCTGGAATAATACCTCGAACAGTAATATCATTATCTGTTATTACATAGCCAATAAGATCACCTCGTTTAACAAACATGCCAGGTAAATCAGCTGTATTTCTAAGGGACCATACTCCATCCGCCCGAGCATATAGATTTAACGATTTTAGTCGCTTTTCGCTTTCTTTTAACTCTAACTCTAATCGAAATAACTCTTCATCATAAATTTTTAATTGCACGGGATCATCCCAAACACCCTGACGTTGTGCATTTGCTTCAGCATATTGCTGTTGTAAGACTTGCTGTTCAGTATGCAATTGATGATTTTTGCAGCTAATAAGTAAATCACCCTTATAAACAGTTTCACCAGCCTGTTTATGCAACCGTTCAATGAAGCAGTTCTCCTCGGCGAGGACACGGCGCTGTTCATTCATTTGCACAACACCTTCAATACTGGTACTTAAAGGCAAAGGAAAAATACCAAGCAATAGAACGAGGATGCCCGCTAAAAAAGGAATCATCACCGTTGGACTTCGGCGTCCTGACCGAATATCCGAGTCTTGCCAAGTTTTTTTCAATATTTTCAAGTTAGGCCAGATTAAAGTACCTATGAACGACCAAATCGCCAGAATAATACCAATCACGAAGTATTGCTGAGCGACTAATAAAATGATCGACACCATCAAAAACAAACGATAGATTAGTGATAACAAACCATAGGAAAATAACCACATTGCTTCACGTGCATCATAGGCGGGAGAAACAATACCTTGAACCCCAAATATAAAACGCTTACACAGCCAGCCCCAATATTGATTAGCACGTTGTCCAAGATTAGGGATTTCTAGGAAATCTGACAGTATGTAATAACCATCAAACCTGAGCAAAGGATTACCATTCACCAATACTGTGGAAACCCCTGCAATAAAAATTATATTGTAAGCAATCGATTTAATCATTCCTGGTTCGGCATTAACCCATACCAACATCGCCAAAGAAGCGATAAAAAGTTCGACAATAATCCCCGCAGCCCCCACTAATATGCGTTGTTTTTTATCAGCGAATGCATTTGCTGACGATGCATCAACGTAAGGCATAGGTAGAAGTACCAGCAACATGACGCCAAGCTCATGTACTTCACCACCACCACGTTTGACACAATAGCCATGCCCCAACTCATGTAACAGTTTTATAATTGGATATACCAGCCACAACAGTAAAACATTATCAGCAGCTAATACCTTGTCAGAAACGCTTTTCGTCAGTTCATCCCAATGTTGACCAACCATCGTTAGCATACTGATAATCAGTACACACCAAAATAGTAGAAAAATAATTGAAAATAAGGGCTTTACGTATTGTTGCGTGGCCACCAAGAAAGGTTCAGGATCAATAAGAGGAATTTTTATTGAGAGTGGTGATTTTAGTTTTGACATCCATCGATTTCTTTCTGCTTCCTTTCCTCGCTCAAAAAGCTCACTTATGTCACCACTCACATCCATGCGTACAAGATTTGCCTGATATAGACTGGCCAGTAATTGCAACATTTCTTCATGAGTAGGCATTTCCTCGCCTAATCTTTGCGATGATAAATCCCATAGGCGATCGATAGTACGCTCGCCATTCATTAGACCAACAATTAAATAAGACTCTTGCGACAAGCGTCTGACCTGCCCCGTGACATGATCTTCAAGTACGTACCAGCGCTTTCCTCGATAACGGTGGGCATTCACCGTAATATGATTTTTTAGTTGTGGTTTTAACTCGGCAATTTGATACCAGTCATGAGAAAAAAGAGTCGCACTCATGACAAATTTATTTCTGTTCGCATTAACACAATACTATCCCCAGAAACGCCATAGTCGTAATTTCATCCAGTCGATCATGCTACGTGTCCAGATACTAATCAGTAAGCGCTCGTCCACGGACACTTGCGCCACACCTTCAAGACCAACACGTAACATTTCAGCCTTATTATCAAGTTCAGCTTCAACACGATAAACAGTGGCTCCATCACGGGCCTCAGCCATGGGTGTGATACGCGTAACGGTGAAGGAAAACTTCTGGTCGGGTAAAGCCGCCAAGACTAACTGGCCAGTTTGCGACGCCCTAATATCATTAATACGAAATTCATTTACATACATAGCAAGCCTAAAACGCCGGCTAGGTGATAATTCAAATAATACATCGCCCTGCCGAACCTGTGCACCTATGCGTTGATTCAGATCTCCCGAAACAATAAGGGCATCAAATGGGGCGAGCATAATAGCTTGAGAAATCTGGTAATCAAGAAGTTCGATTTCTGCCTGTGCACGCTTAATTTGGGCACTACTGATCTGAACTTTTGTGACCTCATGTTTGGCTAGCGAGTCCTTATACTGGCGCTTCGAAGTAGCCTGCTGGCTAACCCAGCCCATACGCTGTAAACGCGACTGACGGGTATCCAGTTCTGCCAGCAGCACGCCCTTTTCAACCCTATCCCCCGCCCGCAGTGTGGCACTCTGCAAATAACTATCAAACGGTACCACGATAGCCCGTAATTCAGCACCTTCAATAACAGCTTCCGCACTTATATTATAGGTACCAGTCATTAAACTAAAAAACACCGAAAGTAAAACGAGGCAAGATAAGGTTATCTTACGACCAAGGTAACCTAGACCAAAAACATGGCCAAGCTGATTTTTAATACTACGAAAAATATAAGCATATAACGGCAAATTAGACTGGCGTTTTTCCTCAAGCACAACACCGACAAAATTGGTAAGCGCTTCGGCAGTTTGCTGTTCTTCATGGCTAAATGGCTGATCTGATTGACGGTCAAACAAAACAGCACCATAACATGACTCCTTGTCTACTAAAGGAATACTCATTAATGCGCGTTGTCCCCCTTCTCCAGCTAGTTTACTATGTGCCTGTGTTACGCTGTTATGATCATCCTGTGGTGGCCATAAAATAGATTCCTGTTGATCAGTCGTTTCCTGCAATGCCTGAGTCGTGAGTTTTACAAGTTCATATTTTTTACTGTGCCCACTACTGTCTGATTCAGAATGAACCACTAACTCAGCGTTTTGGACAAAGCCCAACACGACTCTTTCTGCATGCAAATACCTGCCCATAAGATTTACAAAACGCAATGCGGCATGTTCAAAGTCACGTTCACCAAGTACATGGGCGATACTCTCGATAACGATATGTTGGCGTTTATTATCATCAGCCATATTACTTAACAAATTTCTGGCGAGACGTAATTCCAACCAGCCCGTACAGTATTCAATTACAGCCAGCGCCTTGTGTAATTCAACTTCGTTTCCTGCTGCAAACATAAGGGTAACCACAGCTCGCAATGTGCCATCTACAAATACGGGGTAACTACCAATATGATGTTTGCCATCATTTAAAGGCGTAATAAGGGGCTGTTTTTTTCTCAACGTTTCTTCTGCAGCATCTTGTAGCAAACTATCTTGACTACTAACCTCAGGCCAGACAGCCATAGAACTAAATTGCCCACATCCTGATTCATCGGTGACCACTAATGCAACAATGACTTGGGGTAACTGACTGCACAACCACTCTAACCAGGTTAAATGCCAATTTTCATGTTGAGTATCCAGTAAACGATCAAGTTGCTGAATAGAATCTGGTAAGGAGACATGTATCTCACTCATACAAATATTCTTTTTTAATTATCATTACATCTTTTTTATCATATATATAAAACGCCTCGGCATGTCAAAACAAACCGAAGCGTTTATAGTTGACCGTATTCTAAATTACTTATAGCTTATTTGCTTCAATAGCATCCAATGAACCAAAACGTTTTTCATATTCCTCTACAGTATTGTTTAATAGTATTGATAAACGTTTAGCGGCATAAGGACTAACAATAATCCGATCTGTTAATTCAATACCCACTTCCTTTTGCCCTGCTCGCCATGCTTGGTTCGTTCCAAACAACAAGGTTACTTCCTCACGCGTGCTTGAAACATTACACACATTCGCATAAACACTGCGCATCTTACTGTCATCCCAACGAATGGTCGGCCCATTTGTTTTCTTTTTATCTATTGTATCATCTGCCATTTTTATACCTTTATGGTTATTAAATTTAATGTTTTGTTGTAGTGTTCAGCTTTTTCCAGACATCATATTGTCGACTAGATTGCATTTTACGTAAGTCTTCCAAATCACCCTGAATAACCTTGTCTTCATCCTTTAATCGACCCATATTCCAGCCGCGTTGACTTGCTACATTCGCAGCTAACAATAGATTAGCTAACTCTGGCTCTGACATAGACATACTTAAAGAAGTCAAATATTCATCCTTCTCTTCAATGGACTCATCCTTGATATCACCTACCTGCTCCTTGCTATTATCAAGAACAAGCTGCCAAGCGTGATCAAATTGTTTTTGGTCAATTTGCTTAAGCTCAGAAGACATATTGAATTCAGAAGACAAACTTACCTCATTATCTTCTGATGATGGCACAGGAGATTCAACTGAATCACCCACGTAAGAATCTGTAGATTTCCCCTGTTTATGTGAGTTATCACTTACTGTGATTAATGGTAGATTTCTTAAAAAGCTCTTTAACTCACTATCCGATAAACGTGATAATTCTTCACCATTCAATAAAGGCATTAAACGTAATGCCCTATCCGTTCGTAATGATGAACCCAGTGTACGATTATTATCAGAAAATAATGAGGTTGGTGCCACCATTTCCGAACCGAAATGAGTACCATAAATATCAAACAAACTGGAAGAAAGAGTGTCATGGTTTGTCGGGTCGGAAACTACCAACAGAGATCTAAAGTCAGCTGTATTCTTAATCCTAGCATAGTTACCGATAATAATATCTGTTGCCAAACTACCATAGAAATAATCAAAACCAGCACCACCAACCAGAATATCAAATCCGCCTCCACCGGAAATTATGTCACTCGCACCAAAGGTTGGCAGAGTAGACTGAAAATCCCTGACACCACTACTAGATATCTTAACCTCAACAAAGTCGCCAAAGAGAGCATCCGCACCGCCTTGCCCGAAAATACTGTCAGAGCCAGCACCACCAAGCGCTATATCGTTGCCATCTCCAAGGTAAACAATATCGTTACCTCCCAGAACAGGGTCAACATCATTTTTAATTAAAGTCGCCAGTTTAGTAGAGCGATTTTTCTCTATGCTGCCGGTATCAGCGATAACCAGGTCATTATCAGCGCCGGTATCAATGACATCACTGCCCAAACCAGCAAATACGATATCATCCCCTGCACCTGAACTGATGTTGTCATTTCCAGCACCTTCATTGCTAGTAATTATACTTCTCAGCAGGCCTGCATCAAACAACACTACCCCTGTATCGCCTAGAATCAGATCTTCGCCATTTCCACTCGTAATAGTATCCGAGCCAGCACTACCCAGAATAAGGTTATCACCACCGGTGACAACAATGGTGTCATCGCCTGCCTCACTATCTGTAGACTCTGCTCGGGTTAATACGCCTGCGGTAAACAACAAGCTGCCCCCATCACCGAGGATAAAGTCATTACCGATACCTGCATTAATTTCATCATCACCGGTTGCCCCTGCAATGATGTTATTGCCATCACCCGCATCGATAATATCTTTGTCACCCGTAACAAGGTCGCTGACAAGCAATGATT
>Ga0105355_10002133_pt1 | contig 18021 bp, 15 predicted proteins | sample GOMGulsemesocosm_2_FD_83508 | JGI IMG/M metagenome (GOLD analysis project Ga0105355, IMG submission 83508) | Methane-oxidizing microbial communities from mesocosms in the Gulf of Mexico - GOM9C Gulf of Mexico | ecosystem: Environmental > Aquatic > Marine > Cold seeps | place: Gulf of Mexico... | reverse complement strand
TCTGCCAGCTATAGCGAGGCTGCGGACAAACTGCATATTACCCATGGCGCGGTGAGTAAACAGATCAAGCAATTAGAGAGCTCTCTGTCGCAAGCACTGTTTTATAAAAAAGGCCGAAGGATGCACCTTACCCAAGAGGGCGAGTTACTTAAGCAATATACCAATCTCGCGTTTGATGCTTTAGAGACGGGGATCAACAAGCTAAAGCACACCAATAACAATTATCTTGAAGTTTCTTGTGAGCCGACTCTAACGATGCGTTGGCTAATGCCGAGGCTCTCAGATTTTTATCAAAAATTCGCTGTTGATGTTCGACTATCGACAGCGGGAGGCCCCGTAACATTAGAAGAGGCAGAGCTTTCAATGGCTATTCGCCGCAACGATTTTGCGATACCTGCGCATTACCAAACCCAAACACTGGTGGATGAGTGGGTAGGCCCGGTAATGTCGCCTCAGTATTGGCATACAATACGTGGCGATCTTGACAATCTGCGTTTATTGCACAGCGAGACAAGAGCGCAGGCATGGAGTGATTGGTCAACAGCGACTGATCACACATTGCACTTAAACCCGTCAAATCAGCAGTTCCAACATTTCTATTTCTGCTTACAAGCCGCTGCGGATGGATTGGGCGCTGCGATTGGCTCCTACCCTTTAGTGACTGACGATATTAACAACGGCCGGCTAGTTGCTCCTTTTGGGTTTATGCCATCAGGACACCAGTATGTACTCTTGCATCAAAACAGTAAAAGAGAGCAAAAAGCACAGCTTTTTCAACAGTGGTTGGCAGCACAAATGTCACTGTGTATTCCCGATAACGATTTACAGCTGTGAGATATCCATTGGGGCATCCACTGCACACTCTTTTGATTGAACTTTAGTGAACAAATAACATCAATACTCCACTGCACTTTAGAGTCTACCAAGCGATATGTATCGATCAATTGCTCAATATTTATCTCCCTCCATGTTAATAAAAAGATATTGGAAGGATTTGCTGATCGCTATCATTATCATTGTCGGCGTAACGACTTGGATGCAGCGTAACATGTTAAATGCAGAGGACACTGCCAGCAATTTTACGCTAACAACACTGACAGGGGAGCCCCAAGCGCTACTGCAAGATTCACAAAAAACACTGATCTATTTCTTTGCTCCATGGTGCAACATCTGTAAATTGAGTATGTCAAACTTAGCTGCTGTCAGTGACAATATTCGCACGGTAGCAGTCGCTTTGGATTATCAACAGCACAGCGAGGTCAGCGAGTTTATCGATGATATTGAGGTAGCAGTGCCGGTATTACTGGGTCATTCTGAAATAGTCGCTAACTATAAAGTCAGCGCCTACCCAAGCTATTACGTGATTGATGAAAACGGCAAAATACTCGATAGAAGCATGGGCTATAGTTCCCTCGCTGGATTGTTGTGGCGCACCCGTTAAAGGATAAACTAAGCGTTAATTGTTTAATGCTTAGTTTATCCTAGCGAGTTATTTACGCGCTGCTTTCACCCCATAAGAAAACTCAAAAATAAAGTCGTTGCGGTAATCTGGATACAAGATGACCATCTTCTCTCTCACTTTTTGCCAGTTATCGTATTGGCTCATAGCCCGCTTTAAATCCTTCAACCAAAGTAACTGATCAGTGACTATTTCCCCAGAGGGGTTGGCTGTTTTTGAATAACCAACCAGCGCAGTACGTGGTTCTAGGTCTTCTATTCGCTCGACTAAGTTTATCCATGCATCAATATTGTCATGATCACCAAAGAAAGCATGAGTTTTATTAAAAATCACGTCTCCTGCAATCACCGTGCTGGCAGAGGGCACCCACACTACCGAAGAATCCTGATGATCTCCACGACCTATTAATACTTCTATCACTTCCTCATCTAATTTAAGTCCCTGCTCAGGCGCTGCAACAAAATAGTCAGGGGCTGATTCTGGCAAGTTAAACGCACCACCTAAAGTGCCCTGTCCTAACGGGATTCTACGCGTTGCCACTTGGCGCGCCATTTCTTGATTCATCTGGGCAGAGGGGCCATAAAAGATTACCTCAGGGAAAGCGGATTTGACAATATTGGCACCGGCAAAATGGTCCAAATGAGGGTGTGTGACATACACCCACTTAACCGATTTGCCTATCTCTAATACATCGGCAACTAATCGGTGCGCCTCAGATTTACTTTGTTGAACATCGACAATCGCCACCTGAGACTCACCTTCAATAATCGCGGAATGCGGATAAAGAGGCCCTGTTGTAGACATCCAATCGTGTACCACTAAAGGTTTTGCGAATGTGCTGTTAACGGCAAGTAGTGCTGCCATTACGGTGCTGTATTTAATAAAGCGCTTCATAGTCACTCCCCTTTTGGCAGTTATTTGGTTTGGTGGTAAACAAAAGCGGCGTTAGTGCCCCCGCCTTGGCCAACCGCAATTTGAATATTTAAATGCGCCATTGCCTCTAAATAGCGCGCCGCTAAAAGCATCCCAACATCCAAGGGAGCAAAGCCCATCGCTGCAATAATGGCACTCACTGTTACTTTCGCAGCAGTATCATCGCCCGCCACAAAGGCTGTTGTTTGTTGACCGTCCCGATTGTGAAATTCTCTGCCCATCACATCGGCAAAAATAGTGTTAAACGCTTTGATGACCCGAGACTGTGGCAGCAGCTTTGCCACTTCTTCAGCAGCGCTGTTCTCTTGCCCTAAAAGTAGCGGGGACCAGTCCTCATTGAGCGGATTAGTCGCATCAATCACAATTTTATCTTGCAGTTCTTTAGTCAAAGTGGGTAATAAATCAGCCAGCACCGTATAGGGAACGGCCAGTACCACAAGCTCTGCTGATGCAGCGCCTTCTTTAAACGTAACAACCCCTTCACTGGCCTCTCGCCCACAACTCAACACTTCTTGACCCGCTTGTACAAACAGCGTTTTAAGTTTTGATCCGACACTGCCGGTACCCAATATTGAAATTTTCATTGTCTATCCTCATTTTAGCCACCTTAGACTACCTATCAGTAGATAGCCTGGTAGATTAAAAAAATAACGACTTATTGCCGCTATTTAAAATTAACGCTTAGTGCAATTGCTTTAATAAATAGACAACCGCGCTCTCAACTCTCTCAGGTTCGTTATAGAGTCTCGCTGACAAAAGGGTTCCCTCCAGCGTTGCCATTAAAACCTTGGCAAACTCATCTGCTTGAGTTTGATTTTTACCTAGCGCAAGCACTTGCTCTGCAATCCAGTGCTCGACAAAAGTGAAGAACTTTTTCACTCGGCTTTGCAATGTCTCACCTAAGGTTGAATAATCACTTGAAAGCATGCCGGCTAAACAGATCCTCTGCTCAGACTTTGCCGTATTAACAAAAAGTTGACAAAATTTTTGCAACTTTTTGATGCTCGCTTCATCTTTAATATGGGTTAGGTAAAGCGCTACTTCACTTAAGTAGAGATCCATCATCGCAATGCCAATATCCTCCTTTTTCGGGAAGTGATAGTGCACGCTGGATGACTTAATACCAATATGTTCCGCCAACTCTCGATGACTAAACGCATTAAAGCCTTTAATAGCGGCCAACTGCGTTGCTATCTCTACAATCTGAGTGCGCTTGTCTGTACTGTTTATCGATTTCATGGGCGCAGATTACCTATCTACAGATAGATAGTCAAATAATAATATTGATTAACCTTGTCACCCAATCATTCAGCGTTAACTAAGATATGTCTTTTAATACCACGACAACATCATAGCTATATGTTTTTACAAGATTTAATTATAAAGAACGGCGCACAACTGTACGCCGAAAAATTGCGACAAAAATATTTCAAAATACTCAGCCAACCAAAATACGGCCATTTGGGTACCATATTCGGTTTAATCCACTGTCGGTATTGGCACAATGGAAGACACTTGTTCACGCCTTAAATGCTCAATAAATGGTGTGATCAATGCTTTATTAACTGGCGATATACCAAAAACAGCAATTTCAATGCTCGGCAGTTGCGGTAAACCCAACGAGCGACTGATGATTGTCATTGACGAGGTAATTGCCGAAGCGCCGAGTACTGTGATACCTACACCGGATTCCACCGCCAACTGCACACCATAGATACTGGTCGCTGTTAACGCTTCTGACCACACCCGGCCCGCTTCAGAAAGTGTTTGCACGGCACTGGCGCGATAGTAACAGGGCGCGGGCAACAAACACAGCGGCAGTATTGGCTCACTGCGCTCAGGGGCACTCGCGCTACTCACCCAGTGCAACTGCTCACTAAACAGAGTTTCACCATCACTGCTGCGGTCATCTCTTTTTGCGATAACAACATCAATTTCATTAGCATCTAGCGCTTTTAGTAACTCGCGGCTCAAAGCCAACTTGATTTCTAGGCGAATTTTTGGGTATTGCCGTCTCAATTGCGTCACAATTAAGGGTAGCCGCTGCGGTGCTAAATACTCAACAACGCCAATGCGCAAGCGCCCACTGAGTTCCGGTGTGCACAGCGTATTAACCAACTCGTCATTGGTCGCCAGCATTTTTTTTGCATAGGGCAGCAACTGCTCACCCTGCTGATTGAGTCTGACAGAGCGACTGGTGCGCTCAAATAAACGCTGGCCAAGAAGCTCTTCTAGTTTTTGGATTCTGATACTAATAGCGGATTGGCTTCTGTGTAGCCGTGCGCCTGCTGTGGTAAAACTTTTGCACTCTGCAACCGCGAGAAAGCAGCGTAATAATTCAATATTGAGATCGATATTTTGCATGATTAATACTAGATTTAAATAGATTCCATTAAAGTTATTCGTTTTTCAAATCAATGTAAAGCTGATAAATTTAGCGCTATCTAACTAGCGCCAGCCTGCTGAGCTTAGTTAAACGCCTAAGAAACATGCGATTAAGTCCCCAAATCTTCTCTGTGCTTTCTTGGTAACGTAAGTCTAAGAGGCCATATCACGGATTAGAAAGCGAAGTGAATGGCGGGTCCTTTACAAGTTTTCTGACAAAGTAAATTCAGATGAAAAAATTCATCTCTGATGAAACAAGGTTTCATCTCTGATGGCCGCTTAGCTTTCTTTGAGTAAATAAGCACCCTGCGGGGCGTTTTTGGACTTAATCGCATGTTTGTATGATTACTTTTGTAAGATAAACGATCATCATTAAAAGAGAGACAATATGAGAGCTGTTTGGTATGAAAAAACGGGGCCCGCTAGCCAAGTGCTTATCGTTGGCGACTTAGCAAAGCCTGTCGCCAATACGGGAGAAGTATTAGTGAAATTGCATGCATCAGGTGTCAACCCATCCGATGTTAAAGCCAGAGCAGGATTACGCGCTGGCGGCTCAGGCATGCCCTATCCGCAAATAATCCCGCACAGTGATGGCGCTGGTATTATCGAGGCAGTCGGTGCCGGGGTTGATAGCAGCTATATAGGTCAGCGAGTATGGGTAGCGAATGGCCAGTGGGCACGCGCTTTTGGTACGGCTGCGCAATACATTGCGATTCCCCTTGAATTAACAGCACCGCTGGCAGAGGATATATCTTTTACCACAGGCGCTGCACTAGGTATTCCCGCGATGACGGCTTGTCATTGTGTGTATAGCAATGGTGACGTTGAGAGTCAGAGCATCTTAGTACACGGTGGTGCAGGCACAGTGGGCAACTTAGCTGTACAACTCGCAAAATCAGGGGGTGCATTTGTAATAGCCACTGCGCGGGGCGAAAAAAATATAGCGCGGGCAAAAGCGGCGGGAGCCGATATCGTGATTGACTTTACAACGGCTGATTTGGCTGAGCAAATTCTTCAGGCAAATAACGCGCAACCATTAGATCGCATTATCGATGTAGAATTTGGCGTCAATGTCGCGATCAATACTCAGCTTATTAAACCCCGCGGGCATATTGTTACTTATGGATCAGCGCAGTCCCACACGCCAGAGTTACCCTTTTACGGGTTGATGTTTAAAGGCGTCAATCTGGAGTTTGTATTAGTGTATATACTCACTGAACAAGAGCGCGCGAAGCTAGCTGCACGAGTGAACCAAGCACTCGCCGATAAAACGCTGAAAATAGCCATCCATGAAGTTTTCCAACTTGAACAGCTTGATAAAGCCCACGAAGCGGTCGAGCGCGGTGCAAAAACCGGCTCCATCATTGTTAGCATAGCTTGAGTGAAACAAGCGCGCTTTATGGGTAGCCGTTAACAATCGTTTGAGAGTGATCTGCAAAGCTCTTCTAGAGAGCTTCGCTGCTCTGCAGCGCTTATATAGCCATTTTATTGATTTTCTGGTACAAGCTCGCTCTGGATATGCGCAGAATTTTTGCCGCATCCGTTTTGTTGTTACGGGTATAAGCCAGCGCAGTCACAATAGCTGCTCGCTCTGCCTCTAACACCACCTCCGCTAGTTCTTTAGGTTTTGCCATTACATGGAGTTGCGATGGGCTAAACGCTGTATTCGCAGCTTGCGGTACAGGTTTTGATTGACTCAGTAATGGCTGTAAACAAGAGGCATTGATTTCAGCATCCTCGCTGAGTACACACGCGCGCTCAAGCACATTGCGCAACTCTCGCACATTACCGGGCCAAGCTTGCACACGCAGTTTTTGCAGCGCATCAGGGGTGAGCTCTTTTGCGGGTATTTCAAGTTGCGCGGATATTTCATCGACAAATTTTTCGCACAGCGCTTCAATGTCGCTCGGGCGCTCCCGCAGTGGCGGCAGATGAATGGGTAGAGAACTCAGACGGTAGTAGAGGTCCGCGCGAAAATGCCCACTTTCAACCCTTTCCAGTAAATTTCGACTGGTGGCAGCGATAATACGCACATCGGTTTTTTTAAGGGTATTGGAGCCTATTGCTTCGAATTCTCGCTCCTGCAATACGCGCAGTAATTTTGCTTGTAAATCGATTGGCATATCGCCAATTTCATCCAAAAAGAGGGTGCCGCCATTGGCCAGTTCAAACTTGCCGACTCGCCCCTCTTTACTCGCCCCAGTGAAGGCGCCGGGGGCGACCCCAAAAAATTCCGCTTCAATCAGGCTCTCGGGGATTGATGCGACATTGACACCCACAAAAGGCCCAACACAGCGCGCGGACAAATCGTGTAAAGCACGAGCAAATAGCTCTTTGCCGGTACCCGTCTCACCTGTGAGCAATACCGATATGTCAAAGCGTGCCGCTTGTCTGACCTTTTTCTTAACCGCTTGTAATGCACTGCTGCGACCGACTATCTGCGATAAGTGATAACGAGAACTGCGCTCTTTCTCCAGTGTATTACGCACATCTTGCAGCTGGTGTTGCAGGTTATTGTATTTGGCGAGTAAAGGTTTGATCTGACTAACACTTTCACTGGCGACAAAGCCAAAACCGCCGACAATTTCACCTTCATCATCTTGTAATGGAAAGGCACTGACCACTATCCACTGGTTTTTTCTCAGCAATAAATCCAAAAACAATGGCTCACCACTCTTCATTACCGCCGGTAGAAAACTGTTGGGGATAATGTGCTTGATATCATGGCCAATGGGCGAATCTTGCAACTCAAGAAAGTGGTAGTAGGCCTCACTAATCCAAGTCACCCTACTTTGAGCATCAATCGCAATGGAGTGCTCGTAGAATAAATCAAATGACTCAGTAAACTGTGCCAGTGCTTGCCTTTTAATTTTTTGCTGATCTTTTTTATCCCACAGCATACTATAATCTCTTTATGACTTTAGACGTCTCTGTCCAGAAATTACTACACTAATGTCTAAAATAACAGACACACAGTGTCCATAAAATCGGACACATTATCTTTATATCTTTCTTTCAGCATTAAACACCTTAAAAATCAATCTATTAACAAAACTGGCTTACATCATGCTTTTATTAATCAAAAAATAACAATAGTGGTGCTTTATGAATATCGCAGAAATCTTACGCCGCTCCAGCGCCGCCTATGCTGAGCAACCGGCCATTGTATTAGGCAACCAGTGTTACACCAGCTATCGGCGACTTTACCAACGGGTGGCTGCTATTGCGCATTATCTGCGCGAGCAGCTGGGTTTATCGGTCGGGGAGCGCGTGGCGATTGCCATGGACAATCGCCCGCAGTATATCGAAGTGATGTTTGCAGCTTGGCATGCCGGCTTAGTGGTAGTACCTATGAATGCTAAACTGCATATGTCTGAATTTGTGCATATTTTTCGCGATAGCGAAGCGGCCATCTGTTTCACCAACCAAAAACTCTACCAACAGTTTAGCCAGCACCAGCAACAGCTACCGGCATCGTTACGCACCATCTACAATGTTGAAAATTCAGCGTACCTACAACTCATTGAAGGCAAACAGCTTGCCCTTGCACCGAGGGCGGCAAACGACCTCGCCTGGCTGTTTTATACCAGCGGTACGACCGGACGCCCCAAAGGAGCGATGCAGTCTCATCGAAACTTGTATGGCATTATCCATGGCTTTCTCAGCCAAGTAAAAGCTGTCAACTGCCAGGACGCTATCTATCACGGTGCGCCAATGTCACATGGTGGTGGCTATTATATACTGCCCTTTATCGCCAAAGGCGGCGTACAGCTAATACCGCCGAGCGGCGCATTTAATATGCCTGAACTGCTTAGCATGCTGGAAAATCAACACAGCGTCTCATTTTTTGCAGCCCCGACTATGGTCAAAAAACTCATTGAGTACCCAGGCGTAAAACGTTCAGATTTCAGCGCTTTAGATACCATTATTTACGGGGGTGGTCCGATGTATGCAAGCATCCTTGAGCACGCCCACCAGCTATTGGGCAACAAACTGGTGCAAATCTACGGTCAGGGCGAATGCCCTATGAATATTACAGTGCTAGATCTCTACCAGCACCAAGTGCTAGCGTTGCAATCCTCAGACCATTCACAGCGATTAGTATCGGTGGGCTTGCCCCATTTTGCCATCCAAGTAAAAGTAGTGGATGAGGACGGTAACGCAGTTGCCTGTGGCGTAGCGGGTGAAATCATTGTAATGGGTGACACCGTCATGTTGGGGTATTGGCGCAATCAAACAGCGAGTGAGCAAAGCCTTAAACAAGGCTGGCTATACACGGGTGATATAGGCTATTTGGACGAGGATGGCTTTCTCTTTCTAACAGATCGCTCGAAAGACGTCATCATCAGTGGTGGCAGCAATATTTACCCCCGTGAAGTTGAGGAAGTATTACTCAAACACCCACAAGTCGGTGAAGCCTCGGTGATTGGGGTGGCGGATCTTGAATGGGGAGAAATTGTAGTCGCTTACGTGGCCATTGAGTCAAACTCAACACTCAACAGTGCAGCTTTAGAGCAATATTGCCTGCAGCACATGGCGCGCTTTAAACGGCCTAAGCAATACCACTTTATTGACGAGTTACCCAAAAACAGCACCGGGAAAATTCTTAAAACCGAACTGCGTAAATTACAGCAAACCCTTTAACTCCGAGATCTTTATGAAAAACGTGCATATCACTGGAATAGGCCATTCGCCATTTCGTAAACATCAAGCGAGCATTGAAGCGCTCATCACTAGCGTGGTCCATGAAGCCCTCGCAGATGCTAACGTGGCAGCTGGCGATGTCGATGAGATCTATCTCGGTCATTTTAACGCCGGTTTGTCAGCGCAAGGCTTTGTCAGCTCTTTGGTATTGCAAGCCGATAGCGCATTGCGCTTTAAACCCGTTCACCGTTTGGAAAACGCCTGTGCCAGCGGTTCTGCTGCCGTACACGCTGGCGTAAGAGCAATACAGTCGGGGCAGGCAAAGCAAGTGCTGGTAGTCGGCGTAGAAAAAATGTCCGAATGCGCAGATGTGGGCGGCGCATTGGCGCGCGCTAGCTACCTGCCCGAAGAGTCGCAATTTGATAGCTTTGCCGGCGTCTTTGGCCATATTGCTGAGCAGTACTTCCAGCGCTTTGGCAATCAGCAAGATGCCTTGGCGATGATCGCTGAAAAAAATCACCGCAACGGGTTTGACAACCCTTACGCACAGCTTCGCAAGCACTTTGATTTTGATTTTTGTCGTCAAGTATCTGCTAAAAATCCAGTCGTTGCGGGCAAACTAAAACGTACTGACTGCTCGCCTATTTCAGATGGTGCCGCTGCCCTATTACTGACTTCAGAAGAACTTGTAGCGCCGGATAAGCTCACGGCCAAGTTCACCACCATTGCTCAAGCTAATGATTTTATGCCTATGTCACGCCGTGACATTGCGCGCTTAGAAGGCTGCGAAGTCGCTTGGAAAAAAGCCCTACAAGCATCTAATTTGACATTACTTGATCTGGATTTCGTTGAAACCCACGACTGCTTTACCATTGCAGAATTAATGCAGTACGAAGCCATGGGTCTCACAGCATTAGGAGAGGGGGCTAAGGCATTAACAGAGGGATGGACCTATGCAGATGGATGCCTGCCTATCAATTTATCCGGTGGATTAAAATCCAAAGGCCACCCGATAGGCGCAACGGGAGTTTCCATGCACGCCCTCACTGCGATGCAACTCACTGGCCGTGCCAAATCTATGCAGCTGGCCGATTGTCACTATGGCGGGGTATTTAACATGGGTGGAACCGGCGTTGCCAACTACGTCAGTATCTTGGCGGCGAACTAAGCGCTTGCTTGAGTACAAACTCACTATAATCAGGAGATTGGATATGACAACAATAAAAACCGCACTTATTACCGGCTCCAGCAGCGGCATAGGCTTAGCGACCGCCAAAGTATTAGCTGCACAGGGCATACAAGTCATGCTTCACGGCATAGAGGAGAGCGCAATTGGCGACGCGATTGCCGCGAACCTTGAACGGCAACACAATGTTAAAGCTCGTTACTACTGCGCGGATCTGGCAAAACCGGCATTGATTGACGGGCTTATCGAAGCGGTGATTAGCCAATTTGGCGCGCTTGATATACTGATCAACAATGCCGGTATTCAATTCACCTCGCCAACGGTAGATTATCCCACAGAGAAATGGGACTTAGTGATGGCTGTCAACCTCAGCGCCGCCTTTCATACCACACGCTTAGCCCTGCCCTTTATGCTGAAAAATAACTGGGGGCGCATCGTCAATATCGCCTCTGTACACGGTTTAGTAGGCTCTGCCAATAAATCGGCGTATTGCGCCGCCAAACACGGCTTAGTCGGTTTCACTAAAGTAGTGGCGCTTGAACATGCGGCACAGGGCATTACCGCTAACTGTATTTGTCCGGGTTGGACCGATACCGCTATTTTGGATCAACAATTTAAAGTCTATGCAGAGAATAATAATATATCGCTGGGTGAGGCTAAACGGGGCCTGATAGCCACTAAGTCCCCCTACCCGGAGCTAATCAACCCTTGTGCCATTGGTGAGATGGTACACTTTTTATGTAGCGATGCCGCTACCGCAATCACCGGCAGTTCACTGCCTATTGACGGGGCTTGGACGGCCCAATAGTTTATAGAGAAATTTTTTTACGCAATGCCTAATAAATACTGTCTTAATGCACTGCCCCAAATGGAGCAGTGCCTGTTCTTAATAGGCCACCAAGCTTAGACAGCCAAGTACTACTCTATATCCAGCCAGATAGTTTTCACTTCCGTGTATTGATCGTGAGCTTGCAGTGAGTTATCGCGACCGCCAAAGCCCGAGAGCTTGAAGCCGCCAAAAGGCGTGCTGATATCCCCTTCACTAAAGCAATTCACCGAGACCGTTCCCGCCTGTAGCTTGCGCGCGTACTGGTGCGCTTTTTTCACATTGGCAGTATACAGTGACGCATGTAACCCATAACAATTGTCGTTGGCCATGAGCAGCGCATCCTCATCGCTCTGCGCTGTTAATATTGAAAATACTGGACCAAAGATTTCTTCAACGGCAATCGTCATCTGCGGTGTCACATTGTCAAACAAAGTAGGTGCAATAAACAACCCATCGCCAATAGTCATCGCCTCACCACCGGCGAGCACTGTAGCCCCTTGCTGCTTACCTTGTTCAATATAACTCAAAATCTTGTCGTACTGGGTACGATTGATGATGGCACCGAGCATATGCTCTGGGTTCATCGGATCCCCAGTCTGCCAATCCTGCATTTTCTCAAGAATTTTTGCCGTTAATGACTCTTTCAAGTTTTTATGGATGATAATGCGCGAGTTAGCAGTACAGTTCTGTCCCATATTCCACAGTGCCGCCGCGACAATATTATCTGCCACTGAATCCAAATCCTCAGCATCACTGAGCACCACACTAGGGCTCTTACCACCGCACTCCAGTATGATACGCTTTAAGTTGCTGCGCGCTGAATATTCTAGAAAGCGCCTGCCTGTCGCAGTGGACCCCGTGAATGAGACAACTTGCACATCACTGTGCATGCCCAGCGGTTCACCGACATCCGGTCCAAATCCTGGCAGCACATTGAAGACACCGGCGGGAATTCCCGCCTCAATCGCCAACTGAGCGATACGCAAGGTGGTCATGCTGGTTGATTCAGCGGGTTTGACAATCACTGAGTTGCCAGCGGCCAATGCCGGGGCAAGCTTCCAGGCCACCATCATCAACGGGAAATTCCAAGGTAAGACACAAGCGACCACTCCCAGTGGTTCTCGCACTATCATACCCACTGCTTTATTACCTGAAGGAGAGAGCTGATCGTATAGTTTATCACTCGCCTCAGCGTGCCACTGAATGCAGCCTACCGTCTCAGGCAAATCCGTTTTCACGCACTCGTGAATCGGCTTGCCCGCTTCCAGAGTTTCCATAACGGCCAGTTCCAGCGCGTTTTTTTCAATCAAACTGGCCAGTTTAGCAATGGCTGTTTTGCGCTCACTCGGATGTAACTGTGACCATTCTCCGCGCTCAAAAACATGCTTGGCGTTAGCCACCGCACACTCAACATCAGCCGCATTACACGCCGCTATATTGGCGATTACTTCGCCTGTTGCAGGGTTCACGCTCGCCATTGTATTACCATCAATAGCATCGACAAACTCGCCGTTGATAAAAGCACCCGTAGGTAGCGTAAGATTTGCTGCTATTTCTTTGTATTCTTCAGTGCTTAGTAACTCTGACATACAGACTCCCAAATTTCACTTCAATGCCTTGGCAATATACTTTTGCCAAGGCTAGTACGATTGGATTAGGCTGACATTATTTTGTCTAACTTCGCCGCTGCTAATTCAATAACAGCAGTCACTTGGGCTGTCATTTCTGCATCTAGCTCCATCATTGGCAAACGCACTGGACCACCGTCTATGCCTTGCACTTTAGCCCCCAACTTAACGCACTGAACAAATTTACCGCTCTGCTCTAACAACTCCATCACAGGCATCAATGTCGCCATAAACTGCTGACCTTTCACGAAATCTTTTTCAACAACACAAGCTTCATAAAATGCGACACAGGCTTTAGGGAATATATTAGCGCATGCGCAAACCCAGCTCTGTGCACCCCAAGAGAAGAACTCTAATACTTGATCTTCAGCGCCCGCACTTAACTGTACTTGCGGGTAGTCCAAGGTAAGCTGATGAATGCGGTTTACATCGCCACTAGACTCTTTAATGGCCGCGATGTTCGCTCTGTCGGCCACTTGATCCATGAAGCTAGTCCCCATTTCCACACCCGTGCGCCCTGGATAGTTATACAGAATAATCGGTAAGTCAGCCGCTTCATCGATACGAATAACATGTGCCGCTAATTCGTTTTCATCGGGTAGCGAGTAGGGAGGAGCAGCGACTAACATGGCATTCGCACCCGCTTCCTTAGCGGCTGCTGCATAGGCGTAAGCTTCTGTGGCGAGCATATCGTTGACACCTGCAATCCAAGGTACACGACCGGCAATGTAATCATTGGCAAAAGCAAACTGCTCTAAACGCTCAGCTTTAGACATAGTGTAAAACTCACCCGTAGACCCACCGACAATTAAACCGTGCACACCGTTGTCAATTTGATTATCAATGACGTCTTTCCAGCCCTCGTAGTTAATACTGCCGTCGCTATTGAATGATGTAATGATGGGAGTGTATATACCTTGAAAGATCATGTTAATTCCTCGTTTGTGTGCCTGATAAGTAGTACTTAGCGGGCTAAATTCTCAATTTTTTGGCAGCTAACCAATAGTCATTGAGAAAAACTATACTCGATTGAATACAGTTTGTATACTAAATAAATATTCGATTACAAACTCATTTAAAAAAGGTAGAATCGGTGCATATTTATATAATGAAATTGAAATGATAGTTGTTAACGCAGCCATCTCGCAAAGTATTTGCCATAAAAACGTGACTATATATTGGCCAATTTAAGGACCCTACATTGAGTAAAGCAAACCCTGTCAAAGAAAAGCGCACCCGTGGAGAAGGCGCTAATCGCATTTTTAATGTATTACGCGAGGAAATTCTCTCTTTGCATTTAAGCCCCGGTCAACCGGTTGATGAAGTTGGTCTAGCCGAGCGCTTTGGTGTTTCTAGATCCCCTGTTCGTGAGGCATTAGTGCGTCTTGCCTCGCAGGGGTTAGTCAATACACTACCCAACAAAAGCACCATTATCGCGCCGCTCAATATCGAAGAATTCCCACAGTATATAGATGCGATTGACCTGTTACAGCGCGCCACGCATCGCCTCGCCGCGAAACTGCGCACCGAGCAAGATTTAGTCGCTATAGATTTGTGCCAAGAGCAATTTACCCAAGCGGTTCGCGATGGTGATGTACTGGCAATGATTGAACGCAATCAAGCATTTCACATGTTAATAGCCAACGCCTCGCGCAACAGCTACCTAGCAAAAAGTTACTCGACCCTGCTCGATGAAGGACGACGTATACTGCGTTTATACTTTCGCTCTTACAACGACACTTTGCCCCCAGAATTAGTGGTTGAGCACAATCACATTATTGATGCCATTAGGGCGCAAGATGTAGACCTTGCAGAACGCCTGGCACACGAGCATACCATTGAGGTAAAAACGCGCTTTTTAGCTTACTTATCCACAAGCCACACATCTTCTATCTCTGTGAGCTAACATTGATAGCTTTTACGCTGCGCTTTTACGCAAAGATTCTCTGCTTTTGAATGGCTGCTTTGCTACATTAGCGAAGCGACCATTTTCGCGGTAGTCGGCCCTTGCGTCAAACCTAAGTGCCCATGACCTAACGCATACACTATATGCTCATTGGCCGCGCTGCGCTCTATGATGGGCAGCGAATCTGGCGTAGAAGGCCGATGCCCCATCCAGCGATAGTGCTGCTGCCTTTGCAACTGGGGAAACAACTGGCCCGCTATATTATCTATTGCCGCAAAATGCTTTTCATTAGGGCGACGGTTAATGCCACCAAACTCCGCCCAGCCGCCTACCCTAATACCGTGATCTAATGGTGTTGCGACTACACCTCTGTCTCCAAACAAAACTGCTCTGGCTAAATTCATTTGTGGGTCAGTATAGGTGAGGTTATAACCGCGTTCGGCTGCCACTATTTTTGGCGTTCCCAGCTTTTTCAATAACTCCTTAGAAAAAACCCCTGCACTGAGCACTGCTTTGTCAAAGTGCTGCACCCCGCCATTTTTATAATGCAGCGTTACATTCTTTGCATCCGCTTGAGAAGTTTTATCCATCTGCAACACTTCTTCACAGACAAATTCAGCACCTTGCTCGACACAAAACGTCACCAGCGAGCTGACCACCTTCTTTGGATCACTCACGGTCATCCACTGAGGCAATCGATAACCCCCTGCAAATATTTTCGCCAAGTTAGGTTCTAGTGCATATATTTGCTCTGCACTTAGCCGTTCTGTTTGATAACCGTACTGAGCACGTATTGCAAACTCATCTGCCGCGTTAGCCAAGCTTGATTCACTCTCGTACAAATACAGCGCACCATCTCGCTGTAGCTGCTCACTTAACCCCACTTTTGCAAATAGTTGTTCCACATCACTGAACACACTGCTGTTTATTGCAGCGAGTTTTTCGATATTGGCATGATGACTAGCTTTTGCTGAATTGAGTGCAAAACGCATCAACCACGGCAGTAGGAACGGCCATTGGCTCAAGGGAATTTTAAGCGGCGAGCTTTTATCAAGTAACATCCCAAATGCCGACAAGACAATACCGGGAGTTGCCATTGGTATAATTTCCGGGGCGGCGATATGTGCTGCATTGCCTCTTGAAGGACCCGCCATTCCGGGTAATGCGCGATCTATAATAGTTACTTTAGCGCCTTGTAAACACAACTGTGCCGCGCAACTTGCGCCGACGATACCCGCTCCCACCACCGCTATATGGCGACCCGCCAAATTGTTTTCTGTCATCTTTTATGTCTCGCTCACTATCCTAGATTAGACTGTTGAAAACCTTTTTATACGCCGCAAAATGAATTCGTAGTAAGGCACGGATTGCAAAATCCCCTGCTGATTTAGCCCCTAAACCATCTTTAGTCAATGCTTACTCCCTATACCACTTTCCATAACAGAAAGTGTAACGCCGCTACGCCGAGAGTTGACAAGTATAAAGAGGCGTAGCGCCTTGATTCATTGAGTGAACATTGACTTAACTGTATTTTACTTATCACTCATAAGCTTGAGGCGCACTCGTAGCGATTAACTGGCAAATTTAGAGCTATCTGACTAAATCATCAGCATCGCCCCAACAATCTGTCAATGAATAACCTTCTTGATACGGATCTGTTGGATCGACACCAATTTGATGTATGCCATGTATCCAGCCACGCCCAGATACTTTAGGCAATACCGCAACGCGACCTGCCACAGCGGTAGTACCTGCAACTGTCATATCAAAGCGACTGCCTATGATGGAGTACGCACTATATGTATCGCCTACCGCGACTTCTCCACGTGCGTACATCACCGCCATCCGCGCACTGTTTCCGGTACCGCAGGGGGATCTATCAACCCTTCCTGGTGGTAGTACCGTCGCACTACGCAACTCACCATTTGGGCCTTTATCTATCAACATTGTATAGGCAATCCCTTTGAGCTGATCATTCTCTGGGTGTACTATCTCGAGGTTTTTATTTAACTGGCGCTGCACTTCACAACCAATTTCTACTATCTTCTTAGCACTACTGCGCTCAATGCTAATGCCCAGTTGAGCGCAATCCACTAAAGCATAGAAAATACCCCCAAAAGCAATATCTACCTGTAGAGTACCAAACTGCTCAGTATCTACTTGGACATCTAAAGCCTGTACAAAACTAGCATTCATATCAAGCTCAACACTTTCACATTTACCCTCTTTGCACTGGGCTGTCGCTGTAATCAAACCCGCTGGCATATCAAAACGCACTGTAGTTTGCGGCTCTTGCATAGCCAAAATACCGGTTTCAAGCAGCACCGTAGTCACACAAATACAGTTAGAACCCGACATCGCATGGGCCTGATCACCCTGTAAGATAATAAAACCAGCGTCGGCATCGGGGCGTGTCGGCGGCAATAGCAAGTTCGTACTCATCTGCGCATAGCCACGCGGTTCAAATACGCAAAAGCGACGAATACTGTCATCGACTTCATTTATATAGGTCATTTTCTCCAGCATAGTACTGCCTGGGATATCCAAAACCCCACCAGTGACAACGCGGCCTACTTCACCTTCTGCATGTGCTTCAACCATATTCAGCGTTTTTTTCCAGCGCATTTTAACAGCCTTTATTAAATTCTAATGGGCGAACATTATCTTGCCAAACCTACAGCGTCAATCATTATCTGCCGCCAAACGCACACTGAATACTATTAAAATAACTGTTGTCGACAACTTGTATTCAATGCTATTGTTGTCTGGCTTTCAAAAAAAAATAATTTAAAGGTAACTCTTCATGTCATATTTGCTGAAACGTTTTACAACCCTAGCGACCACCGCGGCGCTTGCTTTTTCAATGTCAACTACTGCTAGCGCAGACAAATTAGATGATGTTATTTCAGAAGGTGAGCTACGCTGTGGTGTCGTACTTGATTTCCCACCCATTGGCTATCGCGATGCAAATAATAAGCCCGCTGGCTTTGATGTTGAATACTGCAAAGATTTAGCAGCGGCTTTAGACGTAGACTCTAAAATTGTTCCGCT
>Ga0105355_10002130_pt1 | contig 18031 bp, 13 predicted proteins | sample GOMGulsemesocosm_2_FD_83508 | JGI IMG/M metagenome (GOLD analysis project Ga0105355, IMG submission 83508) | Methane-oxidizing microbial communities from mesocosms in the Gulf of Mexico - GOM9C Gulf of Mexico | ecosystem: Environmental > Aquatic > Marine > Cold seeps | place: Gulf of Mexico... | reverse complement strand
TGCTATTTCTCAATTACTCAATAATTTTAATGCAGAGTTTGGTGCAATGGCCGCTGATTATTCCGTTACCTTTAAAACGGTTAATTCGTCATTAGCGGTGCACAGTGACATCAATTTATTACGTCGTATTGTCCAAAACTTTTTGACCAATGCCTTTCGCTATGGCTGCGGTGCTAAAGTATTGCTGGGGTGTCGGCGCGTTGGTGACCAAGTTAAAATAGAAGTGTGGGATCAAGGAAAGGGCATACCGGCTGAGCGAGTTGAAGATATTTTTGTCGCGTTTAAACGGCTTGAAAACAGTTCTATTTATGACAAAAATGGCCTTGGTTTAGGACTCGCAATTGTTGACAAGGTGAGCAAGGTTTTAGGCCACAAAGTTGGCCTTACCTCTGAAGTTGATCGCGGTTCGGTCTTTAGTATTACCGTGCCCTTGGTTAAAGACTTCAAACCACAAGTGGCGGCACCCGTGCTTAGTGTGGGCAACTCTGGCTTGGCTGGCGTTAAAGTATTGTGTATCGACAATGAAGAGAAAATTTTAGTGGGGTTAGAGTTGCTGCTTGAACGCTGGCAGTGCGATGTAACGCTGGCTAAAAGTTTAGAGCAGGCGATAGAGTTTATCGATCAAAATGGTGAGTTGCCTGACATTATGCTCGCTGATTACCATTTGGATGATCAAGCGTCGGGTTTAGATGCGATGGATGCGTTACGACAACGTTATCAGTTTGAAATTCCAGGTGTGCTTATTACTGCAGATACCCGCAAAGAATTGGTTGAAGAAGTCGAGGGAAAAAATTACCGCTATATGGCTAAGATGATCCGGCCTGCTGCGCTAAGAGCGGTTATTTCAAGTTTGGTTAATCAATAACACACAAAAACGCCTCACAGTTGAGGCGTTTTGCTATTACTGCAAGCATGTAATGGCTATGGCTATGTTCCCGTTAGCTGTGTCAGGTTTTATCTTTTGCTTAAATACAACAAGTTAGCTTTTCGCGCATGCGTAGCCATGGATGGCGCAGGTAGAGCGACGCAGGATGCCAAAGCCGAGACGCGCATTAAAAGCGGTTCCGTTAAGGCGGTTATTCTATTTAATATCAGCAACTAAGTCGCGGGTCGCTTTTCTTTTACTTTCTTTGGCGATGCACAAACTGGTTTGGATCCAGTTTGAACAGCCTCTGGGTGGCCCGCAGGGTGAAATACACGGATGTATTTCATAAAGAAAGTAACTGGTGTGCCTGCGACCACACTTAAGAGTGTGAGAATTCATAAAGGCCACCGAACCTAATTTATAGCCACACTTAACTACAACATAGCCAATGGCAATGATTGTTTTACTGTGATTATTTGATCGGGGGACTGTTGACTTCAAGTTGCTGTAAAGCAATGACGGCTTGGGTACGATTACGTACATCAAGTTTTCTAAAAATAGCGGTGGCATGTGCTTTAATCGTAGCTTCAGACACCCCTAAATCGTAAGCTATTTGCTTATTCAACAACCCTTCACCAAACATTTGCAGTACTTTGTATTGCTGTGGGGTTAAGTCGGCTAATTTATTACCAAAGTTGTCTTTATCGTCAATCACTAAGTCACTTGGCTTAATATTGGCTGGCAACCAAACTTCACCTTGTAAAACTTGCTCAAGGGCTGTAGCAAGATTGTCTAAAGAGGCTGATTTTGGAATAAAACCACAGCTACCATAATGCATCGCTTTTGCGATAGTTTCATTGTCTTCATGGGCAGAAATTATAACCACAGGTATCGCTGGAAAATGGCTTCTTAAATGAATTAAGGTCGAATAGCCGTGCGAGCCGGGCATTTCTAAATCTAAAATCACTAAATCAATGAGGTCATTTTGGGTAATTGTCTGCTGTAGCGATTCAGCTGATTCGGCTTCTAACCAATTCGCGGCTGGGTAAGACGATTCCAATGCCTGTCGCAAGGCGTTTCTGAATAATGGATGATCATCTGCAATTAAAATTGTAAGCTTGTCTGACATTACGCACTACCTATTATTATTTTAGTTTCTATTAACCCCCTCTTTATAACAAGAACTGGGCTAAACATGAATATATTTTGTGCTTATTTTCATAATTGTTGTGTAAAAATAGTAAGATAGATCTGGATAACAGCTATCACTGACAAAAATTATGAAATTAGCTGTTATTCGCTTATAATCTGTCGAATTATTATTGCAAAGACCTGCCAAGGTAGAGAAGTTGATGTTAGACGTGCCAACGACCAAGGATTTAAGTTATCCGTTCCCTGAAAAACCACAGCCATTAACTAATGGCCAAAAAGAAATTCATAAAGCAAATATCAAACGCCTGCTTAAAGAGCAAAATGCGGCGTTAATTGCCCATTATTATACAGATCCTGAAATTCAAGCCTTGGCAGAGGAAACCGGTGGTTGTGTTTCTGATTCACTAGAAATGGCACGCTTTGGTTCTGAACATCCGGCTAAAAAGTTGATTGTTGCTGGTGTTAAATTTATGGGTGAGACGTCAAAAATTCTTAGCCCTGAAAAAACCGTGTTAATGCCAACTCTTGAGGCAACTTGTTCTCTTGATGTTGGTTGTCCAATTGATGAATTTAGTGCCTTTTGTGACCAGCACCCAGATCGCGTCGTTGTCGTTTATGCCAATACGTCAGCGGCAGTTAAAAAACGTGCTGACTGGATAGTGACATCAAGTATTGCTCTTGAAATTGTGGAACATTTAGACGAGCAAGGCCTAAAAATAATTTGGGGACCTGATCGACACCTTGGCGGTTACATTCAGCGTGAAACTGGCGCTGACATGCTGCTCTGGCAGGGTGACTGCATAGTTCACGATGAATTTAAAGCCAAAGCGCTTAAAGACATGAAAGCGGTTTACCCACAAGCGGCTGTATTAGTGCATCCTGAATCACCAGAAAATATTGTCGCGCTTGGCGATGCCGTAGGTTCTACTAGCCAGCTAATTAAAGCCGCGCAAGACATGCCAAACGACACCTTTATCGTGGCGACTGACCGTGGCATTTTTTACAAAATGCAGCAGTTAATGCCTGAAAAAACCTTTATTGCTGCGCCAACTGCAGGTGAGGGCGCAACTTGTCGCTCTTGCGCTAATTGCCCTTGGATGGCAATGAATGGCTTGGCAGCGATTGAAAATGCACTAACCGCTAATGATTTGTCGCAGCATGAAATCTTTGTTGATGAATCATTGCGTGAAGGCGCATTAATTCCTTTGCGCCGGATGCTTGATTTTGCCGCCCAATTAAAGCTAAAAGTTAAAGGAAATGCTTGATTTGTAGTCACTTGAGCTAACAAGCATTGCTTTAGTTTAATGATTCCCCTATCATAGCGCCACTTCGCAAAGCTAAATTTATTAGCTATGCCACAAATTACTTGGTGAGTTGTCCGAGTGGCCGAAGGAGCACGCCTGGAAAGCGTGTATACGGTAACGTATCGTGGGTTCGACTCCCACACTCACCGCCACATTCCTGTAGCCCTTTGTTTATCGCAAAGGGTTGCTATCAAAGGCTTACAGAGAAGAGATGTAGCAACCAACTGGTACAAAGGGTTGGTACAATGGGCATTATGACTTCACCTCAAAGACACGTTAAATCTGGTGTCTACTACTTCAGAATGGCAGTCCCAAAAGCACTAGTTTCTACTATTGGGAAGACAGTCTTTAAAAAATCCTTAGGTACTACTAGCGCAGTAGAAGCCAAACAACGTATTTTACCCCACATTGCAGATGCACAAGAGCAAATCAGACTAGCAGAACTTAAGTTATCGCAGCAGCCCAATATAAAGCTTATTGTAAGGGACTGCGTTATTCTTGCTGAACGCTGGTATAAGTATGTTAAGGACGAAGTGGAAGCGACAGGGGAGTTCAATAATGTCGTGAGTCATGATCATGATGTAGATCCACATGGAAATAATCGTGTTCTTACTTTTGGTCTTGCAGATACTTTATCTCTAGATGGTCGTGAACTAGCCACAGCTACTGTCGAACAACTTACTGACCTTGCTCAAGACCTTGAACCTTATATAACCAGTCAATTAGAACGAGAAGGGTTAGTAGTCTCTCCCGCTTGTGATGCCTTTAGGCTGTTAGCGAAAGCATTCTTTCCTTACGCCCATCGCATTCAGTTATTGTGTACTGCAAGACATAAAGGTAACTGGGGTTACGAACCTATAGAGATAGTTGTTGGAAAGGATGAATTATCACAACGTCGTAATACTCCAACGCACACTCCTCATACCGTAAAGCCCGCCTCTAAAGTTAATGCTATTTCTGTGGTACTCGACCAGTTTATTCAATCAGAAACCTTGAGGCATAGAGGGTCTTTGAGTCGCATCAAGACTCTAGATGAAACATCACATAAAGTGCGTAGATTCATAGCTATTATTGGTGATGTAGGCGTAGAAGATGTTTCTAAGGCTGACATCGTCAAGTATAGGGACGCGTTGTACCAGCTACCTAAAACCCAACAAAAGAGCATTAGGAGTAAGTCTGTAGTTGAGCAGATTGAGATAGCAAAAGAACAAGATTTGCCGCTACTCTCTGCGAATACCGTTAAGAACTCATTACGGCAGTTATCGACTGTGTTTAGTTATGCCGTTGAGTCAGGCCTAATAGATGTTAATCCTACATTTGGTCTTGGCACTAAAATAACTACGAAGAAAGTCGAAGTGGGAGAAAGTAAAGGGTATACAGACGCTGATATATTTAAGCTGTTTCAAAGTGATGTTTTCCATGATACAACAGCGTCTAAACCCCATGGAATGGCCTGTTATTGGATTCCTATACTGTGTAGATACACTGGCGCTAGGCTCACCGAAATGGCTCAATTAACGAAGGCTGATGTCACTAAATACAGCGATAATAATTACTACATAAATATACGACGTGGAGAAGGACAGAGCGTTAAAACAGATTCCTCCTTAAGACATATACCAGTACCACAGCATTTGATCGAACTGGGCTTTCTTGACTATGTTGAGGGGTCTACAGGTGAATTATTCCCTGACATACCCAAAGACCGTTACGGTAAGAAATCAACAGCATTCACCAAATGGTGGGGTAGAAAGTTAACTAAAGCTGGTGTTTCTAGCTCACAGCCTGTCCATGCATTCAGGCATTCATTTAAGACTGATATGCGCAGTGTGGGGGTTGCAGACACTGTAAGCGACGCTATTAGTGGTCATTCAGCTAAGACTGAAGGTGAGCGTTATGGCACGGTGACATTGGAAACAAAGCAAAGTGCTATTGACCGTTTGCCTCGTCTGACTTTAACAAGGCTTTAATTTGTTCGCTAGCCGTCGTCAACTGACAGGGCGTGCGTGGTTTGGCATTAAATTCGACATAGCGCCTTTCCTTTTATACTACACAGCCATATCAACCCACTGGCTCACACTAGTATAGGCAACCTTACGCACACTATGTACCCATGAGCTACCTATTAACTTTAACTCTCTAATATTCAACGACAGTGAGGCTTGTAGGGGGCATGGCTGGGGTCTTGGGTTGCCCTTGCGATTGCGTCGTATAGTCGCATTTACACAATATGTGTTTTTGAAAGTTTGATTTTTTTAATTGTTTCTTAATCAGATATTATATTTTTCTTGATGGGTCGATGATCATCAATTTTTTAGTAGTTCTTTCTTATCATAGACCGCACCTAAAGGGTTAGCTACCGACAATTAACTTATGACTTGATAGCTACTTGAAATATAGCTACAATCGAATAAATATCAATTAGTTAATAACACGCGGGTTTGCTCATGAATTGGATTGTAGATAATAAAGAATGGTTATTTAGTGGGGTGGGGATATCCATCTTTAGCTTGGTTTGTTATCGCTTCATGGGGGATAAAGGCAAGACCAGCTCTCCAGATGGTAATACTATTACCATCAATAACAACCAACACTCGAATAGTCAATTGCCTGAATCAACAAATCATACAAATAAAGCTCAACCCACAATGACATTAGATGACTATAAGAACCGTACAAAAATTATCTTTGTGGATGATGACCTAAAGTTTAAGGTTTCTAAAATTTTAATTAGGAGTGGCTGGGTTCATACAACGCTAATTAAAGACGTTGAAACTCTTGACCAACCTGATATTGCTGACGCGTCAATATTATTTATTGACGTCCAAGGTGTGGGCGTTGCGCTTGGGTTTCAAGATGAAGGATTAGGTCTTGCTTTAGCTATTAAAGATAAATACCCTAAAAAACACGTAATAATTTATTCAGCTGAAACGAAGGGAGATAGATTTCATAAGGCACTGAGAAAAGCGGATGCTTTCTTACCTAAAAATGCTGACCCTTATGAATTTCAAAAAATTGTTGAAGAATATACAATAGGATGTGATGAAGTATAGTATGGATATTAGATATAGAGCACTTAGTACGGATGGCAGCATTATATTCTGCAATTTAAGCAACAGTGACAAGAGTACCTTAGATGTAATTAACTGCTCTTCGCAAAAGTTTGGTAACACACGAGCAGGTAAGCTTGATGTCAAAGGTGGTACTGTTTACGGTTACACATCAGATAAGGGGTTAGTTCGTAGTTCGTCGAAATTTAAATCAAGTTTAACAGTGATAGCTGACACACTTGGGCATTTAAATAAGGTAATCCAACACGAAGTAGATAAAGTAAATAAGAGTACTAGCCGTTTACTACACAACCTAACAAGCTTAAATGCTCATAATATTCAAGAAATATATTCACTAATACCTCAAGAACATTTAGCAAAAAAAACATCAGGTCAAATTAAACTGGTAGAAGGTATTATACAAAGAGAAAAAAGAGATACGGCACTATGCCTATTGAGGGTGGCCAAAAATAATACAGCTATGAAGACAGAGTTTTCTGTTTTTAATAAGTTATTCGAAATGAACCCAAAACTGCAGCGTAAGTTTCACAATGTACATAAAGTGTTAATGAATATTTTATATCTGTTCTTTTCTGATTTTACTGATAAAAATGTCATGGTTGATGTGGACTGTGATGGTAAAAAAACAGCTTTTTTTGATTACGAATCTATTCACGTAGCGCTATTTCATGTTATTGAAAATGCAGTTAAATATGTAAAACCTAATACGACTTTAAATATAAGTATTTCAGATGATGGGGATAATACCTTAATTTGTTTTGAAATGATTAGTTTACAAATTACAGCTAACGAAATTGAAACTCTATTCGATGAGGGAATTTCAGGAGAATATGCCAATAAATTTGGGAAGTCAGGCAGTGGTATAGGGATGAGTCGTGCCAGTAATATTTTACAGTTAAATTCATCAAGTATTCGAGTTGAACTAAATGAAACGTCGCTACATGGTTATATGGGAACACCATACCAAGAAAATAAATTTATAATATGCTTGAATAGAGATATAGAAATAGATCAAGTCTGAGTACTACTGTTAACCTGTTGTGTACACCCTACGACCCACACACCGTACACGAGTGTACAGCAACAACAAGATGAGCCTAAACGTACCTATGTGGGGTTATCAGGCTCATTATCGATCATTTAAAAACCGTCTTCCACTAAAGCTGGTGAAACCATTCCACCCCAATCATTAGGCACTTCATCACCCTCAACGGAACCAGCTTGTCCTAACCAGCTCTTGCGTTTCGTAATCGTAATACCTAGCCCAGAGGCTTTAACTTGTTTCCTAAGTGCTTCCCTGAAAAAGTCATCACCATAGCGTTCAATCATCTTTCTAAAATCACTCATTGCACTATCTATTTGAGCTTTTTCCCACTCATCATCATCCATGTCAATTCCATCATATCTCTTCCCTGAGACCGCATCAGATAGTCGTCTTATCTTCGGGAAGCCTTTTGTATCCCATGTGCTATTTGGTAAGTCAAATTGCTTCTCTAGACCATCTTGAAGCTGCTCGGTGAAAGTAGCTAAATCAGTAAACGCTATAGTCTCATTGGCTAAAGCCTTCCCGCAAGCTTTTAGACCCTTAGCCATATGTGCTGCTTGCCCATGACTGCATACAGCAAGGCTTTCAATAGCAGATATACTTAGCCCATACTCACCGTCAATGATTAGCTTACGAAAGTTAGACTGCATGACCTCGTCTGAAGTAACACCAACACCATGCGTCTGGTTTGCTTCCTGTGCTGCTAAAAAGGCTTCTTTGAAGGTACGATTCTTAATAACCAACGCTGGTATCGTGAGGTTTGCATCAGGGTTTTCCTTAAGGAACTTCAGGCAAGCCCCTGTTCGATGAAACCCATCAACCACATAATTGACATCACCAACAACAAACACTGTAATGGCTTGACGTATTGGTAGCCCATTACGGAGGTCTTCGAGGATCTCCTTGTCTTGGCTATCCTGCTTAATTTCCTGCGCTGAACGTACGCGCTTGTCCTTGATTAACTCGACATCACGCGCTTGCATAGCATGGTCTAAAGTTAGTTCCCTAGGGTCGATATCTCTGCGTGAGCTATCTTCCATATATTTAATCATTGTGCTTCCTCTGGTGCTGCTAACGCTCTTTGTACTGTTGATAATGAAACACCTACTTCTGCGGCTATCTTGCGTAGTGACAGCCCCTCAGAGCGTAGTTGGCGGATGTTTTGATGCTTGTTGTTATTGATTGGTCTGCCTTTATATTTACCTGCTGCCTTAGCCTTATCAATTCCCTCTTGGCGTCGTTCTTGAATCATAGCGAGTTCAAATTGAGCAACAGCTCCAAGCATATTTAGCATTAACTCAGCCATATGGTCATTGCCATCCGCATTAAATGTTAGCGCTTCCTTATGGAACTGGACGCTAACACCTTGGCTATTCCAATCATTAATCAACTTCTTTAAATCAACGAGATTACGAGCTAGGCGGTCGATACTGTGCACATGGATAGTGTCACCATCCCGAACATAGTTATTGAGTTGCTCTAAAGCTGGACGATTGATAGTCCCTCCACTGCATTTATCAACAAATGACTTATCCCATTCAATTGCGACATTAGCTAGTTGACGGTCTGTGTTCTGGTCTACAGTAGATACCCGTATGTAAGCGACGTGTGCCATGTTTGTACTCGTTTGGTTCTCAGATGTGGTGCATTATGCTGTGCTACTAAGTCGATTACAACCCTATGCGGTACTGTTTGATCAGGGATTGACCATAGTCGATAGGGAATACCTAATGGGTATATGACTAAGTAGTGCTTGAGCAGTCAGGTTTTAGTTTGTCTTGGAATGATCTCTAAAGCCTCCTCATAGCTCCAGCCTAGTTTTACCCTAGCACTTGCTCTCTTGAAGCAAACACCATTGGCTTTTGCAGCTTCAGTTTGCGAAGAATACTCGATAGAGCGTCCATTTATTTTGACTTTTATCTTTAATGGCGAAAATCTGTTAAATGGTGCTGGGGCTAAATTTAATGCTTGTTCAGTATTCCATCTTCTTTTCAATCGTTTATCAACTATTCCCCAGTGCTTGAAACCAAAATGTGTTGCTGCCTGCTTTTTTGATTCGAAAGTAAGCCAGCTCCCATCAACTAAGATTTTAAACTTGTGTTTGGGGCTATACCGCTTTGGTGGAGGAATTAAGTCTACTGCAGCCTCTGGAGTCCATTTTAGTTTTACTAATCGTTGCATAACTCTTGCTGTAGGGAGATTAAAATATCTCGCTAGTTCAGCTATTGAAATGAACTCACGGAAAATTCCATTATGTGTTATTGAAATTGTTTTACCTATGCATTTTTGACTGTCAGGAGCTACTGCTAGATCAAACGCTTGCTCTATACTCCACCCATATCTAAGTCTGTCTGATACTAATCTTTCACTAATATTATACTCTCTAGCTGCCTCACTAATTGAAGGGTGTTTTACTCCATTGACCTCAATTGATTGACCTTTACTGATGCCACTACCACCTCTATTTAGGTTATAGCCGTTGGGATAAATCGTATCAATTGTTTTGATCCAGTGCCGCTCTAATTGATTCAATTCATCGAGTGATTCACCAGTGTCTATCTGTTCTATTGTGAAAGAATCTCGACCATTCATAGCCAACGCATGGGCTAAAGAGTTCTGATTCTTTGGTTTGTATTTTGACGCTGCTCGTATATGTGACTCAAATCGTTCATGTATAAAGGTGAGGGTCTGACCAACATATTGTTTGCCGTTAATACTATTTGTTATTAAGTATATATATCCAAAGCAAGTCTTTGAATGTTCAGATGGTGGGGAAAGTTCAAGTGCTTGTTCAATAGTCCATCCTTGTGTCTTTAGGCGTCCAAACACTAGAAATTCACTGAGTCCTCGTGAGTGTGCGGCTTCAGAGATTGATTCAAACGAGTATGCTATACCATCGAACGTGAATTCAACTTTTGTACTATTATGCGCTTTACGCTTTTCTCTTTGCTTAATACCAAGAGCTTCCTCGGGGCTCCAGCCGTGTTGAGTCAATCTTGAGCGAACTAGAGATGGCTCAAGTTTGAAATCAATAGCAGCGTCTTTAATTGTTGTATACGTCTTTTTCTTACCATTGATTTTTACTGTAATCGACTTTCTACGGTTCGCATAACACTTCTTTTTTGGAGTTATTTCTAAGGCTTCATTAATCGTCCATCCTCGGCTTAAACGAAGTGTGACCAACTTGTGGTTTAGTTGATAATCCTTAGCGCATTCAACGACTGTTGCGTAATGGACGCCATTGACTTCAATTGTTCTTTTACTCATTACATACCTATCATTTTTTAGTACAATTCTAATAGTCAGGCTTGTTTAGTTACGACTGATTAATCTATCCGTTCTTCCTTGTCTGATTTAATCTTAGTGATGTGATAAGGAAGCAAGCTTAGAGAGTAAAATCTTAACATATATAAATAAGAAGAAGGGGCTTGTTCTGCTAGGTTGTTAGTTACAGTTGTTAGTTTATCATTTGATCTTTCTCATGTTTTTTACATTCAATAGGCTATTTCCCCTTGATCCTGTTACTGCCAATCCCATGACCGTGGCCAGATAATCACTATACAAACACTTTAATTCATCCACAAAAGTAAGATTAGTAGAATATCAATGGCATGAGTTTACCCGTGTCGAACTTACCAAATGTGTTCAGCCTGTCTGCTGCTGCGGTTATTCTTTTAATCATGACCAACAGGATATGTATTCAAGATACGTAGGGATATAGTTATGGTTATGGGACTTAATTCTAGTGTCCATCTATGGAAGTACAAAACGGTGGTACAAAGTAGCGTGGTAGGTTACACTCAACCCATTGAATTATATTGATTTACTTCTGGTTGATTACATTCGTGGGTTCGACTCCCACACTCACCGCCACATATAGAAAAGCCCGATAATCAAATGATTATCGGGCTTTTTGCATTTTAGCGACTATCTGCTTAGCTGGAACGGTTTAGCCCCATACTTGTATGGAGCCTTGTATTGATGGTTGGCCTGTCTGTGCAGATTATACCAATTACATTAAAAAGGTGATCATTTTTCACGGTTTAAACAAATGATAAGGCTACCGCGTCCTGCTCGCGCCCCTTACCTACGTCCTGTAGGCAACAGCGTTGTTTATTTCATATGGAGAACAGCTACATATGAAAATAAACGCCTCACCTACATGGATGTAGGTGCTGAGGTTCAGTCTGGAACTATGAACCTGTGTTCTAATTCGTTTTTCCTCGCTACAAAACAGATCACTTAAATAATGGAATTGGTATTATTACAGATTGTAGTTAAACTGCAATGAGACAACATAAGCATTAATATTATAGTCGGCTTGGTATGCACTGTTATACAAACGGTCGTCTTGAACGTTGTATTCTTGATCAAGCACAGATGACTTTTTCATAAACATGATACCCGTTGCTAGATCTATGCTCCACTTTTTATTGGCTTGGTAATGTCCACCCACAGTTAACCAAGTTCGGTCATCGGCAGGAATGCGGGCACTGCGATAATCATTACTCACCGGTGAAAAATCTTTAGCGAGACCAGTTTTTAGGGTCCAGTGATTATCTAGCTGATAAGTAACCCCTAGAGCTAATGCCCAAGCATCTTGCCAATATTCTGGAATGTAGCCGATATAACCCGCGCCATCAAGATTTTGTGCTTGCTCTGTGCTGCCACTAATACTGGGATTACTATCATCAGAAATTATTGATATATCGGTAAACTTGCTCCATTGCGTCCATGTTGTACTAAATTGGACTGATAAATTGGGGCTAAATTGTTTATCAAGGCTAAATAAGATGCTTTGAGGAGTATCAAGGCCTAAGGTTGATTTTTCGGTTTTAGCGGGAGATATCGCTAGTTTCCCCGTGGCAAAATTCACTGACGGTTTACCATTTGCGTCGGTAAGTGGCGTATTGTTGATATTTGAGTTGCCTTCGAGGGTGTAATTGACCGCAGAATGATAACTTACGGCAATATTTAAACTGTCATCAACTTGATAATGCATGCCAAGGGTATAACTGGGCTGAACATCGCTGCCCGCTACTTCATAAAAACTTTGACAAAATGCAGGCTGTTCAACATCAGTAAAAAGCCCACCACTTAATTGATTATAGATTGGATTAATGCCGGCACCAGTTTCGCATAAACCACCGTGATCTTTATATTTACTTAGGGTACCACTAGCGAAGTTTATTGCGATGGCGCCGCCCACTGATAACTTATCATTCACTTGCCAGCTAACTGCGGGTTGCAGGGCAATAACTTTGAGTTCTGTTTGCTGGGCAAAATAGCGTCCAACAAAATCATTGTCATATTCACTGCTAGTAGCAAAGGGCACGGCTACCGAAAAACCGAACCCAAGGGTATCACTTACTGGCTGATAATAATGAAAATGTGGAATTAATGAAACACTGCTTAAATTATCCTGAGATTTACCTGTTACTGGTAAACCAGTCGCGCTGGTAGCGCTAGCATTTGTAAACTCACCCTCTAAGTTGAGAACATTAAGACCGATTATATACTGGGCTTGTTCTAATTTTATTAATGCCGCTGGGTTGCTAAATCCAATGCTAGCGTCGGTAATTTGTGCGCCTCTACCTGCATAGGCATTGCCCATAGCGCTTGTAGATTGCTCGAATAATCTAAAACCTGCGGCGTTAGTGCTACTAGATGTGGTTGACAGTATTGCGAGGGTAACCAGTGAATAAGGTCGAATTATTTTCATATTATTTTTATTAGAGTAATTGCTCAATGTGGTGGGAATATAGCGAATTATCAATGAAAAGTAAAAACAAATTAAACGCTAGTTTGAATATAATTAGACTTATTGAATAGGGTGACAAAAAAGGCTAATTGATTATCATTTTTGATCTACACTTAGCCAATGCTCATACACTTTATTCATATACTGCGTTTTACTTTTATACTTGTCTTGATCGTGCTGGCAATGCCAAGTGCAGCGAAGCAAGTGATAATAGTTCATAGTTACCACCTTAACTTTCCTTGGGTAGTACAGTACCGTAACGGTTTTATTAGTGCCATTAACGATGTTGACATCTTAGAATTTGAGATGGACACAAAGCGTCAACCTCAACAAAAACTTAGCAGTATTGCTAACGATGCGTGGCGGTTTATTAAAAAAAACAATGCCGATGTTGTGGTACTTGCAGACGATAATGCGTTGAAGTTACTGGGGCCAAGAGTGATAGCGCATAAAATTCCGTTAGTCTTTCTGGGTATTAACGAAAATCCACGTCGTTATATTCCAATGGCTTTGGGGGCGTCGGGGGTATTGGAGCGTCCTTTATTGAAACGTTCTATCGCGATGTTAAAAAAAATAGACTCTCACTACAATAAAGTTAAAGTGCTGATGGATGATAGTTTTACTTCACGTGCCATTTTAGAAACATCTTTTAGCAATAAACTGTCACAACGAATCTTAGGTATTGACGTTGACACTAAAATGCTGAGCAGCAAAGTGCAATGGCAGCAAGAAGTGCTACTTAGCAAAAGCCAAGGCTATCAAGCGATTATTGTTGCAGTATATGCGACATTACAAGACAACAAAGGCAATACGCCGACGACCAACGAAATAAGCACATGGACCAGTGTATATACTCCGTTGCCACTTTTTTCCTTTTGGTCGTTTTCTGTCGGTAAGGGCAAAGCCATTGGTGGTTTAACAATTAGTGGTATACATCAAGGCCATGAAGCGGCAAAAAAAGTAAATCACTATCTTAAACAAGGCTATTTCAAGAAGATAACAACGGGGAAGCGAGGCGCATTTTTATTTAGTAATTATGAGCTTAAACGTTGGAATATTAACTTGCCCAATGCAATACATTCTCAAGCCCAATTCATTGATTAACTCCTCAAACTTAATTGGTACAGTATTAATTATCACGGCTATCATAGTGAGATTGTGGGCAGGATCGATATCGTGACGCCCTTTTAGTTTGCAGTATATCCAAGTTTATAGTCTTAATATTGCAGTTTAGGCAGTAATTACACGCTTAAATTTTAGATCATGAGCTAACTCACGGTTAATTTAGACGTGCAGCTTCACAGCGGTTGCATGCGCTGTATGTGTTTTATCGTTGAGTTGCTTATGGCTTATAAAACGCTGGAATAATACGTACCATAATTAAAAAGGCTCTAGCTAACATTTAAACAGTAAAAGGTCAATTTATAGTCGCTAATTTAGCACAACTATTTTTAGTGATTAATTTTAAATGTTTCGTAGTAAGGGTGTAATAAAAGGGGAGTGGTGGTTATGGCTAAATGTTTTTTTAATGATATCTATTGGGCCAAATTATTGTGACAAACTTTATATGATAACGGAAATAATAGAAAAGGGTTGCGACACCGTATTGATGTTGCAACCCTTCGGTATTAACTAGCTTTAAAATTACGAATTCTTAGCAGCAACAGACCTAAGCTGAACAAAGCAATGCTTGCAGGCTCTGGGATTGTGCTTAATGGATCAGATGAAATGGTAAACCCAAATGGAACAAGGTTTGATTGTCTTTCAACGGTCGTTAAGCCCAGACAGCCTGAAGCTGCACCAGCAGCACTACATATATCGTCGTTAAGAATACTTAGGGAATTACTATCAGTGATAAAAACATTAACAAAATACTGTTGCAATCCATCGCCATCAAGGGCATCGTAAAAGAAATCGAAATTAGGTAAGCCGCCTTCTAAGATAAATATATCATTACATGGGATTGGGCTAGTGACATCTGCGCAATCACCGGTTGTATTGGGAGTCTCGGCAAACTTTATATCAAAATCAAATAGTTTATCTGGTAAGGCTGGGTTATTCGGCGCAAGTGGATCTAAACTTATGGTTGTTTTAAGTGTAGCACCAGTAAGACTAGTTCCCCGAATTGGGTTGTTGTTATGAGTTAAACTAAGGCCTGTTTCGATGAATGCTCCTGGTGGTGTGCCGCCGCCATAATAGGTATTAACTTGGCCACTCGCATTAGAATTGTCTATTACAAGGCTGCTTTGACCCGAACCTGTACTGGTGCCCCATGATAAACTAGTCGCTGTTGTACTCGCGCCACCGCCAGTAAAGCTAGAGTCGGTAAACTCTCCGACCACGGAATAGTCCCATGAGATCACGCCAGCTTGAGCCGAGGTCGCAGTTAATGCCGTAGTCAAAAGTAAAACTTTGGCACTTTTTAAAATAAAATTATTAGTTTTCATCAGATGCTTCCTTGTTAAAAAATATCGATATCCATTTAATTGATCTGAACTAAAAAAAGACTTACACGTTTGTAAATAATTAATTCCCAAAATTTCATTTGCAAATGTTGCGCCAGCATGTGTAAGGTGTTTTAGAACAAAGTGTTAGTTGTGACTAAGTGCTTAATGTGTAAAATATAACAACGAAAGTGTAAAATAAATCGACAGTGTTGTAGCTGTTTTAAATATCAACTTATTGCTAGATGTTGCGCGAGATGGAGCTTGGGTATCTAAGTTGTTTCAGCGATGCATAACATTTTTGAACTGCTAATCAATTAATTTTTGCGATAACATTTCTGTTTAATGTAAAATTGTTGGGCTAAGGCAAGAAAAAGTTGATAAAAATAGATCTGGAGATGTTGCTTACAAATTATTAGCGCTTAACGTGCAGAATTAGAAATCTATTACAGCGTGATAATTATCTCAATAATAAGATGGCGCACCGTGACAGCTTTATCGTTAATTTACTCATGATTAGCACAGAAGCGGTTTAACTGCTGTCATCTTCTAGGTCTTTGCTCACTCTATCTGAAAAAACTATCTGATCAGACCAGATTGTTCGATAAGGTCAGTTAATTATGTTCAATGCTGGCAAGTTATCATACTTGTGGCTTTTTATCCGTTGCCACTCAGTCGAGCGTGGTAGATATCGGTGCAGATTAAGCCGATAAAACCATTAATTCTTTTAATTATTCACTTAATCCTCAGTTAAGATTTTAGTGGATTTATTCTAACCTGAGCCTAACTACTGTGTAGCTCTGCAATCTTCAATTTTAATTTAAACGCTGACTAAATTTTAGCCTACGCTTACTTTGATAATTATAATAATGGAGGTTTAGAATATGAGTTTGACAGTAAAAGTTCTTATTGGTATGGCGCTTGGTATTGCAGTTGGTTTGGGTATTAATTTAACTGGCATGAATGCAGAAGGTGGCTTTATTGATGAATTTGTAGTTAACGGCTTGTTCCATGTCGTTGGTAAAATGTTTGTAAATGCACTAAAAATGCTAGTTGTTCCACTGGTACTATTTTCATTAATTGGTGGCGTTTGCGGTATTGGTGATATTAAATTACTTGGCAGAATTGGTACTCGGTCATTTGCTTTGTATATGTTAACAACTGCAGTTGCTATTGCTACGGCAATTATCATTGCTGCGGGATTTGGCATCGGTAAGGGTATGAATGCTACTACTACTGCTGAGTTTACTGGCAAAGATTCACCACCACTAACGCAAGTTCTCATTGATATTATTCCGACCAACCCGATATCTGCTATGTCGCAAGGTGAAATGTTATCAATCATATTTTTCGCGATTATGTTCGGTTGTAGCTTGTTAATGGTTGGTAAGAAGGCTGCTGGTGTTATTGGATTCATTGAAACGCTCAATGAAGTGATGATGAAGATGGTTGGCATTATTATGCTGGTATCACCGATTGCAGTTTTCTGTTTGATAGCTAAAGCGATGGCTAATCTGGGCATGGATTTGTTGTTCCAATTGGTCAGTTATGTTGTGGTTTTGATTGGTGCTTTGTTATTCCATTTGTTTGTCACACTGCAAGTTGTCTTAAAAGGGTTCTCAGGTTTGAGTCCAAAGATTTTCTTGAAGAAGATCCGCAACGCGCAAGTGTTTGCTTTTAGTACTTCAAGCTCTAATGCAACCATCCCGGTGACATTACGTACAGTAACTGAACGAATGGGTGTTGATAATTCTGTTGCATCATTTACGGTGCCTTTTGGTGCCACGATTAACATGGACGGCACAGCCATCATGCAAGGTGTTGCGACGGTATTTATTGCTAATGTCTATAATGTTGATCTCGGTATTGCAGGTTACTTAACGGTTATCTTAATGTCAGTACTTGCCTCTGTCGGTACTGCTGGTGTTCCTGGTGTAGGTTTAATAATGTTGTCGATGGTATTTGCTCAAGTCGGCTTACCTATGGAGGGCATCGGACTTATTCTTGGTGTTGATCGCTTACTCGACATGGTAAGAACAGCGGTAAACGTTTCGGGTGATGCGGTTGTGTCGACTATCGTTGCCAAAAAAGAAGGAAAATTAGACGTTGATGTATTCCTTGACCCAGATGCAGGTGCAGTCGATACGGATGATATGACGATCGGTAAACCTTCAGCAGTTTAATGATGACATAGTTACTCATTAAAAATAACCACCTAAAAAAGGGACTCTATATTGAGTAATGCAGATCAGTTAAGACTAAATTTCTTGCTTTTTTAGTCAATGAGATCAGAATCCGATGATTGCAATCATCGGATTTTTTTATGCCTCTGAGTTACGATTTTTACAGCCTGTCGAACTTCTCTCCTGACAGCTTCTCTTCCTTAGCT